>Ga0315289_10013342_pt1 | contig 11516 bp, 10 predicted proteins | sample YL17G11_40_MG_FD_203452 | JGI IMG/M metagenome (GOLD analysis project Ga0315289, IMG submission 203452) | Sediment microbial communities from Yellowstone Lake, YNP, Wyoming, USA - YL17G11_40 | ecosystem: Environmental > Aquatic > Freshwater > Lake > Sediment | place: USA: Wyoming | collected... | reverse complement strand
TCGCTGGACGCAAGCACCAAGATGTGTTTTTTCGCGGCCAAAACTGCCAGCCGCGTTGCCAGCTGCTTCATCCCGGCGATGTCCGCGTCGCCAAAGACGATTGCCGCGACTTTGGCGTGCGGCAGGGTTTTTTGGATAAACGGCATCTCGACTTCCAAGGAATGTTCATTCTGAAAATATCGCGCGTCGGCAACCACAAAAGGCAGATCGCTCAACGCGGCAGCGATCTGGGGGTCTACTTCCAGCCGGCCTAACGGCGTCTGGAAATAACTGCCCGGATAAATGCTTATGCCGCTGAACGGGTAATTGTGGGTCGACCCCAGTATCACGACGGTATCGAATTTTTTTGCGGCAAGCGCTTTATAAGCATAAGCGGCCACCGACCCGGAATAATCGTAGCCGGCATGCGGGGCCTGCATGGCGATTATTTCGCCGCCAACCGCCGGCACATCGGTTTTAGCCATCTGTTGGTCGATGAATCCGGAAAGCTCGGTTGGGTCGGCCGGATAAAAAGTACCGCAGAACTCGCACTTTTTAGTTTCTTGCGCGAAAAGGCTTGAAAAAAACGCTAAAAAAAATAAGACCAATGCGGTTATGCGCGGCATAATTATAAGTGGAGCCGAGGGGATTTGAACCCCTGACCTCCTCGTTGCGAACGAGGCGTTCTCCCAACTGAACTACGGCCCCTTTTAATAAGTCACGGTAATGTTTACCAGGGCGGTGCCGTCTAATCCCGCTCCCGGGGTAACGCTGATGACCGGGTTATAGCCTCCGGCCGGATAACCGTCGATCCCGGCGCCGATAGCTAAGGCTGGAGTGACGCTAAAAGAAGTATTGGCAGTGATGTTGGTCATCCAGGCAGTATTGTTACTGGCTTCTTCCAAAGCGTGTACCATACCGGCCTGGGCCGCGTAATAGGCCCGCATGCGCTTCACTTTGCCTTCGGCGATGCGGGACTGGCTGGTCATCAAATACAAAGCCGCCGCGGCCAACGCCAACAGGACCAGCATCACCCCCAGGACTACCACCATCACTACGGATTTTTTCATAATCTATTGATGGAACTCACCGCAGGCTGATCTTGAAATCGCCTTCCGCCTGTACCACCACCACATGACCTTCGCGGGCCAACCAGCCCAGGCTCATCAATACCAACTCTTTAGGCTGGCCTAAACCGTTGATCAAGGTTACCAGCCTGACCTGACCGTTTTTATCCAGAAAATGCCATATTTCTCCGGCAATAATACCAATCTCGGTTATCATAATATTACCTCCTATGCTTAGTGTAACACGAACGCCCTGAAAATTCAACTAGGCGATAGATCTTTGAGGCGTTCAGCGGCAACCGCCGCTTCCGGCGTATTATCGGATAGTATTCTTCGATAAATACCGGCGGCGGCGTAAACGTCGCCTTTATCTTCGTATAGCTTTGCCGCGCGGAAAAGCGCCTTTACCGCATAAGGCGTTTGGGGAAAGCGGCCGGCCAGTTCCAGGTATTCATCGATCGCCCGCTTGCCGGCTTTGATCTTTTCAAGACAAAGCGCCAGGGAAAAACGGATGTCGGGCCGATCAAGGCCGGCGTCTATCGCCGCGCGCAGACCATCGGCCGCTTCCCGGTAACGCCCGGCCCCTTCCAGCTTGCGTGACCTTTCCAGGTAGATGCCACCCAGTGTCAGCTTAAGACGCTCGGTGTAAGGCGAAGCCGGAAAACGTTTCTCGAAACCGTCCAATATTTTGATCGTTTTCGCCGACTTGCCCAGCCGCGCGAATAAAAGACCTTTTTGGAACGTCAAATAATCGGCGTAATTACTTTTGGGACAAGCGCTCAAGGCCTTTGCATACACCTTGAGCGCCACAGACAATTGGTTTTCATCCACAAAATAGTCGGCGGTCTTTACCAAAGCGCTGAGCCGGATCGGGTCATCTCCGTAACCGTCGGCAGCTTTCCTGAACGCCGCGATGGCCCGCGCTTGATCGTTGGATCTAGACCAGCACCAGGCCAAACCATACCAGGCCCGCCGGTATAGACGCCGCTGGGCCGGCAGGGTAAGTTCCGCCAAGGTGCTTTGGTACAACCAAATCGCATCGTTAAGGCGGCCGCCGGCGTAAAGCGCGTCGGCTTTATAAAGCGCGGCGGATTGCGTATAGGCGTCCCTGGGCCCCGAACCGATCACCGCGTCGAATTCTTGGCAAGCCTGGCTGAAACAGCCGGTTTTTAAATAATACAGCCCCTGATAATATTGTTTACGGCGGGCATCGCTAAAAGTTTTTATGTCGGCGGCAGAACCGGCCCAGTCTTCACGGGCCAAGTCCAAAAGCACTAAGTTTTCTTTGATCTTTTCGGCCATTGCGTCGTCCGGCCCGCTCGCCAAAGCTTGACGGTAATCCTGACCGGCCCTGGCCTGTTCACCCGGGTCCTCCCAGCTTTGCGCCCGATAAAACAAGGCCAGCGAGACCAGGCCGGGCGAGTTTTCTTTAAGGCCCTGGTCGGCCAGTCCGCGTAAGGCGTCAAGCTCTTTGTTTTGCAGGTATATCTCAAAAAGCTGGCGGTAGGCTTTTTGCTTTGTGCCGTGCAAAGTATCCTGACTAAGGATATCCAAAAGCAGTTTTATGGCGCCGGCAGTGTTACCCTGGGCCTGATCGGCTTGGGCGATTATCAACTGAGCGTCTTGCTTGGCCGCGGGAGTCGGCGATGACTCCATGGATTTGGCCGCCCAGGCCGCGGCCGCCGGAAAGTCAGCTCCGCCCAGAAAATCAGCGGCCAGATAATAATAGATCTGCGCGCGCAGTTTAACGCAAGGTCCTGCCTCGCTAAGATTTTCCAGGATCAAACGCGAAGCGTAATAATCCCCGGTTTGATATTTGCAACGGGCCATGTAAAGCTGGGCCAGGCAGGCCGAACCGGAATCGGGAAAATCGCCGTAGAACTTTTCGAACAGGTTGTAGCTTAATTCAAAAAGCTCGTTGTTAAAGGCTTTAACGGCTACGCTAAACCGGTCGGCCTGATCTTGGGCGGCAAAAGCTTCGGCACAAAAGATCATTAAACATACCAATACGCAGATCGATTTAAAACGCATGTTGCTTAGAGTTTATCTTTTAGGAATCTACCCGTATACGAACGGGAACAGCGCGCGATTTCTTCAGGCGTGCCGCAGGCGAGCAGCCTGCCACCCTCATCGCCGCCTTCCGGCCCCAGATCGATGATGTAGTCCGCGCATTTTATCACATCGAGGTTATGTTCAATGATCAGCACGGTATTGCCTTTGTCGACCAGGCGGTCCAGCGCGCTCAAGAGTTTTTTTGTATCCGCGAAATGCAGTCCGGTGGTCGGCTCATCCAGGATGTAAATAGTGCGGCCGGTAGCTTTTTTACGCAGCTGCGCGGCGAGTTTTATCCGCTGGGCTTCGCCGCCGGAAAGCGTAGTAGCAAATTGCCCCAGGGTGATATAATCGAGGCCCACGTCGTGAAGGGTTTTTAAAACATTGATCACCCGCGGATAGTGCTCAAACAACCCCAAAGCCTGCTCCACCGTCATAGCCAATACGTCGGATATGGATTGTCCTTTGAAGGTGATCTCCAGGGTCTGGGCGTTAAAACGTTTACCGGCGCAGACTTCGCAGGGCACGTAGACATCCGGTAAAAAATGCATCTCGATTTTTTTTATGCCGTCGCCCTGGCAGGCTTCGCAGCGGCCGCCGGACACATTAAAACTAAACCGTGCCGGCCGATACCCCCGGATCTTGGCTTCGGGCAGCTTGGCAAAAATATCGCGGATATGCGCATAGACCCCGGTATAAGTGGCCGGATTTGATCTCGGCGTGCGGCCGATCGGCGCCTGATCCACGATGATCACCTTATCGATCTGCGCCAGTCCCTCGATCGCCCGAAACGCCCCGGGTTTTACATGAGAATCGTAAATGCGCCGGGCCAGGGCCCGATAAAAGATATCTTCGACTAAAGTGGATTTACCTGACCCGGACACACCGGTCACGCAGATAAATGTGCCCAGGGGGATCTCGACGTCGATATTTTTAAGGTTATGTTCACGGCAGCCTTTCAGGATGACCTTGCGGCCGGTTTTATACGGCCGCCGCGTCTGCGGCAACGGGATGCTGTCTTTGCCGTTCAAATAACGCGCGGTAGCCGTGTCGGCCTTGTAAATCGCATCGGTCTTACCGTTAAACACGACTTCTCCGCCGTGCCGGCCGGCTCCCGGGCCAAGATCGATCAGCCAGTCGGACTGGCGGATGAATTGCTCGTCGTGTTCCACCACGATCACGGTATTCCCCAGATCGCGCAGGTTTTTCAAAGTGCGGATCAATCGCTGATCGTCGCGCGAATGCAGGCCGATGGTCGGCTCGTCCAAAATATATAATACCCCGGAAAGCGCTGAACCGACCTGGGTAGCCAGACGTATCCGCTGAGCCTCGCCGCCGGATAAGGTGGAGCCCAAACGGTTCAGCGACAAGTATCCCAACCCCACGTCCAGGCAAAAATCCAGGCGTTGTTTTATTTCTTTGATCAGGTGGTGGGCGATCGCGGCTTCATATTTGGTAAGCGTAAGCGCCGCAAAAAATGCCTGACAATCAGTGATGCTCAAGGATATCACGTCCCAGATGGATTTCTTGCGCAAGGTAACTGCCAGGCTTTCTTTTTTTAGACGCGAACCTTTACACTGTGGACAGGGCAATTTGGACATATAAGCCGATATCTCCTGCTTGACCCAAATGCTGTCGGTTTTTTTGAAAAACCGTTCGCGGTTAGGTATCACCCCCTCAAAAGGTTTATCCCAGACATAGACTTCCCCTGTTCCATAAAGCAGGGTGTTTTTAACATTTGGCGGCAGTTCTTTGTAAGGCGTATCCAAAGAAAAACTCATGACGGACGCCAGTTCCGACATCAGCGCGCGATAATACATCATAGCCCCGCGGCTGCCTCTGCGCCAACAGTCTATGGCGCCTTGCGCCAGCGTCCGGTTTTTATCCGGGACGATCAGGTCGCAATCGAATTCCAGTTTCGTGCCCAGTCCGTTACAGGCAGGGCAAGCCCCGAACGGCGAATTGAAACTGAACAACCGCGGCTCGATCTCACCTAAAGACAACCCGCATTTCGGGCAGCTGAACCGGCTGCTGAACAGCGTTTCCGTGTTTTTTTCTTCCAGAACGATGACTACCCGGCCGTCCGAATACTTAAGCGCCGTCTCGATCGATTCAGCGATACGCTTGCCATACTCAGGGGCCACCTTTATCCGATCGACGATTATCTCGATGTTGTGGGCCTGATATTTTTGCAGCTTGATATCTTCGTCCAGCTCGAAAGTCTTACCGTCAACTCTTACCCGGGCAAACCCTTCTTTTTTGAGGCGCTCAAACATAGCCTGATACAGGCCTTTTTTACCGCTGACCATGGGCGAAAGTATGTTTATTTTGGAATCCCGCGGCAGGGCCATCACCCGCTCGATTATTTCCTGGGAAGTCTGACGTTGGATCGGGGTACCGCATTTATGGCAATGCGGCCGGCCTACCCGGGCAAAAAGCAAACGCAGGTAATCATAGATCTCGGTCTGGGTGGCTACAATAGAACGGGGCGAGCCTCCGGCAGTCCGCTGTTCGATGGCGATGGCCGGCGACAGGCCTTCGATGTGCTCGACGTCGGGTTTTTGCAATTGTTCCAGGAACTGGCGGGCGTAGCTGGAGAGGCTTTCCACGTAACGGCGCTGGCCTTCGGCGAAAATAGTGTCAAAGGCCAGAGAAGATTTACCGGAACCGGAAAGGCCGGTGATGACTACGAACTTGTTTTTAGGTATCGAAAGCGAGATGTTCTTAAGATTATGTTCTTTAGCCCCGCGGATGATGATGAAGTCTTGCATATACGCCAATCTTGTCTGCCGGGTATAGGCTATTTTTACGTGCTCGACTACGCTGCGGCAAAACTGAAATAACCCGGATGCCCTGCACCGTACGGTGCAGGGCGCCTCGCATCACTGCGCGCGAAAAAACAGCCTATACCCGGCAGACAAATAGACTGTTTGTACCGGTTTGCATTATACCCCTGGAGTAAAACGCTCTTATGGCCGAGTCGAGAGGACGAGGCCAAAGCGCGAGCCCTGCCTGCCGGCAGGCAGGGAGCCACGATATAACCGCGTGGCGCAGCGTTTTTATGCAAGGGGTATAATGCAAACCGATTAAGCATTGCGAGCGCCATGTTTTCAGCTACCGATTATGAAATTGCCTAGTATCTTTTTCAGCAGGTTCTGTGCGGAAAGCGCGGCCAGAGCGCTGGTCTTCGGGTTCATCTTCGAAGGGTTGTTGGCCACCTCAATAGATATGTCGCCGGCCTCGGCTTCGATCTTGATACGATGAATATTGCGTTTTATGCCGGGGTCAGCTACGAGCCGCACTTTCACCGGAACACCTGCGGCCAGCTCAAGAGTCGCGGCTACGTTGATGTTTTTAGGAAAATGTTTGACCGCGTCCGCTACTGTGCCTTCAAATACCAGCGTGGCTTTGGTTATCCGGGAAAGATCGATGCCGCGGCGGTCGATATAGCTTGCGCCGGCCAGACCTTGCGGCGGTTTGGAAGTAGTCAAGGTGATGTTTTTTATGCCGGCCAGGCTTAATGCCCCGGCTCCGTCCACGCCGCAAATAGCGCCGGACGGCACGTATACCTTGATCCCGCGGCGTTTAGCCTGCCGGATAGCCGCGCCGGCGTTAAGCAACCCGCCCACGCTTAAGATGATGATGTGTTTGCGGTATTTAAGCGCGGCGGCCAGGGACGGTTTTACCGCGGGAACGCCGGCGCATTCGATGCTCAAGTCGCAGCACCGGATCAATTCCGGCAAGGTCTTTGCCGAAAGTTTACGCGCCAGCTTTTGCGCCAGGGTTTTTATTTTATCCGTGTCGCAGTCGCAAACGGCATACAGGCGGGCTCGGGTTTTCAATCCGCGCTCCACGAATAAAGCTAATTCCGTGCCGATCGCGCCGCAACCGATTATGCCAATACGCACTTTTTTATCCATATCAACCCCTTCCCACGACGACATTGTCGATCAGCCGGGTTTTGCCGGCAAATACCGCCAAGGCCACCAGTATTTTTACGCTGGAGCGTTCTAACGGCCCAAGGGTGTCGGCATCACATATACTGATGTAATCGATACGCGACCCCTTGCGCGCTTGAATAAGTTTTTTCATGGCCGCGATCACCCTGGCCGGCCGGACATGGCGGTTTTGCAAGATCATGCGCTTAGCCACGTCAAGTGAGTAAGGGATGACCCGGGCGTTGTCGCGGTCGGCGGCGTTAAGATAAGCGTTACGCGAACTTAAGGCTAACGCGTCGGTATCGCGCACCGTGGGGACGACTTTTATCTGCACGGGAAAATCCAAGTCCCGGACCATACGTTTGATCACCTGCGCTTGTTGGAAATCTTTCGCCCCAAAATAAGCGATGTCCGGTTGGACGATATTAAAAAGCTTGGCCACTACAGTCGCTACCCCTTTAAAATGTCCCGGCCGCATCGCGCCGCACAATGGCCGGCTTAAAACCGTCTCCTGGACCCAGGTAGAGAAATCCGGGGGATACATAGTTTTTGCCGTCGGTAAAAACAAAAGGTCGGTTTTTTCTTTTTTCAAAAGATTGACGTCGCGCTTGATCGGCCGGGGGTAACGGGTAAGGTCTTCCCGGGGCCCGAACTGGGCAGGGTTCACAAATATGCTGACCGCGACAAAATCGCAATCGTTTTTAGCCTGGCGGACCAAAGACAGGTGCCCCTCATGCAAGGCCCCCATGGTCGGGACAAACCCGCACTTGAGGCCGTCCTTTTTGATCTGGCCGATGATTTTGCGCACTGCGACGATATCTCTGACGATTTCCATGTATTGATTTTATCATCAGCGCTTAAAATATCCATAAAAAAACCACAGAGCAGCTGACTGACCACGCGAGCAATGACGCCTTATAAATTCAAAATTACATGCTATAGCACAATATTTTGTGATTATAGATTGAAAAGATCACAAGGTGATTTTAATGCGGGAAAACTGACGAAAGATATCGGCCAAGGCTTTTTCCGCTTCATCACGAAGCTTATCGGTCCGGCAAAACTCTGTCGGTAAAAACGGGTCGTATGATATTATCGCCTTGAATTCCTCAAACATCCGGCAATAACGCTGATAATACTCAACGGCGGAAACGTCTTTAGTCTCAAGATCACGCAGGTCATTGCGGCAATCGGCGATCAACGACTCGTAGCGCAGATGCAGCGAATTGATATTCCAGGCCTGGCGCACTAATTGATCGATGTCTTTGCCGGCATAAAAAGCGCCTTCGTAAAGGCAGATGCAATTTAAAACATCGATTTCCCCGGCAAACGCGGCTATCGGGCTAGAAAAGTCATAGCAGGAGACCATGCAGCTTTCCTGAACTTTGCCAAAGCCCCTATCATACAGGAAAGTCCGCAGCTGATTGCGCCGTCCTTTCTTTTTATCCGGCACATCGTAAATGACTAATCGCCATTTTTTATCCCAGCCTTTTTTAAATTTATCGTACTTCTCGCCCACGTAAGACCCTAAAAAGGCGTAGCGTTTATCTTTGTCGAATTCAAAGGAAAATTGACGTTTTTTACCTAGACGCTTAATGTATCCCCGCTTATATAATCTTTGCAAGCGCTGATATAAGATCTGGGCGCGATAATATTCTCCGACGATATCTCGTGACAATGCCCAGGGAGAAAATCGCTTATACGAAACATAAAGCCAATAAATCAGGCTTTCGTACGCGGTTTGCGCGAGGTCTTCCCGAAGGTCGGAAATCGCGTAAGCGATTTTTTTCGCGATTTTACTCATGGTTTATGCTATCATAAAAATGTGCCACAGCATAGTTTTTTGATAGTAAGAATTGTGCGGTTTTTCGGTTACGCAAACGCTGCGGGGTGTATCTCCAAAAGCGGCTTTAAAATAAAATCGCGCTCGAACATGCGCGGGTGCGGAATGGTCAGGCGTTTGGTCTTTATTTCGCGGTTACCGTAAAGCAGGATGTCCAGGTCAATAGTACGCGGGCCGTTTTTTATTGTGCGGACGCGGCCAAGTTGTTTTTCTATTGCCTGCAGAGTTTTAAGCAGTTTTGCCGGAGTCAAAGTCGTGGATATCCGGGCGACCGCGTTAAGGTACTTGCCCTGCCGCGGGCCGCCGACCGGATCGGTTTCGCTTATTGAGGAGATTTTTTTTACGCGGATGCCAGGAGTCTGGTCAAGCAGATTCAGGGCCTGCCGGATATTTTGACGGCGGTTGCCCAGGTTGGAACCCACGCCGATATAAACGATCTGCGCTCGCGCGGCTTGGGCCTTCATTTATTTTTGTCTTTTAACGCCTGGACTTCTTTTTTCAGCGCATCGATCTGTTTTTGCTGGTCTTTGACGGCTTCGATCAAGATAGCGATCAAACCTTCATCGCGGATACCGGCCGGCAAACCGTCTTTGTCCAACGCTACTAATTCCGGATAGACATTGACTAATTCTTCGGCGATCAAGCCGATGTCTTTTTTCCCGCCGTTTTCTTTGTCCCAGGTAAAACGCACGCCGCGTAACTGTTTGATGCCAGCGAGCGCATCGCTAAACCCAGAGATATCTTTTTTCCAGCGCTTTGAGGAAGGATGCGCGACGCCGCGCACAAAAACCGAAGAAAGCGCTCCGGCAGCGTTATAGGCGTTTATGTAACCGTCGGTGCCATCATGGGTAAGCTCTAAGTTAGCTGCCCAATTAGTAGTCGGGTCGCGGCCGTATATTCTTACCACCGCGTCGTTGACGCGGGGAACGGCAAAGCTTGACATGAACATAAAATATTGCGGACCGGCCCAGGTGTCGCGACCGGAAATATAGGCCATCTGATTATTGTCGAAATTTATTCCGGGACGCCCGCCGCCGCCGTTAGCATCGGTGATCCTGATCGCGGCATCGTTACCGGTTACGTGTAAACGCATTCCGGGCGTAGCCTCACCCACCCCGACATTGCCGCCGCTGGCGATCTTTATGCCGCCGGTGGTAGCGCTCCAGGGCGCGATGACCATATCCCCGCCGGTGCTGAATATTCCGACATTACCCGCGGAAGTTATCGGGTTATAACCGCCCGCGCCCAGGTTTGGCACCATAAAAATATATTTTGCTCCGTCGGTGACCCTTAGACCCATATTGTTCAGGGTCGGCTGCACGACATCAAGCTTGACTCCCGGCGTAGCCGTGCCGATACCCACGCTCCAAGCATTATTCGTAGCGTAAACCTGCGCGGCCGCGGAGTTATAAGTCCAGGGTTTAAAGGCAGGTTCGCACTGTTTGACCCAGCCGTCCACGTTAGTCCCGCCGGTGGTCCTGCCGGTGACCGCGATGCAAAGGTCTTCTTCCTGGTAAGGGCGAGCCGCCTGGAACTTCGACGAATTGCTTACGCCGATAAGATCATCGGTGCGCAGGATCGCCAATCCGCCGTCCGAAATAAAATTAGAGCTGTAATTCGCGAACAGGCCCTGGACCTGAAAATCAAAAAAACCGGCCCTGGTATTATTGTAAAACCACCCCAGGTCCTTCCAGGTATTATCCCATTTTAAACCATTCACAGTGCTGTTGCCAAATAGCTCCATAAAACCGCCATCAGTCCGGGTGGACCGCAGCGCGCCGCCAAAGATGATATCACCGGAGCCGAATGTGACATCACCAGCCCCCCCCGTGGTTATCGCCTGCGCCCAGGTCGATGTATTATCACACATATAAAGCAATCCCGAAGAATTGTAATACATCTCGCCCGGGGTACACGCCGAGCCTTCATCGTGCGGGTAAAGCCGCACTTTGTTATATACGCCGTAAGGCGAAGGATAATAAGTGGTCAGGGTTATCTGTTCCTGGGCCAGGACATAAACGGCGATCGCTCCCAATAAAATAAATACGACCATAAACGCGCGCAGGCTTAAAGCGCTCTTACTGTTTTTCATGTTGCCCCCCCTTAAAATGCCTCATCTAATAATATCTTGAGGCTTGACTAAGTCATCTATTTTGTTTCCGCTCGAGGCTTTCCAGGCGTTTTGAAATGTCGTCGTTTTGTTTTTTTAGCGCCTCGATTTGCTTTTGTTGGTCTCGTATGGTGATCAAAAGATAAAGCGGAACCTTTTCGTATTTGACACCTTCAGGCTTTCCGTCCGCGTTGTAAATAACCAGATCTTTTATGATTTGATCAACGTCTTCAGCGATCAGGCCGATATCCGTAGAGTTATCTTTTTTCCACTTAAACCGGACTGGACGAAGTTTTAAGGCATTACCGGGATCGGCAGTCAGGTCTACAATGTCTTCCTTGTAGCGGCGAGAAGACACCGGTGCGGAAAGAATACCGCTTGCGTCCGCGACGACATTGCGCGAACCGACTCCGGCCAAATTCCCGACTTTTAATGTCCCGCCGTAGACCGCCAGCGCGCCATTGGCTTCGTTGATTATGCGCATATTATAATCCTGCGCTGCGCCGGTCCCGTAGTGAAAATCAATG
>Ga0315289_10013341_pt1 | contig 11517 bp, 6 predicted proteins | sample YL17G11_40_MG_FD_203452 | JGI IMG/M metagenome (GOLD analysis project Ga0315289, IMG submission 203452) | Sediment microbial communities from Yellowstone Lake, YNP, Wyoming, USA - YL17G11_40 | ecosystem: Environmental > Aquatic > Freshwater > Lake > Sediment | place: USA: Wyoming | collected... | reverse complement strand
CAGGATTTTTACCAGGCTGTTGAACAGAATCCCTTCGCTACCTGCTTTAGGCTTTAGCCAGAGGCCACTCCAGATAGCGAAAGCATCCCTGGAGGAATCAATCACTATCAGCTGTGTGCCTTTCTGACTTCCAGCCCTCCGGATCAAAGAGCCGACGACTGGATGGGTTTTTATAGGGTCAGCTCCTACTACGATAATACAATCAGATTCCAGTATCTCCTCTATGGGGCATTCAATGTCCATCCCCTTCCCATTTTTGGAGAACTGCTTGATGCCCTCGGAGATTACCCGATAGCTCACTCCGTCTAGGGTATCCATGTAATCGGTAGCTACCACATCGTGCATGAACTTATGGAACAGGGAAAGTGTCTCATCGGGTATTCTGGTGGAGACCATGCCTCCGAAGCTGCCCTTTAGTTCTCTTACTTTCTCGGCTATCGCCTCTATGGCACTATCTATAGTGCATTCCTCCAATTGACCCTGTTTATTTCGTATTAAGGGAGAGGTAATTCTAGCGCTGGTCGGGCGAAGCAACTCAAAACGGCCCATCTTGCAAAGAGAGCCTCTGGGCTGGGTTAGCTTGGGTGCTTTAATCATCACCAGGTTATTGTCCCTAACCAGCACGTCCAACTCACAGCCTACGCCGCAGATGGGACAGACAGTCGTTACCTGCTGGCAATCGGTGGTCCTGCCTTTGTAAATACTCAACTTGCAGAAAATAGCTCCTGTAGGACAGGCCTGCAAGCAAGCGCCGCAGGAGATACATGACGACTCACCCAGGGGCTCTGTGATATCAGCGGCTACCATCGTCTTCCAGCCACGCTTACTGAAATCCAGGGTGTTAATTCCCGCTATTTCAGCACAAGCTCGAACACATCTGCCGCAGAGGATGCAGCGGTTATGGTCAACTGCCAGGTAATCATTTGATGAGTCCACAGGCTTGGCTGGGAAGGTGTAAGGATAGCGCACGTTGTCCATCTGATAGCGGTAGGCTAATTTCTGCAGCTCGCAATCTCCGCTCTGCTCGCAGAACATACAGTAATGGTTCCGCTCGGTGAAGATAAGCTCCAATATCAAACGCCGGTATTTCTCAAGCTTCTCAGTACTGGTCTTCACCACCAGGCCATCACGGGCAGGATAGGTGCAAGCAGGGACGGGTCTTCTTTCCCTTTCGATCTCCACCACACACATCCGGCACGCCCCGACGTCGGACAGTCCTTCAAAGTGGCAAAGAGTGGGCACATCAATGCCGTTGGCCTTGCAGACACCAAGAACAGTGTCTCCTTCTTTCCCTTTGACTTGCTTGTCGTTGATTGTTAAAGTTATTTCTTTCATAGCATCATCAGCCCTCAGCTTCTAGGTCACACCGCAGACACCTGCTTGCCTCCTCCATGGCTTCCTTTGCACTGTAAGGCAAGGCTACCTCCTTAAAGGAAGACTTTCTCTCTGTCAGGGCAATCTCGGTAACTTTTATTCTAGCCCTCTCCTGGGTTTGCTCCTCAGCGGGCGGCTGCGAAGAGATGGCGATGGGTTTGTGGCCATTTCGCTCTACTCGAGGTAAGAGTTCCTTCCCCTGGAGGTATCTCTTAATCGAAGAGGCCGCTCTTTGCCCGGCAGCGATAGCCCAGATTACCGTTTGTGGGCCGGCCTCAGCATCTCCTCCAGCAAAGACCCCCTTGCGGTCAGTGGCCAGCGTGCGGTGGTTAGCACTGATGGTGCTGCCTGCACCCGTTTTGATGCCGCTGTCCTTGAGGAAGGAAACATCGGGCCTTTGACCGATGGCCTTAATAATCATGTCTACGTCCAAAGAATATTGAGACCCTTCAAGGGGTTGAGGCGTTTTTCGACCACTCCGGTCAAACCCCTTTAGCTCCATCTTGATGCACTCCAACCCGGAGACCTTGCCGTTCTGACCTAACACTTTGGTGGGTGCTGTGAGGAAATGGAGGTGGATGCCTTCCTCTTCTACAGCTTTTATTTCGTCCTCAAGTGCCGGCATATCTTTCTTCTCACGCCGGTAAAGTATGTACACCTGCTGAGCCCCTTTTCTTAGAGCTACCCTGGCTGCGTCAACTGCAGAGTTGCCTCCGCCGACAACCGCCACCTTCTTTCCCACCTTCACTTCTCTCCCTAGATTAGCCTCCCTCAAGAAATCGATGGCGTCGTAGACCCCTTCTAGCTCTTCGCCCGGAATGCCCATCTTCTCCCCTTTATGAGCACCGGTGGCGATAAACACTGCTTGATACCCATCTTTGAGCAGTGAATCAATATCCTTGACAGGCGTATTCAGCTTTATCTGGACTCCAAGCTTTTCGACAGCTTCAATTTCTTTTTTCAGTATACTCTTGGGCAAGCGATACTCAGGGATGGCCACAGCCAGCATTCCGCCGGCTACCGGTAAAGCTTCAAATATGGTGACCTGGTAACCATCTTGAGCCAGATCGTAGGCGGCGCTGAGGCCCGCTGGGCCAGCCCCTATTATGGCCACCCGTTCCTTTTTCTTCTCAGCCACAGGAGGCAGACATTCTATGCCCAGCTCATAGGCGTAATCGGCGGCAAACCTCTTGAGGTCCCTGATGGCTACAGGCTCTTCTATCTGACCACGGCGACATTTGCCTTCACAGGGATGGTGACATACTCTACCGCAGATAGAGGGGAAAGGATTACGCTGTTTGATCAAGCAATAGGCTTCAACAAACTTGCCATCCTTGATCAGACTGACATATCCTGGGATGTCGAGCCCCACGGGGCAAGTGTGCTGACAAGCTGTCCTGAATAGAGCCTGGCAAACAGCAGCAGGGCACTTCTTGTCAATTATATGAGCCTCATATTCTTCGCGGAAATGGCGAAGGGTGGATAGAACTGGATTGGGAGAAGTCTGCCCCAGACCGCACAGAGACGCTGAAGCAATCATCTCCCCCAGCTCCTCCAGAAGGCGAATGTCCTCCATAGTCCCTTCGCCCCGGCTGATTTTGTTCAGAATCTGTCGCATCTCGGGGATACCGGCGCGACAGGGTGTGCATTTGCCACAGGACTCGTCTCTGGTGAATTCGAGGAAGAAGTTGGCCACATTCACCATGCAGCTATCTTCATCCATCACCACCAATCCGCCTGACCCCATTATAGCGCCTAGCGCGGTAACAGCTTCATAATCTACGGGTGTATTCAGGTGCTCGATAGGGATAACCCCTCCAGATGGCCCGCCTATTTGAACAGCTTTGTATTTCTTGCCGTTGGGAATTCCGCCACCTATATCAAATACTATCTTCCCCAGGGGTGTCCCCAAAGGTACCTCAACCAGCCCTGGGTTGTTTATCTTTCCCACCAGGCACAACGTTTTGGTGCCCCTGCTGTTCGCGGTGCCGACTTCAGCGAACCAATCAGCCCCTTGCAAAATAATGGAGGGAATATCTGACCAGGTTTCCACGTTGTTGATGGTAGTGGGCTTGCCGAAAAGCCCCTTATTGGCTGGGAATGGGGGCCGCTGGCGTGGATTTCCTCTCTTTCCCTCGATAGAACCCAAAAGGGCTGTTTCCTCCCCACAGACAAAAGCGCCAGCGCCTGGGAAGATATCTAGGGAGAACTCAAAGCCGGTGCCCAGAATATTCTTGCCCATGAGGCCATATTCTCTGGCCTTAGCGATGGCGTGGTTTAGAGTTTCAATGGCAAGGGGATATTCAGCACGGACATAGGCATAGCCCTGACGCACATTACCTATGGCATAAGCCCCGATTGCCATTCCCTCAACTATTGAATGAGGATTCCCCTCCAAGACCGCCCGGTTCATATAAGCACCTGGGTCACCTTCGTCCCCATTGCAGACTATGAATTTCTCGTCCCCTGGCGCGCTGCGGACGAAGCCCCACTTTGTGGCTGTGGGAAAGCCTGCACCTCCCCGTCCCCGCAATCCTGCCTTTCGGATCTCATCGACGACATCATCAGGCTTCATCTCAGTGAGCGCTTTAGCTAAGGCCTGATAGCCGCCTCTGGCGATATACTCCTCGATGTTCATCGGGTTGAGGTCTTGATTGCGCATCACCCTTATTTCTTGAAGCTTGAGCCGGGGGGCATCCAAGGCCAGTGTCCATTCTTCAACTGGCTTCCCCCCCACAAGGTGTTCAGCCACAATTCGGGAGACCTTATCCTCAGTGAGGTTAACGTAAAGTGTCCTTACATTTCCAGGTTGGATAACCGTGACCACAGGCTCCACTCCGCAGAGTCCAATACATGCTGCTTTCAACACGATGACGTTTGACAGCCTGCGGCCTTCTGCCTCGCGGAGAAAAGCATCCAGAATCTTGTTTGCCCCCGAAGAGATGCCGCACGTTCCCAGATGAACTTTGACCTGGACCTTCTTTTCCTGCTCTGCCAGTTTCCTTCGAGCCTGCTCCCTTAGATTGACCAACTCTTTTGCGGATGAAAGTGATTTCACCTGTCGCTTCTCCTAACGGTAGGAACTTATTATGCCCTTTAGCTCGCCGGGCTTGACCCTCCGGTAAACATCGGTCCCAATAGCCGCTACGGGAGATAATCCGCAGCATCCCAGGCAGCGGACGGTTTCCAGAGAGAACTTGCCATCCGGTGTAATTCCCTCGGGCTCAAGTCCAAAATCTTTCTTCAAAGCGGTGAGGAGTCTCTCTCCTCCCTTAACATAACAACTGGTACCCATACAAACCTGGATAACATACTTGCCTTTGGGCACCATGCTGAAAAAGCTATAGAAGCTGACTATGCCATATACCTCACTCAGAGGAATCTTCATGTCCCTGGAGATGGTTTTCAGCACCTGTGGTGGCAGGTAGCCAATCATCCTTTGTGCTTGCTGTAAGACTCTGATCAAAGCGCCTGATTGTCCGCTAGTTTCATCAATCACCTTTCGGATCTGTTCGGACATCCTCTCAGCATACCCGGCCCCTATTTGCCCTTGCGGGAGCGCCTCCATCGCAGTTTTTGCCATCTCCTGTCTCCTGTCTTGGATTAAGTTGTGAGTCAACTGACTGAACTACTCTTGAAGTAGATTGTGATTATTTTATCAATCTTATTATAGCACTGTGGGACACGCGGGACAAGCTCACCTTACTCTTGTCCATCCCCACACGCCCCGCAGCCTGATAATTAGGGGCTATAACCTGATATTCTATTAACCCCGATAACCCCGACCTTTACTTTCTCCCTTTGGCCTTTCCATTGATCTCAGGGCGGCATTGATGCCTTTACCCAGAAGCGTGATCTTTATCGGCTCACCACCCCCCCACCTTTTGTAAACCCGGCACACTTCGCAAATGCTGGTGTCGTCACCTCTTGCCCCGTAGTCGGCAAGCTTGCAGTAGGTGCCCTCTATCTGCCAGCAGGGCACATCCTGATGTTTGGGCGCAGGGCAGTCGCTCCTGATCATCTCCGGGCATCGGGTCATCTCCCAGCAAGGTGTTTTGTCTTCCCAAAAACCTTTCCCTGGTTCAAACCCGATCCGTGTCTTTGCCTCTGCAACGATCTTTTCTATCTCGGCGATATCAGCGGGTGCTGCCCCTTTGAGCATTTCTTCTACCTGTTTGGCTACTTTAAGTTCCATTGCCCTTCCCTTTTTTCCTGTTAACTAGCCCCGCCAGTCCCCTTAGCCTGTAATGCCTTCTTCCGCATCTCCAGCGGCTTCTGGTTTTCCCGCCTAGTTGTATTTAACAACATTTAGCGTCCAACATCATCAGAGTTATTACTTATTTTTGTCCTGTTCTAAACGCAAGTAAACCTGGAGACGGGTAAGCCGTTGTGATTAGGCATTTGCGCCTATGCCTCTGTGCTTGTATAATGTTTAAATGGACTTCATATGGTAGTCAGGGGGGACGCCATGGGTACTATCAGGATTCTGCTTGTTGATGATCATGTGGTAGTACGACAAGGAGCTCGCCAACTTCTGGAGCGAGAACCTGACCTTGAGGTCATTGGCGAGGCTGGGGATGGTGAAGATGCGATTCGGCTAGCTACCCAACTCAAGCCGGATGTGGTTATCATGGATGTGGCTATGCCCAAAGTAAGCGGCATCGAAGCTACCAAGCAGATAAAGGCACTTCTGCCTTCAGTTGCGGTGCTAGTTCTCACCGGCTATGACTATGACGAGTATATTTTCAGCCTGCTGGAAGCAGGGGCTGCTGGCTATCTGCTGAAAAGCGTGAGCGGCGATGAGTTGGTTAATGCCATTAGGGCAGTGCACTCCGGTGAGCCAGTCCTTCACCCTGTAGTCATCCGCAAGTTGGTGGCCCGACTTAAGCCTGAGGCCGCTGGGGCCACAGTGGCGCGACCATCGGAGCTTTTGAGCGAACGCGAGATGGAAGTGCTCCGACTGGCAGCTAAAGGCATGACTAACAAGCGCATTGGAGAGGCGCTTTTCATCAGTGTGCGCACTGTTCAGGCTCATCTGAGAAGCATCTTCAACAAGTTAGGGGTGGGTTCCCGCTCTGAGGCGGTACTGCATGGGATCAAAAGAGGTTGGTTTACCCTAGAAGACCTTCCTTGAGAAAACGAATATTTTGATGCCTGGCGATGAAAATCCTGCGAAGTCCCCACTTATGGCTTATCCTGGCCACCTTTACACTTCTAAGTCTATTTCATTACGTTGAACAGATAGGCATCGCAGATACAACAAGCCCCAGCGTCCACTTTGGCATAACTAGACATGCCCTGGATCGCACTCTTTTCCTGCTACCTATAATTTATTCCGGCTTTGCTTTTGGACTAACTGCGGGGTTGGCCACCTGCTTTGCTGCATTGCTGGTTATGTTGCCCAGGGCTATTTCCCTGTCGCCTGCTTCTAAAGATGCTCTTCTCGAAGTCGGGGCTGTCATCACAGTAGGTGTAGTCGCCTGCTTGTGGCTTTGGATACGAGCCAGGGAGAAAGAAAAGTTTCGAGCCGCATTAGCGGAGTTGGAATCAGCGCACCAGATGCTCCAGCACTATGTTCGATCCGCTCGGAGCAATGAAAAGCGTCTGAGTATGCTCAACGCTATCTCTAGCATGCTCACTGAGTCTTTGGAGCTCGAGAATGTTCTGCGCAGGGCCACTCATGCGGTTATGGAGTTGATGGAGGTAGAGGCTGCTCTAATATTTACGATTGACGAGGAAAAGCATGAGTTGGTGCTTGTTGCCTACGAAGGGGTCTCTGATGAATTCGCCAGGGCTATGGATGGGATAAAGGTAGGCGAGGGCTTTAATGGCGAAGTGGCTAAGACAGGACAACCCATGATAGTGGAAGATGCCTCTCAAGACCCCAGGCTGACCAGGCCTGAGGTCAAGAAGATGAAAATCCAAAGCCAGCTTATTGTACCTATGACTCTGAGAGACCGGATCATGGGCACGCTTTGTGTGGCTATGCGCCACCCTAGGCAATTTCTCCCTGGAGAGATAGAGATGCTTGGTGCTGTCACCACCCAGATAGGAACTGCTATTGAAAACGCACGTCTCTACCAAAAGGAACATCTAGCGGCACAAAGATTGGCTGTGTCGGAGAAAAACTATCGAGGGTTGTTTGAGAATGCCAATGACACCATCTGGGTTCATGATTTGGATGGCAATATCATAGCCGCCAACAAGGCAACCGAGAGGCTCACTGGATACAGTGTGGAAGAACTGACACGGATGAATGTAAAGGCTTTTCTGTCGGACAAAGGCCTTAATCTGGCTGGACATATTCGGCGCAAGTTATTCGATAAGGAGCCGGTGGCACAACCCTATGAGCAGCGCCTTACCAAGAAGGATGGCACAGAGGCTATTCTGATGTTGACCACCAGTTTGGTCACAGATGGCGGAAAAACCATAGCTTTCCAGCACATCGCCAGGGATGTCACTGAGGAGAGAAGGATGCAGGACAATCTGCGATACTATCTCAGCCAGATTGCTAAGGCTCAGGAAGAGGAACGGAAGCGTATTGCTCGTGAGCTTCATGATGATACAAGTCAAGTTCTATATGCTATTTCTCGCCGGCTGGACAACTTTGTCCGGAATAACACGCACTTAGGGTCAAACGACGCTGTATTCCTCCAAGAGCTGCGTCAGCAGTTGAACGACTCATTGGAGGGAGTGCGGCGCTTCACTCAAGAGCTGCGTCCTCCTATGTTAGATGATTTGGGCTTGCTGGCAACGTTGCGGTGGCTGGTTGGTGACCTCGAAAAACGGTCTGGGCTAGAAGCAAAGCTAACGGTGTCTGGTGTCGAACGGCGTTTCCCAATAGAGGTAGAGCTAATGGTTTTTCGCAGTGTGCAAGAGGCACTTAGAAATATTGAGAAGCATGCCCAAGCCTCAAAAGCGGAGGTCGTGGTAGAATTTGGCCAGGGCAAAACAAAGATATTTGTTAGCGACAATGGGAGGGGATTTAGTTTGCCAGAGAGCTTGACAGAGTTACCTCGTGCGGGCAAGCTAGGTCTGACAGGGATAGAAGAGAGGGTGCGCCTGCTAGGCGGTAGCTTGAAAGTGCAATCGGAGCCTGGCAAAGGCACTGCGCTAACAATAGAGGCACCAATATAGCTTGTGCTATCTAGAAGACGCCGCTATCCAAGACCGGCGGTCTCTAGAGAGCCATCGCTCTTCTCTCTGTCTCCGCCTGGCGAAACCTTCTACGTGGATGCCCCTCACTTTATGTCAGATGCGGCCGGGGCCAGGCCTGAATGGCTGGAAAGTTGCTCGTCACCCTGCACTATCTCAAAACGCATGTTCACCTCCTGGGTGAAGGCCTTTAACAGGCTTTCACACCTTGAAGTGTAGCATGCCTCAGATAGAAAGCGTAGGACAAATCACCTACCCCCTCCACGGATTCAGGAACAGGTTAACAAAGTACCCCGCCAGACTCTCCTAACCCTACCTGTCCGGTCATAGGGGTGCAGTCCACTGAATCACTGTTACTTCTTCTTGTACCACATAAACCTGTACTTGTCTAACTCCACGTAATTTTCCCGTGGGATAATGAAAGTTGTCTGGGTATGTTCAATAATGGCCGGCCCATCTATCCTATTACCTGCCTGCAGCAAGTCTTGCTCCCAGAGGTCAAATGTCATCCATCCTCCATCCATGTAAGCCTTTCGCTGACCTTTGTAAGCCTTCTTGACAGGTTTTTTACCTTGAAGTGGATAGCTGGGTATGATAGGCCTGGGTTTTTCTGCTTTTGCCTCAACATAGACCTCAGTAATCTGATAGCCGGCCTCAGAGAAGCGGGCTGCCGCCGGGTAGATGGTGGTGTACATCTTCTCAAAACTGCCGATTATCTTGTTCAAATCGTCAATAGTCTGTGCTCTGCTTACATCAACAGGAACCTCCCAGGAGGACATCTGCCCTACATACCGGGCGGATATGCCGTGTCGGAAGCTCACCTTTTCCCTGGGGATACCTTCAATCTCTAGTTCCTTGTATCCACGCTCCTCCATCTCCTGCCACGCCTGGCTCAAAATACTACCCTGATAGAGCTTAACGGGCTCAGCCATGTCCGGAGTTAAGAAGCAGGTTACCGCTTTATCGTAGCGATGGAAATACTCAGCCGCTGCCACACCAAAAGCGGAAAACACTGCAGACCAGGGCACTACCACTATTGAACCAAACTCCATAGCCCGTGCCAGCCCCCACAAGTGCAGCGGACCGGCAGCTCCGTAAACTAACAAGGTGAACTCAGCCGGATTGAGACCTCTCGATAGCAGTACGCCATTAATATGATCGGCTACCTTGGCATGCAGTATATCCAAAATCTTACTCGATACATCAAATACATCCTGACCCAACGGCTTGGCCACCCGCTCTTCTAGCGCCTTTAATGCATTATCCCTACTGACCTTTATAGTCCCTCCCAGGTAGTAGTCGGGATTCAGCATCAAGAGGGCCAGGTCTATGTCTCCAATCGTGATCTGCGAGGACTTCCAGCAAGTGCCCAAATCGGCTCTTACACTCTCCGGCCCTATGGTAATCCGCTTGGTCACCGGATCAGCGTGGACCACGTGGCTGGTTCCGGCACCGATAGAGTCTATGGCGATCATCGGCATCCTCAAACGGTGGCCAGAGAAGTCAGGCTCCTTATTTACCGGCAGCAATCCCCCGGCAATAAATCCCACGTCACAGGTGGTACAGCCCAAGTCCCAGCCAACAATATTGGGCTGCCCCATGAAGTCGGAGATGAATTTGCACCCCAGTAAGCCGCCTACAGGGCCTGAGATAGCAGCCTCGGCCAGTTTCGGGTAGCGAATAGTGGCTACTGCTCCATAAGACAGCAACGTCAGCAACTCATGCTTGTACCCCTCTTTTTTGGCAGCAGCTTCAACGCGGAACAGCCGCCTCCTGGCAACTTCTGCCATGTAGCACTGGAGCAGAAGGGTCTTCAACCTTTCATTCTCGTTGGGCATCGGGCATATTTCGTGGGAAGCGACTACAGGGACGTCAACACCGCGCTTGTTTACTATTTCGCGGGCGATCTCAGCCATCCTCTTTTCATGAGCCGGGTTGGCGTAACAGGCAAGAGTAAGGATGCCAATTACCTCTACCCCGTTGTCCAATAGCTCGTTGACCCCTTTCACCACGTCTGCCTCCACCAGAGGAATGACGACGGTGCCCGGCATGTAGTGATGCTGCATGTAGTAGCTGCCAACCGAGATTCGCTCGGTCACCTCTTTGACGTTCTCAGGCTGTACCAGCCAGGGGGTATGCTCATGCAGCTGCTGGTGCAGGATGTCTTCATAAGACTGGCCTATCCAGGTCAGGCCTCTTTCCATGATGGGCAAGTGGGCAAATCCCCTGGTTATCAGCAATCCCACTTTGCTGCCATCGCGCGCAACCAGAATATTGACCATCGTCGTGCCGGTATAAATGGAGGTTCGCGCTCCCTGGTGAATCTCAGCGGAGGTCATATTCCAACGTCTCGCCGCATCCTCCAGCGAGCCGAGGTAGCTGATAGATTCGTTTGCGTGATTCGTTAAGTACTTCCCAGTGGCAAACTTCCCCTCATCATCGATGAGGAAGCAGTCTGTCATGGAGCCACCAGCATCCTGAGCGAATATATATATCTCTTCTGTCTTTTGTACCATGATTATCGCTCCTTTGCCCACTGCGCAGGCAAATCTGAAGTCTTGTCTTGGAACCAATCCGGCCGTTCATCTGGTAGCGCTTTACCTAACCAATCCCGGTAGAAGGTGTCCAGATCAGGCATCATCTCGAATATCACCGGGTATCCCACCGGAACAACCTCTACCCCCAGCAGGGCAAAGCACCCAGGACAATAAAATTCTCTCATCTCTACCAGATCAGAATTGGGCACTGCTTCCTCTATCGTGACTACCTCTGCCATCTCCTGACGCGTTTTCCTGACGTACACCCGGCAACTCAGCTTCCAGTTGACTCGATAATCCCCGAACTCCTGCCCGCAATCGCATTTCACCACCCTGCCACCGCCTTTCTTGGCTACTATATAGAGGTGATCCGAGATGCGGAGCAGTATCTTTTCCTTCCAGGGAACCTTTTCTTGCAGCACCTCCAGATATTTCCAGAAACGGTCGGCAT
>Ga0315289_10013340_pt1 | contig 11517 bp, 11 predicted proteins | sample YL17G11_40_MG_FD_203452 | JGI IMG/M metagenome (GOLD analysis project Ga0315289, IMG submission 203452) | Sediment microbial communities from Yellowstone Lake, YNP, Wyoming, USA - YL17G11_40 | ecosystem: Environmental > Aquatic > Freshwater > Lake > Sediment | place: USA: Wyoming | collected... | reverse complement strand
CATTTCAACTGCTTTTCTCAAGGCATCTTTTAACGCTTCATCATAAGCCTGAAGCGAGTCACCAGCCGCTTCTCCGGTTACCGTTACTTCCTTCGTTTTTCCCTGTCCTGAAACTATATTGAGACATAATAATATTACAAATAAAACAATGGAAATTCTTTTAATGATATTTTTCATATCTTTCTCCATTTCGTTATTACTATTATTATATGTTCTTAAAAAGAGAAAAAATTTCTGTCAAGTTAATTGATTAAATTCATATTGACATTATTTCTCTTTATTATATTATATAGACTATTAATGATTAATGATTATTCATAACCTATTGAAATAGAGAGATAGATAAAGGATTTTATAAATGTCAAAATATCGCATATTAGCAGTGGATGACGACCCGGATGCCCTTGATATCATTGAGCTCACACTCAGCGATGTTTATGAAGTTGTAGCTATACACGATTCGTTTTTTGTTCTGGCTCACATCAATGATATTGAACCTGATATGATTATTCTTGATATTATGATGCCGAAAATGAGTGGCTATCAATTGTTTGAAGCTATAAAAGAAAAACCGAAATTTGCTGATACGCCTGTGATGTTTCTTACAGCTAAGAGTAATCCCTCAGACGTTAAATATGGCTATAAATTAGGCGCTGTTACTTATTTAACAAAACCCTTTAATCCAGAAAGATTACTCAAAAATATTGATTCCTTTTTTAAATACACCCCTCCCGTTCAATTCAATAAAAAATTTACATTTGACTATTTGCTAAAACACCTCGAAAAAGTAGGTTTTAAGAAATTAAAGAAAAAAACTCCATCTTCAGAATTAACAAAGAAAAAAGATCAATGGATTGATTGATTTGAGTTTTCTCTTTAAATCGAAAATATGATATCAGTTTTTTTGATTTTTTTTAATTACCCAAAAATTTTCAATTCCTAACATTAAAAAAATCATTGTATTTTATGTGTTAAAAAATTAAAAGTTTTTAAGTATTAAAAATTAAACGTATTTTTATGATAAATTCAATGTTGAGATTATTAGAGCGATTTTCGCTGTAATATTTATTTCTTTAGGTGTGATATTATTAAATGAAACCTCAATCAATAGATACTCATCCTAAAACAGAGAAGGTATTAATTTCTTTATTAAGGAATCAAAGTCTTGCAAAAAAATTGTCTATAATATTTTCACTGTCGCAAACTACAATTCAATTATCCAAACGCGCTATAGCAAGATCAAATCCAAGTTTAAATGATGTCCAAATTAACTTATTATTTATTAATTATCATTATGGAAAAGAATTAGCAGAAAGAGTTGAAAAATATTTAAAGAAAAAACATTATGAAAATCCCTGATATTTTGAATGCTTTACAGCCTATCGTATTTGTTTTTGAAAAATTATCTATTCCCTACTATGTTGCAGGTTCTGTAGCAAGCTCTATGTATGGACTGGCACGTGCTACATTAGATATAGACATTGTTGCTGATGTTAAGCATCATAATATTTCCCAATTGAAGCAGTTCCTTGAAAAAAATTACTATATTGATGAAGACCTGATTAAAGAAGCCATTTGTGATAAATCATCCTTTAATCTTATTCATTTGGACACGGCAATAAAGATTGATATTTTTGTTTTTAAAGACAGTTCTTATGAAAGAACCACAATAGAAAGAAGAATTAAAAACAGATTAGGAGAAGATGTTCAAGAACCCGATATCTATTTCTCATCACCAGAAGATGTAATTATTGCTAAATTACAGTGGTACAAAAAAGGGGGAAGTATTTCAGAACGACAATGGTTTGATGTCATCGGAGTGATAAAAGTCCAAAGCGATTCCCTCGATAAGAAATATCTTCAGAACTTTGCGAAAAAACTTAGCATCTTTAAATCATTGAAGAAAGCCTTTGAAGAAGCAGGAGTAAAATTGTAAATCAATTTTTATCTTGAACATTCCTTTTTTATTCTGATTAAATCCATCTCTCTTTTTGAAAAATTAAATTAGTGTATTTATAATTTTAATAAATAGGAGACTTCATTATGGCAAAGAAACCGAAGGTCGTTTTAGCATATTCGGGAGGCTTGGACACATCAGTTATTCTAAAATGGTTAACATTAAAAGGTTATGACGTCATTGCCTATGCGGCGAATTTGGGTCAGAGAGAAGAATTTGATAAATTAGAAGGCAAGGCAAAAGCTTCAGGTGCATCTAAATTTTATTTAGTCGATGTGAGAGAAGATTTCATCAAGAATTTCGTCTTCCAAGCCATAAAATTTAATGCAATGTACGAAGGAAGATATTTATTAGGAACTTCTTTAGCGAGACCTGTTATTGCGAAAGAAATGGTCAGAATTGCTGAACTTGAAAAAGCTGAATATGTCTCTCATGGTGCTACAGGTAAAGGAAATGACCAGGTCAGATTTGAACTCACTGCCTATTCACTAAATCCGGATATTAAAGTTATTGCTCCCTGGAGAGATCCTGAATTCAATTCCTTAATCAAAGGAAGAGCAGAAGCTATTAAATTTGCGAAAGAACATAACATTCCGATAAAAGCTACAGTTAAGCAACCCTGGAGTCAGGATGAAAACATAATGCATTTAAGCTTTGAATCGGGAATATTAGAAGACCCATCAATGAAACCTCCAAAAGAGATGTTTGAACTTACTGTATCTCCACAGGATGCTCCGGATAAAGTTACAACGTTATCAATCGAATTTGAGAAAGGTGAACCTGTGGCAGTAAACGGGAAGAAGCTCAATCCTGTTAAATTACTTGAAACGTTAAATAAAATTGGTGGAGAAAACGGTGTTGGAAGAATTGATATGGTCGAAAGTAGATATATTGGTATGAAATCAAGAGGAGTTTATGAAACACCTGGTGGAACAATTCTGCATATTGCCCATAGAGATATTGAAGGATTAACACTGGATAGGGGAGTAACGAATCTGAAAGATACCCTTATGCCGAGATTTGCACAACTCGTTTATAATGGCTACTGGTTCTCAAGAGAGATGGAGACATTATTGGCATTCTTAGAAGAATCACAAAAATATGTAAATGGAAAAGTGAATATTGAGTTATATAAAGGGAATGTAACGGTCGTTGGAAGAGAGTCAGAATACTCTTTATACGACCCCTTAATTGCAAGTATGGATTGGGATCAAGGTGTTTATGACCAGGCTCAAGCTACTGGTTTCATCAACATCTGCGCACTACCTTTAAAAGTTCACAGAAGAAGGATGAGAAAAATTCAAGGTAAGAAATAAGCACATCAAATTAATTTGAATTTTCTGATATAGGCGATGTTTCCTCGCCGTTTTTATTGCTTTTTAAACAATCACTTTTTATTAGGATTAATAGAAAAGATAATGAATCCTAATGATAAATAAAATATTGCGACAAGTTTTCTTTGATAAGTAATCAAGATTACATAAAGTAGAGCAAAACAGCCATTTTAAAGGCTGAAAACGTCCATTTAGGATTTTTTCCGTCCATCCTATAATAAAATCCGAAGAAAAGTAATCCAGATTTCTAATCTCAATATTTTTAGTAATCTATACTACTTTTGTCCATTAATTTTAATCAATCTATAATAAAAATATACTTAATGTAGAATATGAAATTAATGATTATATATCATTTATATTCAGTATATTACAAAAATGAAAGCTTAAATGATGATTTTTTTGGTATGTTAATTGCTTGATAATAAATCAAAGGATGGTGATGAATATGAATATTAACAAAACGTGGTACTTACAAAAAATTGAAATCTTTCAAGACTTTAGCCTTGATGAATTAAAAAGTGCAGAAAACTTTTTTCAACATAAGTATTATTATAAAAGACAACAAATTTATTCATCCGATGACAACTCTGACCGAATATATTTTGTCCATACAGGTAGAGTAAAATTAACAAAAATCTCTCACGATGGTCGAGAGATAACAATCGGAATTATTAATCCGAATGAGGTTTTTGGCGAGATGGCATTAGTTGATTCTGCCGCACGAAATAGTTTTGCAATCGCTATGGAGGATTCGCTCCTTACCAGTATTTCAAAGGCTGATTTGAAGAGAATAATTTTACAAAAGCCTATAGTTGGTTTGAGATTAGCAAAAGTAATTGGTGAGAGAAGAAGAGATGCAGAGCAGAAATTAGAAGATATGGTATTCAAAGACGTTCCAAGCAGATTGGCGAATCTAATTTTGAATTTCTATAAGAAGAATGGTAAAAATAATGGTAAACGAGTTATTGATATGAGATTAATTCATAATGACATTGCCAATTTAATCGGGTCAACGAGAGAAACTACAAGTGCTAATCTGAGTAGATTTAAACGTGAAGGTCTTATAGATTTCGATAATCATAGAATTGTTGTTTTGGATGAAAAGAAATTAGAGCTTATTTCGCAAGGTGTAAATTAAACTTATAAAACCCCCTCCTAAAGCCTCATCTCTAATCAAGATGGGGCTTTTTTTATTCCGTTTGTAGTCCCTACTTGTAGGGAAATATTGCATATGCCCTTTATTTATTGGGCACGTGCAACGTGCCCTTACAATACATATCGTTCCCTGCTAAAGCAGGGACTACAAACAAAAGGTTTGTATATAAAGCAATCTCGTATTTTTGGTCGATTTTTAAACAATCACTTTATCAATTTATGTCATTGACTATTAGTAGGATTAATACTTTAAACGATTTGCAGTTCACCCGCATCAAGCTATATCTGCGAGTAATCACAGGACAAAACCGCTTCCGACACAATTTGTCAGAATTCTTCAATCGGTAGTACTTTGGTTTCAATTACTTGTTTGGCATCTTCACCGTCGTTGGTAATCTGACATGATTTTCTTGGCCGCAACAAGATAAAATGTTTCTTTTTTAATGTGAGTTCAATCTTCCGAGCTTTCCATATCGCACATTTGTATCTTAAGCTTTGTAATCCTTTCGTCAAATCCTGCCCTCTCCGACTTTGATTCTCGGTCATTATAAACTTCCTCCAAGATTTTTATTGTATCGGAACTAATTTCTTGAATGCTATTCTCATCTATTAAGAGTATATCGGTTGACCTGCCTACACCTCCAGCCATCTCAGCACGCTTTTTTGCCTCAAATCCGATATACAATGCTTCGTTCAGCTTAAATGTTGAAGAATATTTATACCAAGCAAACACATTATCTGCATGACGGTCACCCATTCCTATGCAACAATATGATAAACTATCATAGCTTCTATATGTACCAGGGTCATCTATTCTGATGAGATGCCCAATTTTATCAACACCGGCAAGTAGGATTGACAACCCAAGTCTATAATTGGTTATACACTGATTCAAATCCATAACAAGACCATCATGCAAACCACGTTGTTTAGCATGCCATTCTGAGAAAGATTTGATACCAGCAAAGGGTCTCAGTACTTCGTCAACAACATGTTTATCTCTAAATTCTTGATATACTTCTTTCAAAACATCCGCAATTTCGATAATCCTATCTTTACCCTTCGATCTCTCTTTGGCCTGTCTAGGAAGGTCTGGTTCGTGCAATGTTCCAGCAGTCATTACAACCGATCTCTGTGATATTGCTACCGCTTTCATTCGTGGATGCTCAAATGCTAAAGTCATATCCCCTGTGCTGACCATCCTATCGGACAATGTTATGACATTTTTCCCGTTCTCGCATATTACGCCTATTAGTTGCGTCATTGTGCCTTCTCCGTTCCTCATAATGAATAGTAATTCAGAGGGCAGAAAAAAGCCCCCAAAATATTGCTTATATAGTTTCTATCTAAAACTCCTTGCTACATACCATTAATATCTTTAAAGAATTAAAAAACAAAAATTGGTTTATGAATGTATTTCTATTTATTCAAAAAGTCAAACAATTTTTTAGTTTTTTTAGACTTTGAAAAATCAAATGTAAACATAAGCTGCCTATTAGAGGTCTATGAGATATTAAGAGATTCTTCGCTTCGCTCAGAATGACAATGTCTGCTGTATCATTGTGAGGAGGCGAAGCCGACGAATCAATCTCATATTTGAAGTATTTCAGATAACTCTGTTTGCTAAAAATCCTTTGACTTAGGACTTCTATTTTGAGAGAAAATAAATTTGTCGTTGTAATATAATTTGATTATCACAAGTCTAATATTAAAGAAAGGAAATTAAGATGAATAGACTATTTCTCAGTATATTAATTTGTTTGTTTACATTTTCATTCTCTCTTTTTTCTTTTATTTCTTTTAGTGAAAATGTGAAAAAGCCGGTGGTCGCTGGAATGTTTTATGAGAAGGACAAAGAAGCCTTGCAAAAACAGGTCAATGAATATCTGAAGTTAGCAGGTGATGTGGATGTGAAAGGTAAAATTATCGGAATGGTTTGTCCACACGCCGGATATGTTTATACCCGTGATGCAATGGGAATCGGCTACAAAGCAATTAAGGATAAACCATATAAAAAAGTTATTATTTTAGCCATTAGTCACTCTGTTCCATTTCAGGGTTTATCAGTATTAGAAGCAGATGCTTATGAAACGCCTTTAGGAAAAGTTCCTATCGATATTGAATTGCGAGATAAATTACTTAAAGAGAAACATTTTCAAAACATCCCACAGGCGTCTCAGTCCGAGCATTCCGCAGAAGTTCAATTGCCTTATCTTCAGACTGTATTAAAGGATTTTAAAGTTGTTATTATCTTAGTTGGTTACTTAAACTATAATGAATATGATGAAGTCGCACAAATCCTCAAGAAATATATTGACGATGATACGCTTGTTATAGCGAGTTCGGATTTTACTCATTATGGTGAGTCTTATGGTTATGTTCCATTTAAAAAAGATATAAAAGAAAATTTGCATAAATTAGATGGTGAGGCAATTGATTTAATCACCAAATTAGATTTTGCAGGATTCCAGAAATTCTTAGATACAAAAGAGGCAACTATTTGCGGAAGAGCGCCGATTTCTTTGCTGATGAAAATATTAGAAGGAAAAGCAGAGGGGAAATTACTAAAGTATTATACAAGCGGAGATTTGGAAAATGATTATACACGTTCCATAGGATATGCCTCAATAGTCTTTATCAAAAAAGAAAATCCGCAAGAAGTTAAATCGGAAAAGAAGCGAGCATTGATTGAAGAAAAAGATTTAACTCAGGATGAAGAAAAAACTCTCTTGAAATTGTCGCGTGAGGTATTAACAAAATTTTTAGAGGAAGGCAAAAGACCTGAAATTGATTTGAAAAAATATAATCTATCTGACAGACTCAAAGAAAAGAGAGGTGTATTCGTAACGTTAAATGAAAAAGGTATGCTGCGAGGATGTATCGGTTATGTGGAAGGTATTAAACCTTTATATGAAGGAGTGATTGATAATACCATTAATGCAGCATCTGAAGACCCAAGATTTCCACAAGTTCAAAAAAAGGAACTCAAGGATATTGAAATCGAAATTTCAGCGATGACACCTCTTAAAAAGATAAATAGTCTTGATGAAATAATTGTGGATAAGAATGGGATTGTAATCAGAAAAGGTTATCGTCAGGGCTTATTACTCCCGCAAGTCCCGATGGAATGGGGCTGGGATAAAGAGCAATTCCTGTTGAATATATGCCGAAAAGCTGGATTACCTGATGATGCTTACAAAGATAAAGACACAGAATTATATACCTTCGCAGCACAAGTATTTAATGAGGAAGACTATAAAGAACATAAATAAAATTCTTAACCGCTAATCACGCGAATCTACGCGAATATTAATTAAAATAAATTTACATTAATTAGCGTAGTTCACGGTTAAAAAATAGTATTCAATCGTTGTGTTCGTAGTGCCGTTGTGGTTAAATATCTTTTCTCTGTGTCCACTGTGGTTAATAAATTTTTAAGGAGTAATAAGAAGTAATGCAAAAGGAATCGAGAAGAAATTTTATTAAGAAAACAGTTGCTGGTTTAGTTACGCTTGGTGTTGTCAATCCTTTAGAACTTTTAGCCGAACAAAGGAATTTTAATCCAAAAAATTTTATAGGTAAAGTCCTTATCGCTAAGGATGCTAAAATTAGAGATGCGAATGGAAAAATTAATCCAACAATCGCTGATAAATTAATCAATGATGGTTTGAAAAAACTTATCGGAGGAAAAGACAAAAAAGAAAATTGGGCTTCATTATTTAATGAAAAAGATGTTGTCGGATTAAAATTGAACTGCCTTGCAGGTCGAGGACTTTCTCCTAATGCGGAAGTTGTGAATGCAATTATTGAAGGATTGAAATCAGCTGGTGTCAAAGAAGACAATATTATAGTCTGGGAGCGGTTCTCAAGAGATTTACAAAGAGCAGGTTACAACATTAATATTAATGACAAGGGTGTGAAATATTATGGAAATGATGTGGCGGGATATGATAGCGAACCATCAATGAACGGTTCGATAGGAAGCTGTTTCTCAAAAATTGTTTCAGAAAAATGCACAGCGCTAATTAATGTAGGTATTTTAAAAGACCATGATTTATCAGGTGTCTCTGCTGGGATGAAAAATTTTTACGGTGCAATTCATAATCCGAATAAATATCACGACAATAATTGTGATCCTTATGTCGCTGATGTGAATGCTCATCCATTTATCAAGGATAAACTTAGATTGATAATTATAGATGCTATAAAGCCACAATTTAAAGGCGGTCCCGGTTATAAACCACAATATACGTGGGATTATAATGGAATCATCATTGGAATCGACCCTGTGGCTGTTGATAGCGTTTCAACAGATATCATTGAGAAGAAAAGAAAAGAGAAAGGTGCCCCAAGTTTAAAAGAAGATAACAAAGAACCCAAATGGCTTTATACGGCAGAGAAAAAAGGATTAGGAATTGCTGATTTGAAAAAAATCGAAATTATTGAAATTTAAATTAGCCAAAAAAGGACACGAAAAAACACGAAAGTATTAACCGCTAATCACGCGAATTTTCGCGAATGATATTTATAGAAATTAGCGTAGATTAGCGAGATTCGCGGTTATATTTGTTTTGTTTGTTGTGTCGTTGTGGTTAAACTATTTTAATCGAGGTGATTTTGAGATGGAGTTTATCGACCAAATAAATAAAAAGAAACATAGTTATCGAATTACACGTCGAGACCTTCTGAAAATGTCCATTACTTCAGCCTGTGCAACTGGACTATTTTTGATGTCAGGAAAAGATAATAATTCCTTTGCACAAACTGAACCAACAAAAATCGAAGATGATTCGAAATATATAATTGAAGCACGATATTATGAGAAACTCCCTGAGTCGAGAATAAAATGTGTTCTATGCCCACGCGAATGCAAGGTTGCAGATATGGAGAGAGGCGGGTGCGGTGTTCGAGAAAATCATCAAGGAATTTATAGGACACTTGTCTATAGCCGAGTTTGTTCACTCAATATTGACCCGATTGAAAAGAAACCTTTGTTTCATTATATGCCAGGAACGACTGCATTATCTCTTGCAACTGCCGGCTGTAATATTGAATGCAAATTCTGCCAGAACTGGGAGATTTCACAATTCAGACCTGAAGAAGTGAGAAGTACTTATTATCCACCAGAAGCAATCGCTAAAGCGGCAAAAGAAAAAAATGTTCCTACAATTGCATACACTTATTCTGAGCCTGTGATTTTTTATGAATATATGTTCGACACCGCAAAAGCTGGACACAAAGTTGGAATCAAGAGCGTGATGATTTCAAATGGATACATTCAGGAAAAACCGTTAAGAGAATTATGCCCGCATTTGGATGCCGTTAAAATTGACTTCAAAGGATACACAGAAAAATTTTATAAAGAATATTGTGGGGGAGAGCTGAAACCTGTTTTAAACACATTGAAGTTGCTAAAAGAGATTGGTATATGGTTTGAGCTGGTTGATTTAATTGTGCCAACGCTGAACGATTCAGAAAAAGAAATTGAAGAAATGACAAAATGGATTATAGACAATTTAGGTCCTGATGTTCCGTTACACTTCACACGATTTCATCCTGCGTATAAGATTAAGAACTTGCCATCAACACCACTTAAAACCATTGAGCGATGCTATGACATTGCGACAAAAAATGGTTTACATTACGTTTACATTGGCAATATCCCGGGACATAAAGGAGAAAAAACCTTCTGTCCCAAATGCAAAACCCTCCTCATCGACCGCATCGGCTTCTATATCAAATCCAACAACATCAAATCCTCCAAATGCCCCTCCTGCCAGACTAAAATTCCTGGGAAGTGGAGTTAAATTAAACTTTAAAAACATATATTATATTTACAGATTTCAATTTATCTGATATATTCATAAGAAGTTCCTTAATGGATTATGGAGTGAATTTTGTATACAATTTCAAGGGTGAAGTCCATCTCAAAAGAAAAAATCCTTGCTATTTTCATAAGAATAATAACTATATTATGATTATTATTAATAATAATTAACTCTGCTTTCAAAAGCACATTTATTGTTTTTCAACATCAAGGAAGAGACTGTATTAAACAATAGAGAGTGAATATTTGTGTTTAACCTAATTCTGAAACAGATGCAAGAGAAGATTCATAAGCGGGATTATGTAATGACGCTTCACGCAGAAGAAGAAATGAATGATGATGGATTGACTATCTATGATGTTGAATGTGGTATCCTGACAGGAGAAATCAAGGAACGCCAAAAAGATAGAACTACAAAAGAATGGAAATATCGTATTAGAGGACAAACTCTTGATGGTGATGAAATTGAAATAATTATGAAGTTGAGTCCAACAGGTAAATTAGTTTTTATCACTGTATATACTTTATAAGTTAGACAGTGCTAAAAACTCTTATAATAAATCACAGAAGCACAGGAAAATGGAAGCACAGAAATGGATTTAAAATTAAAAGAATTGACTGGTAAAATTATTGAAGGTGCAACATTTGAAATAAAAAGAGTAGTCAATTAATTTTTTCCGTGAGTCTGTAATTCCGTGTTTCCTTGATTAAATTTAATATTACAATAAATAATATAGGATAAAAATTATGAAATGTGATATCTGCGGAAAAGAAAAAGCGAATATTCGTAAGATTACCAGAACCTATGGGAAAGGAAAGGATTTACTGGTTATAGAGGGTATTCCAGTTGTAAGTTGTCCAGATTGTGGAGAGAGTTATTTAACAGCGGAAACACTACAGGAAATTGAGCGGCTTAAACTCCATCGAAAAAAACTCGCCACTGAACGCCCTGTTAAAGTTGTTAGCTTTGTATAGTTGAAAATAAGGCGCGATGCGAAGACAATGCTGGAAATCGTTTGTGAATGTTTGATGATGTTTCAAAAGAAACAGAATAATTGTCATTCCCAAGTAAATATAAATATAAATCCTTGCCACAAGAACAATTATTAACCAGAGAGGCTGTCCGACAATTCCTGAAAATTTATGTTGTCAGGACTGTTGTTGGATAAGAGCATTACATTTATTAAGGAATTATGAATAAAATTTACGGTTGTGAATGAATTGGTTTATTGAGGGTAAAA
>Ga0315289_10013339_pt1 | contig 11517 bp, 10 predicted proteins | sample YL17G11_40_MG_FD_203452 | JGI IMG/M metagenome (GOLD analysis project Ga0315289, IMG submission 203452) | Sediment microbial communities from Yellowstone Lake, YNP, Wyoming, USA - YL17G11_40 | ecosystem: Environmental > Aquatic > Freshwater > Lake > Sediment | place: USA: Wyoming | collected... | reverse complement strand
AGTAGACACACCTCTTCTGTCCTCTCTTTGTTGTTTCCATACGCTTATCTTGACAGATGAGGGGATTGCCAAACTTATGGGTGCGTGTATCAGGAAATTAAAAGAATTAAATACATCGAATGTGTGGCGGGAATTAAATGAAGAATAAAAGTGGGGCCTGAGCTTATCGTGATTAGGTCAGTTTTGGATATCGCCTACACTTCTAAGGGTCTTTGGCCAAATCGATATCCTTGTCAATTGTGCCGGGATCATTTTGCGAAAACCGATTGAGGAAGTCACCGATGAGGAATGGACCTCGGTCATGGATGTCAATCTCCGTGGGGTTTTTCTCTGTTCCCAAATTGTTGGCATTGAAATGATCAAGCGAAAACAAGGGAAAATCATCAATATCTCCTCTAATGTTTCACAGGTGCTTCAACCCCTTCGGGGCGTCTATGCCATCACCAAGGCTGGAGTATCTCACCTCGCAAAAGTGATGGCTCTGGAATGGGCTCTTCACCATATCAATGTAAATGCCATTGCCCCAGCACCCACACTGACTAGCCTGAACAGACAATATTTCGAAGACCATCCAGAGGACCTCAAAGAAAGAATCCGTTCGATCCCTCTCGGGCGAATGGGAAGTCCTCAAGATTACGTTGGGACTGCGATCTTATTGGCTTCAAAAGCTTCCGATTTTATCACCGGCCAGACAATTTTTGTGGATGGGGGATCCACTCTGATATGAGACTTGGAGACCCTGTATCAAATTCAGAAAGGAGGGAGAGGGGAAAAATGTAGTGCTTTTTCTAAACTCATTCTTATCTTCGGAGTGATGGTGGTTTTTTCTGATTGATAAGCAAATCCGTTTTTTCTATTTTTCAACCCAACCCCAAGTGAGTTCTTTTCAAAAAAAGGAGGGAATGACAATGAGATTGAGAATCTGGATATTCGTAATAGTGACAATGGTTGTAAGCATTACCTTGGCGATGCCTGCCACAGCCAAGATGAAGATCAACATTGGCTCCACTTACGGGCCGGATGCCCCCGCGCACTTCGGCCAGGTGAAGTTCAAGGAGCTGGTGGAGCAGCGCAGCAAGGGCGAGATGGAAGTCCTCATCCACGTGGGCGGGGCCATGGGGGGCGAGAGGGATGTCTTTGAGGCGATGAGCGCAGGCGGCCTGGAAATGGGCGCCATGGGCCCGGGCGATGTTACCCTCTTTTTCCCCAAGTGGAGTGTATATGAAAACCCCTACGTGCTCAGGGACGCCGATCACTTCTGGAAGTTCTGGAACGGCCCGATCGGGAAAGAAGTCAACGACATGGTGCTCAAGGAGCGGGGGGTCATGACCGCGGGGATGGTGTACCGGGGCGCCCGCTACTTGACCGCCAACAGGCCGGTCCGCACCCCGGCGGATGTCAAAGGCCTAAAGCTCCGTCTGCCGGAGAACAAGGCTTGGATCAAGATCTGGGAGAGTCTCGGGGCACTGCCCGTGGTTGTGGCCTTCCCCGAGGTGTACATGGCCCTCAAGACCGGCGTGGCCGATGGACAGGAAAACCCCATGGAATCCATCTGGAGTTATAAGTTCTACGAAGCGCAGAAGTACCTTATCGCGACGAAGCATGTCTACTCCGTTTGTAAGTACCAGATGTCCAAGAAATGGTTCGATACCCTGAAGCCGGACGAGCAACAGCTCATCCTCCAGGCCTGGAAGGATGCCACGGAGTACGCCAACAAGCTGGCCATGGACTTCGATACGAAGCTGCTTACGGACCTGCAGGGCAAGGGGATGACTCTCATTCAGCCCGACCTGCCCGCCTTCCAGAAGGCTGTGCAGCCGGCCATGGCAGAACTGAACAGGACTGTATGGAATCCGGGCCTGTACGAAAGGGTCCAGGCCATCAAATAGGATACCCGGCCGAAACGAGACCGGCAGCTTAACTGGGAGGACCCCTGTCCAACTGCAATTTATCTGGACAGGGGTCCTTCTTGAAAAGTGGGTTTATGAGGTTGCGATGAAACGGACGCTCGAATATCTCGTTGGGATTCTCCTGTTCTTTATGTTCTTGACGACCTTTTTCCAGGTCCTGGCACGGGCCGTCTTCCAGATCTCTGCGGTCTGGACGGATGAATTGGCCCGGCTCAGCTTCGTCTTGATGGTCTTTCTGGGGACCGCCGTGCTCATTAAGGAGGACGGGCTCATCCGGGTGACATCATTGACCGACCGCATCGGGAAGAGCACTGCCGCCGTCCTACGGATCATTACGGACCTGGCGATCGTTCCCCTCTTGGCCGTCATCACCTGGGGCGCCTGGACCAACACCCGCCTCAACTGGAACTCTTTCGCTCCAACCGTGGACTGGCTCCGGATGGGCTACATCTATCTCATCATTGCCATTGCCGGCCTGGCAATGCTCTGGTATCAGGTGGCGAATATCGTCGAGCAGGTGGGGAAGTCGTTTGTCCGGACTTCACGAGGCAAGGAGGGATGGCAATGATATACTTCATCACATTCGGACTCATTAGTCTCTTCATACTTGGTGTTCCCATTGCCATGTCGTTGGGACTGACCGGCCTGGTGGCGTTCTTCGTGGAGCAGGGCAGTCGTATGAACGTCCCCATGGTTACCCAGCGAATGATGTACGGCATCAACAACTTCCTCCTGCTGGCCGTTCCCCTGTTCATCCTGTCGGCACGTCTCATGAACACGGCCGGGGTCACCACCCGGCTCTTCAATTTCGCGACGACGCTCGTCGGATTCCTACCCGGAGGCCTGGGCCACGCTAACTGCGTTTCCAGCCTCATCTTCGCGGGGATGTCCGGATCGGCCGTGGCGGATGCCGCCAGCCTGGGCCAGATCCAATTGAAGGCCATGAATGACGCAGGCTACGATCGGGAGTTCAGCGTGGCCATCACGGGGGCCTCTTCCACCATCGGGCCGATCTTCCCTCCGAGCATTCCCTTCGTCATCCTCGGCCTGGTTGCGGGCGTCTCCGTCGGCCGGTTGTTTCTGGGTGGAGTTGTCCCAGGTCTCCTTATGACGGTCGCTCTCATGACCATGGTGTGGGTCTACGCCAAGAAACGGAACTACCCGCGGACCCCTTTCCCCACGCTGCGCCAGTTCGTGAAGGCCTTCATCGACGCCTTTCTGCCGCTCATGACGCCGACGATCCTTCTCGGGGGCATCTGGACCGGCTGGTTCACCCCGACCGAGGCGGCGGGGGTGGCGGTAGCCTACGCGCTCATCCTCGGCACGATGGTCTATCGGGAACTCACCTGGAAAGAAACAGTAAAGGTCTTCATCGAAAGCGCCAAGGACACGGCGGCTCTCGGTTTCATTATCGCAGCCGCAAACTTCTATGGATGGCTTCTTATGCGGACGGGCGCCCCGGCGGCCCTGGTGGATGCTTTGCTCAACATCAGCCGCGATCCGCTGATCCTGCTCTTCGTCATCAATCTGCTCCTGTTGGTCGTCGGCTGTTTTTTCGAAACCATCGTGGCCATCCTGATCCTCGGCCCCATCCTGATGGAGGTCATCACCAAGGTTGGCATCGACCCGGTCCACTTTGGCTTGTTGATGGTCCTCAATCTCATGATCGGCCTCCTCACCCCACCCTTCGGGGTCGTGCTGTTCGTCATGGTCCATGTCAGTGGCATTTCATTCGAGCGGGTCGTCCGGGCCACCTTGCCATTCCTCATCCCGCTGATCGTCGTGTTGTTTCTGATCACGGTTTTCCCGTCCCTCGTCACCTGGCTTCCGAATATTGTCATGGGGAAATAGGCCGAACGGTAGCTTGAATCGATGAGGGTAGTCAGAAACGGCAGGTTCACCAAAAACCCTAGCCTGGGCATAAATTAGAACTTGCCTATTGACAAAAGTCTTTGTTCTATGATAAACAATTTTTGGTATAAAAAGTAAACGTTTACGTATCCGTTTAACCACATTCTCGCCATAGAGGGTTTCCTATGCTCACCATCAAAGATGTTGCCAAACGGGTTGGGGTTTCCACTGCCACGGTCTCTCATGTGATCAACAAAACTCGGTTTGTGAGCGAGGGGCTAAAACAAAAAATTCTCCAAGCCATTCAAGAACTTAACTACCAGCCCAATGCCATCGCCCGAAGTTTGGTGAAGAGAAAAACTCATACGATAGGGATCATCATCTCTGATATCATGAACCCCTTCTACACGGCCATTGTTCGTGGAATTGAAGATGTGACCTATAAAAGTGGCTATAATGTCATGCTCTGCAATACCGATGAAGATCCAGAAAAGGAGAGGTTGTATGTCCAAGTCTTGTTGGAAAAAAGGATCGATGGCCTGGCCATCTCCACTGCCTTTCGGGACGGAATTCATCCTCTCCTCCCTCAATTAAAAATGATTCCTTTAGTAAACATCGTAAGAAAGATGAAGGGTTTGTCTGCTGATGCTGTAATGGGAGATAATATCGGAGGCGCCTATAAGGCCATTGAGCACCTTATCAAACTTGGGCATCGAAGGATTGGGATCATCTCTGGGCCTTCAGGTTTAAGCTCTGGCGCTGAAAGACTGAAGGGGTGTAAAGAAGCTTTTGAAGACCATCGGTTAACCATCGACCATGGCTTGATCAAATTTGGTGATTTTAAGAAAGAAAGTGGATACCATCTCACTAAAGAAATCTTTCTAAGAAGCAATCCTCCCACAGCTATTTTTGTGACCAATAACCAGATGACCATTGGGGCTCTCAGCGCATTGAAGGAGTTGAAGATGAGGATCCCCGAGGATATTTCATTAATCAGTTTTGACGACATGGAGTGGTATTCCTTTTTGAATCCTCCCATTACTACAGTTGAACACTCACCCTACCTCATGGGGAAAAAAGCTGGGGAAATGCTACTTCAAAGGATAAGTAAGAAAAGGAAAAAGCCCAAAAAACTCCTTTTTCAATCAACCTTAATTATAAGAAAATCGACCAGTTCCATATCCAGAGGAGGAGGTACTGAAGAAGGGGGGTGAGATGTTTCAGAATATCTGATCGTTATGAAGGGAGGTGATATGTTGTCCCCCTCTTTTGGGGGATAGGAAGTTAAGAAATTTAAGAACAAAAATTTATGCAATAAAGGAGGGATATGAAATGTTAAGAAAAGTCTTTTTAATGATTTTCATGCTGGCTGTGGCAACAATATTTCACCTTACAATGCCCCTTTCTGTTGTCGCAGAGGAAGTGACGATATCCTATTCCGATTGGCAATTAGCCCAAGACATTTGGGGAAGGTCTCTTAGAGAAGCGATTGCTGATTTCGAACGGTTCAATCCCGGCATCAAGGTAGAAGCCGAGCCCGTCGCTCTGGCACAGAGGGATGTCAAGTTTACAACCGCCATTCGGGCAGGTAAAGGTCCTGACGTCTTTGCCCTCGATGTTAACCCCGTCAAGCAATACATCCAGGAGGGATGGGTGAAGGATTTGACCCCCTTCATCGAAAAAGAAGGTGGGCAGCAATGGCTTTCAGATTTTTATCCGAGTTGCCTGATGCCCGTTACCGAGGGGGGCAAGGTTTACGGTGTCCCGAAGAATATAGTTGCCATGGTCATTGTCTATAACTCCCAGCTTTTCAAAGAGGCAGGAATTAAAAGCACTCCCAAAAACTGGAAAGAGTTCAGGGAAGTCTGTAAAAAGCTGACAAAAGCAACTAAATCGGGAGGCCCGATCGATCAGTGGGGAGTTGCCTTCGTCCTTGCAAAGGCTTGTTTTGATCTGAGATTTTCTGTTGCCTTAAGAGGCTTTGGAGGGGATTTTCTAACTCCTGACTGGAAACATTCGGCTTTGAATACCCCGGAAGCCAAAGAGGCTTTCAATTATGTGGTCGATCTGATTCTGAAAGATAAGGTCATGCCTCCTGGTGTGACACAGGTCGATTGTAATGAGGCCCGAAGGCTTCTTGCTTTCAAAAAGACAGCGATGAAGATCGGGACGATGTGGTCCATCACCGAGGTCAGTGGCATGAATCCTGACCTCCATGGTTGGGAAGTGTTGGAGATGTTTCCCATCCCCCAAAAAGAAGGGGTAAAATCAAAGATCCGTTCCACCCTCTATCAGAAATCGATCTTCATGAACCCAAACACCAAACATCCTGAAGCAGCCTGGAAACTGATCAAGTTTCTAACCGATAAGAAACAGATGGAAAAATGGTTTATCGATAACAACATGCTTTCCTGCAGAAGAAGTGTTAACGAAACCTTTGGTCCCATCCAACAGAGCAAATATGCATCGGTCGTCATAAAGGAGATCGAGCATGCGGCGTTTTTGCCTTTGCTCCCCCAGTGGCCAGAATGTCTGGAAACATTCCGGCAGAATTTGCAGGCTGCTATTGCTAAACAGAAGACCCCTGAACAGGCACTGAAGGATGCCCACAACCAGATTGAGGAGATCTTGAGCCGAAAATAAATTCAGTGAGAGGAGGGGGACTTGTTCCCCCTCCTTGAAATGGTGAGAAGCCAACTGGAAGAAGAATTGGATCATGCGAATTCATGACCGGTATAAATGTTATTTTTTTATTCTACCCGCCTTTTTGCTATTGCTGACCATACTTGGATTTCCTGCGGTCGCTGCCATTCTTCAGAGCTTTAACATCATGTGGGTGAGCAAGCCTTCTTTTACGGTCTCGAGTTACATCAGATTACCCCACGATATTGAATTTTTAACATCCCTTTTAAATACCTTTATTTTTGTCTCCACGACGGTCTGTTTTCATTTGTTGATCGGCCTTGGAGTTGCTCTCCTGCTTAATATGGAAATAAAAAGGAGGCATTTTTTCAGGGTAATTGCCATTCTTCCTTGGACCGTCCCGGATGTCATCGGCGGCCTGATATGGAAGTTCATCTTCGATACCCTCCCAGGATTCGTCAATTCAGTTTTGTTAAAGGCTGGGTTCGTCATGGAACCTATTGACTGGCTGGGAATACCCCATCTGGCTTTTTCCTGTTTCATCCTGGCAGAGATCTGGCGGGGTTATCCCTTTCCCATGCTCATCCTCCTCGCCGGACTCCAGGCCATTCCCAGGCAACAATATGAGGCAGGGGCTATTGATGGCGCCTCATCGTTTCAAAACTTTTTTTACATCACCCTTCCGAATTTGAAATACATGTTTATCATCGCCATGATCCTGGATACCATCTGGGAGTGTCGTCTCTTTGGTATGGTCTACAGCATGACAGGAGGAGGGCCGGGATATTCCAGCCAAGTCCTCTCACTCCTGACCTATAAACATTATTTCCAATTTTTCAATACCTCCTACGCAGCCTCCATCGCTGTCGTACTGGCGATCATCATGCTGATCATCAGCATTCCTTACCTGAGAATGACCATGAAACGGGAGTTGTAACTCATGTTCATCAAAAAATATTCGTTCTGGACATGCATTTATTTGGCCCTCATCCTCATGGCCATCTTCAACTTGATTCCTTTTTTCTGGATGGTGACTTCTTCATTCAAAAGCGAAAGTGAGGTCGTCAGTTATCCTGCCACCCTCATTCCCAGAGTCTTCACCTTTGCCGCTTATTCCAAGATTTGGTTTCAGGAAAAATTTATCAAGTACTTCATTAACAGCCTCATCGTCTCTCTCTCCACAGCTGCCTTTTCCTCAATGGCAGGGGCCTTTGCAGCCTATGGCTTTTCACGATTCCAATTTAAAGGGAAGACCTTACTGATGACAATTTTTCTATCCTCCCAGATGATCCCCGGGGTTCTTCTGGTGGGGCCTTATTTTAAAATGCTAAGCTATGTAGAACTCTACAATACCCTTCTCGGGCTCATCCTTTCCCAAATAACCATCACACTTCCTTTCAGCATATGGATGCTCAAGGGGTATATCGACACTGTCCCCATTGAAATTGATCAGGCGGCCATGGTGGATGGCGCATCCAGGACGAGGACCTTCCTGATGGTGGTATTGCCCGGTATCCTACCCGGTCTGGTGGCCACGATCATCTTCGCTTTTCTTTTATCCTGGGGTGATCTTTTATGGGCTTTATGTTTAATTAGTGCGAGGTCAAAACAGACCCTCACCCTGGGCATCACCCAGCTGGTGGGTGAATTTCGAACGGAGTGGTCTACCATTATGGCAGCCACCGTGATTGCCACTATGATCCCGGCCGTGCTCTATTTATTGCTTCAAAATTTTCTAATCAAAGGGTTCACGGAGGCTGCGATAAAGGGGTAAAAACCATGACATTCACCCGATTCATCATTCTTTGTGTTTTATTCTTATCGATTGAACAAACCTTTGCGGACACATTCAAAGTGGTTCAAAGTGATTTTTTCTGGTCCAGTCCAAACTTAATCAAAGCAGATCCCATTGGAAGAAAGGATGAAAAAGGAGGACGGAAAAAACCATCTGTTCCTTTAAGGACCATGTCCTATCAAAACCATTTCGAGTTATACGGTACTCCGCCCCCGTTAGATTTTCTTCTCACTCTGAAGAAAGGCTCTTCCCCACTTGCTGAAATCAAAAACGGACATATCTTGTTCCGAAAGACTGGGAATAAACTTCCCTTAAATTCGTCTGCAGTTCCTTCTTGGGCAAATTCAGTGTCCCCTTACCTTGTCCCCATTCCTGGGATAGATAGGGTCCTTGTGATTTATCCTTACTATGTTTATCGGAATAAAGAGAACCGCTATATGGCTGAATTGTACTCTATTCAGGGGACCTTGCTATCGACTTTTGACAATCTTCCCACGCATGTTTCTTTGGATAACCCCAGTCTTCTTGTATCACCGGAAAGATCGGGTTGCGGTGAGTTTTTTAAATGGAGCATCCGGTTCTACAAACTTAGGGATGGGTCTGTCTCAGAATACAGTTGCCCGGAGGGATTTTGTGGTGACCTTCTTTTTATAAAATTGGGGAAGAAAGGGCCCTTCTTCATAGCTCTGGAAATGGTGGCAAGAGCGAGTGAAATCGGTGCGTCGATGCAGACCAACTTCTTTGTGGTGGATCATGAGGGAACGCTCTCTGCATCTGGGAAAACCCTTTACGCAGTCCGTCAACCCAATCTCGATAGACGAAGGGTGGGCTCTCTCTCCCCTTATGCCATTTCAAATCTGATTTCCATCGATCGAACGGATGGAAAAGATAGTTGGATCATCCAGTTTGGGAATGGTGATCAAAGGCATGCCTTAAAACTGATTTCAACCCATTCTGATCCTACACCCTCAGTGATCTATTTGTTGCCGAAGGATCCTTCCCTTTACCAGAAGAAGGGGTATGTTACAATGGAAGGAAAAGCATTGGGGCCATTGCCACTGCTTGTGATTGCAGAACCTGGTCAATATACATTTTCAAGCTACTCTGAGGAGGTGGGGGTAGATAAGGTTTTGAAAAAGGATATCCTGTCTGACCAAATCAATATGGTGATGTTTCAGTGAATGGAGGAGGTCTTATGAATGGTTATCAGGGAAAATTCTTAAGAGTTAATCTCTCCGACAGAAAAACCTATGAAGAACCCGTAGATGAGGCTTTTGCTAAAAAATATATTGGAGGGGTGGGTTTTGGTATTCGTTGGCTTTATGATGAACTTCAGAAGGGAGATGACCCTCTTTCTCCAAAAGCGCCCCTGATCTTTGCTACGGGTCCATTGGCCTCTATTAATTTTTTAGGAAGCACAGGGATTTCCATCACCGTCAAATCACCCCTGACAGGTTTAGTGGGAGACTCTGATATGAGGGGCAGGATGGGAAGCAGTTTAAAGGGATGTGGCTACGATGCATTGGTGATTGAGGGGAAATCAGATCAACCGGTCTATCTCAAGATCTCGGAAGGATCCTGTCAAATATTGGATGGAAGCCAACTCTGGGGGAAGGATATTCGACAGGCTCAGGAAGCCATTCTCTCGGATTCAAAAAACAAGAATATGCTTGTGACCTCCATTGGGGTAGCAGGAGAGAAACTCGTCAAATATGCCAATATCAATTGTGAGCTCCAATTCTTTGCTGGCAGAACTGGAACTGGAGCTGTGATGGGATCCAAGAAGCTGAAGGCTATCGTATCGGGCGGAAATCTGAAGACCTCAGTCGCGGATATGGAAAAAGTAAGGAGACTGATGAAAGAGATCAGCTCAAAGATCAAAACCGATGGCACTTGTGATACCTTGTCGAAATATGGCACATGGAACAGCACAGGACCTGCCAACCTCAATGGCATCCTTCCAACGAAGAATTTTCAGACTACTACATTTAGTGAGATCAGCAAAATTGATGGGGATGCCATGCTCAATACCATCTATGCAGGGAAAAGGACATGCCCAGGATGCCCGATCGGATGCCGCAGGGTCGTGAAAGGAGAAACCCCATATCCGTTCTCTACAGAGTTTGAAGGTCCTCAATATGAAACCGTAGCCTCGATGGGCCCACTCCTTTTAAATGGAGATCCATATGCCATCGGGAAGGCGAATGAACTTTGCAACCTCTATGGCGTTGATACCATCTCAATGGGTGCGACCATTGCCTTTGCAATGGAGTGTTTTGAGAAAGGAGTTCTGACAGAGAAGGACCTGGGTTTTAAATTGAAATGGGGGGACCCAGAAGGGATTTTTAAGATGATCGAATTGATCAGCTTGCGAGAAGGGTTAGGAGATCTTTTGGCGGAAGGGGTTAAAAAAACTTCCGAGAAGATAGGAAAAGGATCAGAACAGTGGGCCATGCATGTTAAGGGATTGGAAGTTCCTATGCATGACCCTCGAGGTAAGAAGGGGATGGGTCTGGCCTATGCCACGTCATTTAAAGGTGCAGACCATGAATCCAGCATGCATGATGAGGCCTTTCAGAGGGAAAACGCCCTTACAGAACTTGGTTTCACCGTGCTGATGGATCGAAAACAATATGAAGGGAAATCGGCTCTCGTCAGGTCCCTTCAGGAATACTGGGGAGTGATGGCGGATGCTGCCACCATTTGCAAATTTCCCATGATTCCACCCAGGCCATTGAAACCCGGGCTTCTGGTAGAACTTTTGAACGCTGTCACGGGTTGGAATTTTACTGTAGAGGATCTCTTGACCACAGGAGAGAGGATTTTTAATTTGGCAAGAATGTTCAACGCGAGAGAAGGGATGAACAGAAGGGATGACCAACTTCCGAAGAGATTTGAAGAGGCATTAGAAGAGGGCGGAAGCAGGGGAGAGTCTTATCCAAAAAAGGAATTAGAAAGACTGTTAGACGAATATTACAAGATCCGCGGATGGACACCTGATGGAATCCCCACATCTGAGACACTGAAAAGACTGGGTTTAAATTGATCGTGGATGGTTTTTTGACATGGCCATAACGGTTAAATTTTTGAGTGCCTTTCAAGATTTGACACAGGGGAAGAAAATTTTCTTTGTGGATCAGGATCGTTTATCCAAAATCATAGTCGATTTGGAAAGGCAGATTCCTGGTTTGAAGGCCAAATTATTGGATCAGGAAGGAAAGATCCATCCTGCCTACCAAGTGATCCACATCAAGGGTGATATCCAGGAGTTGTGCAAGAGCTTAGATTGTCCAATAGGAGATGGAGATGAAATTGTCA
>Ga0315289_10013338_pt1 | contig 11517 bp, 10 predicted proteins | sample YL17G11_40_MG_FD_203452 | JGI IMG/M metagenome (GOLD analysis project Ga0315289, IMG submission 203452) | Sediment microbial communities from Yellowstone Lake, YNP, Wyoming, USA - YL17G11_40 | ecosystem: Environmental > Aquatic > Freshwater > Lake > Sediment | place: USA: Wyoming | collected... | reverse complement strand
CGAACATGCTTGACCAGGCCGTCGCCTGGCGGATGGCGCAGCACCTGGAGTTGCGCCCGGCGCCGCCCTGGCCATTGGTGTGCCTGCCCGAGATGGGACTGCTGGCGTCGCATCGGTTCCTGGGGGATCTGCCCGTGAAGCTGCTTATTCTGGGCAACAAGGCCGGCACGGGGCACGCGCATGAGGACAAGGGCAGCTTTGTGCTGGAGCTGGCCGGGCAAACGTTCGCGATGGATTCGGGCACCTGCGACTACTCCAATCCGCTGGCGGGCATGCTCAAGCACTGCCAGCGGCACAACATGCTCGTGCCCGCGGGACTCGCCGAGCGCCCCTGCCCCGACAATCCGCTGCCCGCCGACGTCAAGCCCTCCGGCGCCGGCGACCAGCAGAGCTTCAGCGCCCGGATCGACCTGACTCCCGGCTGGGAGCGATACTATCGGCGCTGGCGCCGCACGTGGGACTCCCCTTCCCCGGATCGGTTGACGATCCGGGACGAGTACGAGCTTCAGGCCGGCCAGGGCGTCGAGTTCTACTGGCAGACCCGCCTACCCGTGAGCATTCACGATCGCACGGCGACCATCGAGGGCATGCGGGGCCTGGCGCGAGTCGAATGGCCCGCGGATTGCGCCGCGCGCCTTGATGAGCTGCCGCTGATCGACGGCGTGCAGAATCGCCTGGCCGTGTGCAAGCCCGCCCGCGAGGGCGTGCTGGAGATCAACGTGACCCTGTCGCCCCGCTGACGATTCCAGGAGCAACCATGACCCGCCCAGCCGTGCGCGCCGCCTTCTTCAGCGATGACCCGCCGCCCAAATATGGAGCGCTGTGGCGGGTGTTTGACGAACCCCGCCGGCGGCGGATCGAGTCGTCGGCCTATCTGGAGCCGCAGGTTATCAGCTCATCCAACCTGCGGGAGCACGCCGCGCGGCTGGGCGATCTGGAGGTGGTTTTTGCCACGTGGGGCATGCCCGCGTTGGCCGGCCCGCAGCTTGACCTGCTGAAGTCGCTCAAGGCGGTGTTCTACGCCGCCGGAAGCGTGAAGGCCTTCGCGGCGCCCCTGCTGGAGCGGGGGATCATCGTGGTCGGCGCGGCCGACGCCAACGCCGTACCGGTGGCTGAGTATGCCCTGGCCGCGATCCTGCTGTCCCTCAAGCGGTTCTGGCCCCAAGCCCTGGCCCTGCGCGACCGCCGGCGGCCCGACGCCTGGACCCGGCAGCCCATGACCGGCGCGTACGGCAGCGTGGTCGGGCTGATCGGCCTGAGCAGGACAGGCCGCAAGGTCGCCCAGTTGCTGCGATCGTTCGACGTGAAGGTGATCGCCTACGATCCGCTGGTTTCCCCCGACGAGGCCGGCCGGTTGGGCGTGGAGACGGCTGGCCTGGAGGAAATCTTCCGCCGCGCGGATGTGGTATCCCTGCACGCGCCCCTGTTGCCGCGGACGGTCGGGATGATCAGCGGGGCGATGCTGGAGTCGATGAAGACCAACGCGACCTTCATCAACACGGCCCGCGGGGCGATTGTGCGGGAACAGGAGATGGCCGCCGTGCTTCGCCGCCGCGGCGACCTCTGGGCGATCCTGGACGTGACCGACCCGGAGCCTCCCCCTTCCGGCTCGCCGCTGTACGAGCTGCCCAACGTCCTGCTGACGCCCCACATCGCCGGCTCGATGGACGCCGAGGTCCGGCGCATGGCCGACCTGGTGCTCGATGAATTCGACGCCTGGCTCGCCGGCCGGCCGCTGCGACACGCCGTCAGCCTGGCCGACCTGGAAACGATGGCGTGAGCGCGTCTCGGACGACCGGCCCGGCCGTAGCACGCGGCATATCAGGCACTACAGACTTCCGCGTGCAGCCGCAGCCCATCGCTGGCGGACCTTGCTGCCGAACCTTCTTCACATGTGACCCTGGCTGGTCCCCGTATACGCCTCCTTTTCCTGCCGAGGCAAGCCCTATGGTCAAACCCATAAGCAGACAAAGTTGATTGAAATCAATAGAGTTCGAACTCCCAGAGAGCTAAGCATCTGCTTTGTACCATGTACAGTCACTAAATAGTCTTGACATCTGAAAGCCAATAGCCCTGTAAAAGGATAGTGATGGCACCCAGGCTCTGTGGACATTAAGCATCACCGTGGGGTTCTTACTTTGGGACGCCCCGATGCGATGAAGTCTCTTACTGCACTCGATCAGAAGAGCTCTTCCCAGTCCCCGGCGTCCATATTCAGGTACAATGGCAATGTTTCTTATATAAGGTTGGTGACCGTCAAATCCGCCTTGGCAAAAACCCACTACTAAGCCGTCCCGCTCTAAGCCGACCCATGCAGGAATAGCAGAAGGCTCTACATCGACGCCACATCCGATCTCTTCGATCCACTGTAGTGGATCATTCTTACTCGGAATCCCAAGCCACGTATACATTTCAGCAAAAGCCTTCGAGAGACAGCAAGAAAATCGGTCCAACCGATCATGAGAATAGTCGACAAACCAATAGCCGGGAGGCAACGGCTTCTCTTGCGCCCGCAGCAACTCCTGCATTATAGACAAAGTCGCGCGGGTTTCCACATGAAACCCTAAAGCCGCAAGAAAGCCACAATAATAACTCGCAGCCGAGGCCGGTACCTCTACTATCCTTGTGCGAATCGCGGACATGTGTTTCAAGGACTGAAAACGGCACACTGCCATCCTAATTGCCTCATAGCGGTTACGCCAGTCACATGGCAGAATGAAATCAATGCAACATGATCGATCGTTCATCGCTGTCACGCCAACAAACACCTGAAACGGATGCTCATCACCAAAAAACAGGTGCTTAATGGCCGGCGACTCCACGCGTGACACCAAGGCAGCCGGGGCTTCTTGAGGACAAAACTGCGCTGAAAGAGCTTGCGTCGCAGCCTCAAGGAAAAGGGTCTTCTTAGAATCGAATGTCTCCTTTATATCATTCATGAGAGAACCTATGCCCTGCTGCTGAGCATCATCTGCGGCGACGTCGCTCTTTCCTACGTCTCACTCGGATCGGGACGCGCGGTGGTTGACGTTTCCCCGCACGGCAGCCACCTTCTCGCGCCCCTTAACGGGAGGATACGCCCTCCTATTCTTCGTATGCGTGCTGCCAGGCCTCATCAGGCCATTTCATGAAATCTAATGCGCGGGGAGAGTCTTCCAGTATCTCACACAGATCGGCCATTAGTTTCGCAGTGCTCTCGCGATGGGCGCGACAGTTATGCGCCTTCAAATCGCCATCGAGCGATCCACCTCTTTGAACGGCTGCCATACAGCTTGGGCTGCAGTAGGACAGGCACCAGCATGACAGGCATTCATCCCTGCGTAGCTCAACGTATTCACGCAATATCCTGGCGGCTTTGTTGGCATCAAGGCCATCTGTTACATTGCCGATCCTGAGGCCGTCAGTGGTAGTGTCACAACGTTCGCACGGATAGTAGTGCCCATCGAACGTTACATACCTACGGACATCCCCAGGGATGCAAATGCTACACGGGCAATAGGCTTCTTCTGGCAAGTACCCATCTGAATTGAGAGCGCATTTCCTATTATAGAACGCTGAAAACCATCGACCATGTAGAGCATATGGCAGGAGCCGGTCAGGCGTTTTTACGTCATTCTTATCCGCGACTCCGGCGCGAAGCATGCGAAGGAACAACTCATACATCTCCCGCCTCCCAGCCACCACACCTTCCGGCGTCCTCTCCGGTGTCAGGTCGTTCACGCTAAGTTCTTGGACCCCTAGACCAGACAGATATGGTGTCAGCTCCCAGGTCCGCCAGAACTCGTGCACTTGGCGCAGGTCAACAGGCGGCACCAGTACGGTGTTTATCCGCAGCTTGCGGTAATCTGGGTACGTAGCTCGTAGTCGGCTCAGGTTCTCTGTCACAATATCCCAGCTCGTTCGTCCGTCCGCAAATGTCCTATCCCTGTCATGTAGTTCCCTCGGTGTATGAAGGCTCACCTGAATCATAAAATCGTTTTCCGCCAACAACCTCGCAATTTCCCCCGCAAGCAAGACGTCATTCGTCGTAATAGTAAAGGCTACGTCGTCGCGACCTAGCTCGTCTTTCACGTACCGGACAACCTTCTCGATTAGCTCCACATTGAGCAGCGGCTCTCCCCCGAAGAACCCGATAGTGCGAAACCTGCCGGCTCTGGCCGCGCCGAGATTGGCGTCAATAGCCTGGCGGGCAATGTCCCACGACATCCTAGCCGCGGCGTGTGGCCTGTGGCATTCGTACCAGTTGCCAGACAAGCAATACCGGCATCGCAAGTTACACTCGCGTGTACCTTCTAAGATCAGATGGGCGTTATTCTTCCTTAGGACCTGAGCAACATGCTCTGGGTCGTAGGGGGACTTTACGACCTGAACACGCGGAGCGCAGAAAAGTCCCTCGCTCCGTCTGGCTGACTCAATGTCCAGCAGCGCCTTTGCGATTTGCCTAGCGCTGTATACCCCTGCGCACGTCTGACCAATTATCGCCGGCGGGATATATCCAAGATAGTGAAGGACATCCCATACAACTGGATCCACCCGCACTATCTGGTTTGTATTTGCGTCGTATACGTATTTGAACCGCTTCGTCTCGAACCTGTATACCAGAGGCGGCCGCTCATGAGCGTGTGGCATACTCGGCACCTCGTGGTGATTCTGGTCGGTTTCTTCCATGATCTCGCTACCGCCGATAATAGTCATCCCGAATGTCTTGACGAAAGAGATTGATCTCCCTGTCGGTCCAGCCTTCAACCAACGGCTTGACTCCGCGAGCGTCGATGTCGGGTCCACGAAAAGACGGCAACCTACGCCGATAGTAGTAGTTCTTTCTCGCAACAAGTTCCTCTCCAGATGGGAACTTGGTATCGCGATAAAGGCTGAACCTTAGGTCCCTACACAGCGTATCTTTGCGTTGAACGCGAGCGGCTAGACTAAGAAGATTCTCCCCATGCACCGGATGTATGCGACCGGTGTCCACTATATGCTGCATGGTCCACTTGATTTCGTCTTCTGCCTCCTGAAACCTGCGGTCCATCGCCAATAACACAATGGTATCAGCGCTGCGGACAAAGTCGTCCCATCCGGGCATGCGCCCCTCATTCATCTGGGCCTTAAGTCTTTGCCGCTGTTCCATGCGCAGAGGAAGTATGGTATTGACATAGGTTTGCCGGTCAAATTGTATCACGCCCTCTCTGTCGTAGTACCATAAAGTTGACCCTGCGGATAAAACATCAACAAGCAGGTCGGTGACGTCATCGTTCTGTGGCTCCTTTGCGTGGGCCATCTCTAACACGAGTCGGGCCGCATATATATCGCGAAAGGATTCCGCAGATGCGGGACCGCCATTCTCCCAGTAGCGTGACATGGCTGCTCGTGCAAATCCGCATAGATCGTCTGTTGATGCATCTGCCAGATCGAGGACCTTTTCAACATCCCGCTTTTGTTCCTCGTGGCACTGCGTATAACCAGGCCATTTTAGCCTCTCCGCGTCTTGCTGTCTATACAAGAACTCCCTTTGAGCGTTCAGTGCTTCTACGTCAAACGAATAGTCTTGTGGTACGAATGGCACGAGGTCTTCTAGTTGTGATACTGCTAGCACGTCGATATCTGTGCGAACGTTGCGGGCGGATGCTGTCGGTATATCTTCGTCCTTCCGCGCACGCTCGGGCGATGGGGAGGACGTAGCATAGGTTCGTGTCTGTGGTAGTTGCGCATGGCGGGGCTGCCGCATTACGGTTAATACGAGCACGATTCCAAGCATTACTATGCCCGTAAGCATGACGGTTTTCTTCATAGGCGGCACCGGCTATTCTTCGTAGAACTATGCAGCCTGAGCAGCAGACATGGCGGCAGCAGAGTTGGATGGGCACTATGTGTCTGTGAGCCAGGCGCATGGTTCACAGCATAAGCCAACAAGAAGTACAAACAACAACTATACGCCCGGACTGGCGAGCCAAGCGCGCCCTCTCGTATGTTTTGTAGCGACAGCGTGTTGGAGAGGTAGTCTGACAGGCTTTCGAGCAGCCTTTTTCTTGTCAATTGGAAGTATACTGGCTGCTATTCTCACTACTGTAGTCACCGGCACACGGATCACATAATTTGACGCAGGTGTCTTTGCATGTGCAGCTCATTGGTTCGGCGCCGTTCTTCCCAACCACGGCCCATACCCGTGGGCGACCAGAAGATGTTTGCAGGATGCGAACCATGTCTTGTCTCCTTACGTTGTTGTCGTGGGCGCTTCCCACGCGATGGATTGTTATAGGCGCGCGGCATTGTCAGTCAAGTGTTATCTAAAAAAAGAGGGATTCTTTTTGCGTATCCTCAAAATTGCCGACAGCACATCCAATTAGTAGTTTTAGTGGACATCGTATTTGGTCGGGTTATCCTTGTCTAGGCCGGGGCATCTTTGGGGTTCCACCAACGCCTAGCAGAATGACTCACGGGGCACGGTCCAATCGGCCGAAGTCATGTATGGGCAACGGAGGCGCGGCCATGGCGAGACTGTTGCTGGATGACGAACTGGGGATGGTGGTCGATCCCCTTCTTCCCCCCAAGCCCACAGTCAGGCCAAGGAACGCGCCAAGGGCCCTTCGGCGGCCATCACGCTGGCCGGCTGGGACATGGCACCCATCCCGCCTGGCCGCCCCTTGGCGGAGATGGGCCGCGCAAGGGGCCGGCAGCCGCTGCGGGGTGTCAGTTCCTGCATCACATGGCGGCGGCCGCGTATTGTTCGGCGCGAGGGCGCTGCGGGCCAGGCGTGGCGGCGCCCAGCGTAAGCAGCGTGATTTCCGGCCGATGCTCGCCGCGCACGCGGGGGGTGTTGCCGATCCCCCGGTTCACGTACAGGTGCCGGCCCGGCCCGAGCCGGTAGTGGCCGGCGACGAATTCCTTGTACCGCGTCGGGTACACGACATCCCAGAACCGCGAATTCGGCGTCGCCTGGCCGTGGGTATGGCCGGACAGAACCCAGTTGGCCCCCCGCACGGCCAAGGCCGGCGCGGCGTCGGGATTGTGGGCCAAGGCGATGATCGGCCAGTCGCGGTCGGCCGGTTCCATCGCGGCCTGGGGGTCGCACTTGGCCGACCAATAGTCTTCCACGCCGACGAACTGAAGCACGGACTGGCCCCGGGAGAACGCCCGCGACCGGTTCCTCAGGACGATGACGCCCGCGTGGGCCAGTTCGTCGCAGAGGAAGTCCGCCCTGCCGGCGTCCCACGCCGCCATGCGGGGATGCCACAGGCCGTAGTCGTGGTTGCCCAGGCAAGCCACGACGGCCGTGCGGACGCACAGGTGGCGCAGGACGCCGGCCGCCGCCCGGGCGTGCCGCCGCGAGGCGGTGGTGATGAAGTCGCCCGTAACGGCGACAAAATCCACATCCAGCGAGTTGACGATATCGACGTAGCGGTGAAGGTGCTTCGTGCGGACGAGCGTGCCGCAGTGCAGGTCGCTGAGGTGGGCCAGCCGGGCCCCCTCGAACTCCCAACCCAGGCCCGTCAGCGGCATGGACTGCCGCTGGATCCGCACCCAGTCCGGCTCGAACGGCCAGGCGATCAGCCCTCCCAGCATGCAGGTGTTGGCGGCCCGCCAGACCATTCGCTTGAGGGTCTCCGATCCGCTACACCTATGCCCCGTTCGTGTTGCCCTGGGAGCGAGAATTCCTTGTTCCTTCCTTTCACCCGACGAATGCGCCGCGGTATTTGCTCCTTTATTAGCGTGGGCATGTTACGATTTTGTTACCAACGGGTCTGGATACTGTGATTTTCGACGTGTGGTCGATGAGATGAGAGCCGCCACGGGCTTGTCTGTGGCGCCATCGCGGCCGGCCCGCGGGGCCATGGGTCAAGTATTCCTGGCCTCCAGAGGGGTCTTGCGGCCGGCCCCAGACACCGCGCCCCCGCGGCCCCTGGACCTGTCCCTCGGTTTCCCCGCCCGCTTCCGTGATCCCGGCGCCGCTTACAACTCCCGCCGGCCGCCGTTGGCGCAATCCCGCCCGGATCGGTCGCTGTGCCCCGGCGGGTCAGACGACGCCGCGGTTCTCGTCTTCGTGCTGGCCGTGCTGGGCCTGCGAGCGGTCCTCATCCTGGCGGCGGTGGTTGATGCCCAGCTTGGCGGCGTAGAGGCGGTAGACGTCGGCCGGCTGGAGGTCCAGCAGTTGGCAGATGCTGATCCAGAAGAACAGCATGTCCACGGCCTCGACGCGGGCGTTCTGCACGTCGCGCAGCTCGTGCTGGCGGCCCTGGCGCGCCTCCTTGTACCAATGCTTCCAGGACAGGCACTCCTGAAGCTCGTGGCACTCGGCCGCGAGGGCGTCGAGGTAGTTCTTTAGCGCCCGCCCCGCCGCCAGGCGCGCCTCCTGCTGGGGCGCGCCAGCTGCCTTTTGCGCAGCCGGGCCGTGGTGCCGCAGCGTTTTCGGATCCGCCGGGCCTGCTTGCCCCGCCTCCTGCTCAGAGGGGCCGCCCGCCTCCAGCGATGCCCGCAGCCGCCGGCCCAGCTCCAGCGTGTCGAAGCCCGCGCGGCGGTTCAGCTCCGCCTGTAGCGGCCAGATGTCCTCCAGCGAGCGGATGGGTTCGTCCATGGGTGGCCCTTTCGCGATTGGCTACGTGCGAGTGTAGGCCCCGCCGCGCTCAAAGCAAGCCCCCGGACGGGCCGACTCTGCGGTGTTGCCACTCCCTTACCACCCCGCCCGCCTCTTCTGGCTCATGCAGCATCCCTTCGCCCCCCCGCAGCCTAACAGTCAGCCGTAAGTGGTACACAGGACTGCCCTGCAGGTTGTAACCCCCAACGGCCTCTCGTGCCATGGCTCCTGTCCGCCGAACCCCAGGACCCTGCCGGCTGAAGCTCCACAGCAGGCGGGTCAGCCGGTACGACGCGCGTCCCAGTTGCCTGAACCGTATCTGATCTCCTGACAGGCACCTACAAGAGGATAGCGACGAGGACGCAAAGTCGTTACGCGTATAGACCAAGTGGCCCGCTAAACTGACCCGGCATCGCTCCTATGACCGGGTAGAATCCCTGCCCGAAGCATCTCCGAAACGGCCTCCACAGGCTCGATAGGTTTCAGAAGCACCAGATGCGATGTGTTCCTTATCTCTGCGATCAAATCCATATCTCCGACGGCAGTCAGGACCACAACCGGCACCTGCCGAGAAGTCTGGAGCTTACCGAAGCTCCCGGCCCGCAGGCTCAGTAACAGCTCTTTCCCGACCTCACGGAAAGGGACACCATGCAACGCCTTGCCAGGGGGCAGCACGACATCGAGAAGGATACAATCATATGCATTCGATCGCAGCTTCCGTACCGCCTCGTCTGCGTCCGACGCTTCGTCAACCTGATGTCCATCATGGCATAGGAGAGCCTTCAGCCCAATTCGGGCATTTGCTTCGTCCTCAACAAAGAGGATCTTCATGAACACCGCTCCTGATTCATCCCGCAGGTGCTTTTTTGGGCAGTGTAATAGTGAAAGTAGTCAGGTAGGGTCGCTGACCAACCGCCGCCTGAGCGATGGGCGCTATTGGTTCGCTCGCGACCGTTATCCGACCCCGATGACGATCCACAATCAGTTTGGCAACCATGAGACCGAGGCCCGTACCTGGCCTGAACCTGCTTCTGTCTTCAGCAACTATCTCGTAACCATCGAACAGCTTAGTGATCGCAGGCGCTGGGATGCCCAACCCAACGTTAGATACAGATATCGTAACGGCATCGTCGCTCTGTCGTCCGTCGACATCTATCTGCGTATGGTCGAACGAGTACTTGACCGCATTATCAATCACATTGCTGATTACTTGATCTATGCGTTCAGCGTCAAGGACGAGCGTCGGCAGATCCATTACGTCAAATGATATCGCAATATCTATGCCACGTGTTTTCGCCACCGTGTTGTAGCAAGAGACACACTCAGCAACCAAATCACCGACAGCGGTCGGCTTAAAATCGTAGCGAATATCACTGTGGCGTCGCGTAGCGCCCAGCAAGTAGTTGTTCGTCACTCTCTTAAGTCTATGAACCTCGTCCCGAATCCACTGGTGCACCTTCTCAGGGGAAGTTCCATGTGGGACAAACTGGAGGGCTGTCATCAATTGAAGGAGATTGTGCACGGGGCTATTAAGTTCATGACATGCCTTCGCAAAAACAGCCATTTGTTCTGCTCGCATAGCCTCCATCATCCGAGCTTGCTCGGCCTTCGTAAGCTCTAATTCGCTAAGAACGTTCTGCCGTTCTGCAACCGCGGCTTCAACCTCCTTCTGCAACTTGTCCCGTTCCTTCTCCGCTTCATCTCGTACCTGCCCCAACTTCTGCTTCAGATCATCAATGTATCCCTCCAATTGCTCTTTTGTACTAACAAAGTACTCCCGGATTTTCTGTGGACTGAGTTCACGAAAGGAGAGGATCTCTGCCTTTAGAGCCTGAATCTCCGCGGTCTTTGCCTGAAGAGCGGCGTCCTTTGCCTGGATAGCAGCGTTCTTTGCCTCAGCGAATTCCTTGCTCCACCTAAGCTTTGCCGACCATGCAAGTACCGCTGCCAGCGCGCTGATGCCTGTTACAGCAAGATAGAGCCAGTCCATGCCTTCTCTCCACTCTCAGCGGCTCACCAAGAGCCCCGTCAGGACGTGTCCTGCAGGAAACGTTGCCCGGGAAGATAGCACCCCCGAGCACGGGGGGCAAGCCCCTCTTGGAGCCCATCCTTCAGAGCAGCGGTGATGAACGACCTGCTTCTCGCATCGCATCATTTGCTTTCCGCAATGCCGACACTGGCGCCGGCGGATGAGCTTTGCACCCTATCCCCAACGCGTATAGATTAGCCGGAAGTGCAAGCATCCGCAATAGCGACATTCTAGGCTGCGTTTGTTCTCCTCGGGGGCCCAGCTCTTGCGTTCGGCGGACGAACCCTCCGTTGCCATCGCTGCGTCGCGTCTTCCTGGGTGTATCGTTTCCGCTGGCGGCGAGGGCGGCCTCCATCCCGGCACCTTTCACGCCGATCATGCTGGCCGCGGCGGCGCAGCCGGCGAGGCAGTCCGGCCAGTGGTTAACCGGCCCGGCTGGCGAAGCTCTTCATCGGCATCTGGCCTGTCGGCGGGGGATGCTCTAGAATTACCGCCATGTGCGGATTTGCGGGCGAGATCGTCTTTGGCGCGGGGCGCGCGGACCGGGACTTGGCGGTGCGGATGGCGGCTACGCTGGTCCATCGCGGCCCTGACGAAGCCGGGAGCTTCCTCAGCGCCGACGGGCGCTGCGCCATCGGCTTCCATCGCCTGGCCGTGATCGACCCGGCCGGCTCGCACCAGCCGATGACCAGCCCGGATGGGCGCTTCACCGTCGCCTTCAACGGGGAAATCTACAACTTCCGCCGGCTGCGGGCGCAGTTGGAGACGCTGGGGGACCGATTCGCAACGGCCGGGGATACGGAGGTGCTGCTGCACCTGTACCGCCGGTCCGGCCCGGACATGCTCCAGCAGCTAGACGGCATGTTCGCACTGGCGATGTACGATCGCGACCGCGGCACGCTGCTGCTGGCCCGCGACC
>Ga0315289_10013336_pt1 | contig 11520 bp, 9 predicted proteins | sample YL17G11_40_MG_FD_203452 | JGI IMG/M metagenome (GOLD analysis project Ga0315289, IMG submission 203452) | Sediment microbial communities from Yellowstone Lake, YNP, Wyoming, USA - YL17G11_40 | ecosystem: Environmental > Aquatic > Freshwater > Lake > Sediment | place: USA: Wyoming | collected... | reverse complement strand
TCTTCTTCAGAAGATATCGCCATTATTAAACCGTTTCAATGATTATACTCGTAACATCAATTCTAAAAACAACTTGAATATGGTTTATGCAACACTTTTTATCCTTTAAGCCCATTGCGAGGAGTCCCGCATCTTGCGGGACGACGAAGCAATCTCCAAGTAAGTTACTGAAACGGACCAAAGATTGCTTCGCCCCGATTTTATCGGGACCCGCAATGACAAGGTAAAAATATCCAATGTGTCCGTATTAGAACCACTGTTTTTTCACCTCGGCTCGAATTCTGGCTCTTGAGAAAAAAAGGAGTTCTTATGGTACCTGGAGTGAAGATTATCAGAAAAATGGGAATAGTAGTTTCTAAACCCATCAGCTTTCTTCTGATCTTGCTCTACATAGCGCAGACCTCTTTTATTGCATATTTAGTTCATGACAAATTTGAAAAAGAGAAGATTTTAAGGCAACAGCAGATAAGGATAATGGAACAGGATGAAAAACTTAAGATTTTGGAGGAGAAACTTAAGATTTTGAATATCATCGAGGACTTTCAGATCGGCTTTAACGACAAAGAGGTAGGTGAGCTAACCCGGGTCATTTATGACGAAAGCAAAGAATATGGCTATGATCCTCTTTTGATCTTGGCTTTGATCTTGGCAGAAAGTTCTTTTAGAAAGGGTCAGGTATCGGAGATGGGAGCACAGGGTCTGATGCAGGTAAAACCTTCAGTAGGGTATGATCTGGCTAGAAGAAGAGGATTGAATTGGAAAGGGGAACTTTCTCTATTTGAACCGGCTTTCAATATTCAATTGGGAACTTTATATCTGTTTGAGCTGATCTTGAAATTCAAAGATGTGAAAAAAGCACTTATTGCTTACAATGTGGGAGAGGATGCCTTAAAACTTCGCTTAAGATCAGGACAAAAACTACCGGTTTATTTTCTTTCCAAAGTGCTTAAGACGTATAAAGAACTTAAGGAGAAATATGGGCAAACGAAGAGCTAAAAACCGTCCGCAGTCCTTCGACAGAGTTTACCCTGAGCGTAGCGAATGGGCTCAGGACAAGTCCGCCGTCGGCCGTCCGCCGCAAAACCAACTTGCATTGATTTTTTTACTGATATTTTTAACTGTATCATTCCCAGCTCAGATTTTTGCGGAAGAGAAGGAAAAGGAAAAAGAAAATCTGGTTTCTAACGAGGAGTTTCTGAGAGAATCGGTGAGAAATCTTCTTCACAAAGCTTTTGTTGATTTTCCCCCGAGTGAGCCCAGACTAATCTTTGTGAACTCTGAAGAAGAGGATTCTGCCAATTGGCTTTTGGAAGACGAGCTTGTGTCTTATCTTCAATCCCTGAATTTTCAGGTCGCCTTGCATTCAAGTGGTGGACAAAGTGAATCTCCAAAAGCCTGGTCATTATTTTATCGTATTATAGAGATGAGACTTTTCTATCCTCAAGTGAAAAGGAAAGGTTTTTTGGGACACAAGGTGGTGACGAGGAGAGCCCAGCTTAATCTTCTATTCCGTCTTGAGGAGAAGGAAAATGGAGAGGTATTGTGGACCAAAAGGGAAACCGAAGAAAGATCAGATATGGTAAAAAAACAGAACATAAAGTATTTGAATAATAATTCCTATTCCCTTTTGAGCCCCCCCTTGCCAGAAGATCCGCAAGCGAAATACGTAGAGCCAGCCATGGTGGCGGCGGTGGTAGGGGGTTTGATTTATCTCTTCTTCGCTAACAGATAAAATTGATGAGGCAAAAAATGTCAAATGTTTTTTCTTTCCACGAACTTTTATTCGGAGTAGCGAGGTCGTCAAGATGTCGTCAAGATGCTTCGCACTTCGCACTTGTCTTGGACAAAGGCAGAGTAAACTCTGCCACTACGAAACCATCTATATTATGCTTCCTAAAAGATATTAGACTTTTGTTGGGAATTTCTCTTTTTTTCTGTATGTTCTCAATGGGTTGCGGACCTAAAGCGCCTAGTCTGATTTTGGATGCAGAGGATCAGTTCGCTTTAGCCAAAAGAGAATTTGAAAAGAAGAGCTACGATAAGGCGGTTATAGAATTCCAAAAACTCATTTTCAACTATCCTGGAGCAATTTTCATTGACTCGGCTCAATATCTTCTGGGGATATGCTATTTCAATCAAAAAGATTATTCTTCGGCTTTAGGGGAGTTCAATAAGCTTTTGTCCTCATTTCCCACCAGCCGACTTTCGGATGATGCGGCTTTCATGCTGGCTTTTTGTGACTTTAAAATGACCTCCCGGGCGGAGTTGGATCAAGAACGCACCTCGAAGGCAATTGAGGAATTGAAAACTTTTTTGGATGACTATCCTGAAAGCGAGCGAACAAACGAAGCCCAAGACCTACTTAATGAGTGTCGCTCCAAATTAGCTAAAAAGGCTTACGAAAGCGGGCACCTCTATTTCAAGATGAAGCAATATGATGCGGCTTTGATTTACCTTAAAGACGTTATAAACGAATATCATGATACCAAATGGGCCGCCCCAGCCCAGTTCCACATAGCCGAAACTTATTTCAACCAAAAGAAATACGATGCGGCTAAAGAAGAATACCAGAAATTTTTGGAAAACTTTCCTGAAGACAAATTGGCGGAAAAAGTAAAGGGAAGATTGGAGAAATTAACCTCAGAAGATGCGCAAGCAAAAAAGTAGTTTCTTCGCAATGACTACCAAAAATAAGATTGGAGTTTTAGGGGGGACTTTTGATCCGATTCATGTAGGACATCTGGTTTTGGCGGAGCAGGTGAGGGAAAAGTTCCAGTTGGAGCAGGTGATCTTCATCCCTTCTGCCAGTCCCCCACATAAAACTGAACAGAAGCTATCCTCAGCTGAGGATAGACTTAAGATGACCAAACTTGCTATCGAGGGAAACCCATATTTCTCTGTTTCAGATCTTGAGCTTAAAAGGGAAGGGTTGTCTTACACAGTTGAGACAATGAGAAAATTGAAAGATCTTTATAAAAATTCGGAGATCTATTTTTTAACCGGGTCGGATGTGCTGAATGAGATAACCACATGGAAAGATCCAGAGGAAATTTATAAATTGGCGAAGATTGTCATTGCGGTAAGACCGGGATTCGATAAATTTGATTCGGAAGATCATTTTGCCAAAAAGAGCATCATCGTTAATATAACTGGGGTGGATATTTCATCTACTCAAATCAGGGAAAAGGTGAGAAAAGGAGAATCCATCAAATATTTGGTTCCATTAAAGGTAGAAGAGTATATTAAAAAGAGAAATCTATATAAGAAATAAATCGGCATCGTTTATCGGTGTCGATGCTCGTATGGTTCAACTTCGTTCACCATAAATCGAAGCTGGAGGTTCGGAATTTCGAGGCTCGAAAAACCTTTGATTCTCAGTTTGTGTCGGGTAGCTCCCCCGCTAGAAGCGGGGTCGCAACCCGACCTACAGATAAATAACTTTCTTAGATCCGCCTAAAGGCGGATACTCCAATTTTCCAATTATCCATGTCTAAAAAGAAAAGATTGTTTTTGATTGATGGTTCTGCTTTAGCTTACCGGTCTTATTTTGCCTTCATTCGGAATCCTCTAATTAACTCTAAAGGTGAAAATACCTCGGCGGTCTTTGGCTTCACCAATTCCATCTTGAAAATTTTAAAGGACGAAAATCCGGACTATATTGCGGTGGTCTTCGATACCAAAGCTCCCACATTCAGGCATGAAATCTTTAAGGATTATAAGTCCACCCGGGCGAAGATGCCTTTGGAGATGGTAGATCAGCTTCCGCGAATAAGAGAGGTTTCCGAAGGGATGAATCTTCCCATTTTGGAGGTGGAAGGATTCGAGGCAGACGACCTGATGGGGACCTTGGCAAAAAGGGCTAAAGCAAAAGAATTAGAGGTGGTCCTGGTGACCGGGGACAAAGATTTTCTTCAACTGGTGGATGAGGATATTAAAGTCCTGAATCCAAAAAGAGGGGGTGAAGAACCGGAGCTTTTGGACAAAAGAGGTGTGGAGGAAAAATTCGGAGTTCCCCCTGAAAAAGTGATTGAAGTTTTAGCTTTGATGGGCGACGCCTCGGACAATATCCCCGGCATTCCAGGAATTGGCGAAAAGACCGCCGTCGAGTTGATCAAGGAATTCGGGGATATGGAAAAGGTATTGGCAAATGCAGACAAAGTTAAGAGGAAAAATATTCAAAAGAGCTTAAAAGAACACCCGGATTTAGCTCGATTGTCCAGAAGATTGGTGATCATCGATACCGATGTCCCCTTTGAATTAGATTTGAAAAAACTAAAAAGAGAAAATTTTAATCTTCCCAAGCTCAAAGAGCTATTTAAGGAATTAGAATTTACCAAGCTTCTGCAGGATATAAGCTCCTTAGAAACGAAAGAAAAACTGGATTATAAAATTATAGAATCGGAAAAGGAACTTGAAGAATTGATTTTGGACTTAGAAAAAGTTGGCGAATTTGCCATAGATACCGAGACCAGCAGTTTAAATCCAATTGATGCTGAACTGGTGGGCATATCTATTTCTTATAAAGAAAACGAGACTTTTTATATTCCGGTTGGTCATTATGTCCGCAGTCCACTGTCCTTCGACAGAGTTTACCCTGAGCGTAGCGAATGGGCTCAGGACAAGTCCGCCGTCCGCAGCGAAAAAAATTTGGATTTATCAGTAGTGATTAAAAAATTTAAAAAGATCTTAGAGGATGAAAAAATCAGGAAAATCGGGCATAATTTGAAATTTGATCTGGAAATCGTCAGACGGTATGGGATCGAGCTTAAGGGGATTCATTTTGATACCATGATCGCCTCTTATCTTATAAATCCCTCTTTCAGACAGCACAATTTAAATTATTTGGCATTGGAGCATCTCGATCACAAGATGATTCCCATCTCCGATCTGATTGGCACCGGGAAAAAACAAAGAAGCTTTGCCGAAGTTCCTATTAAAGACGCCTGTCTTTATTCATGTGAGGATGCAGATTTCACCTTAAGGCTAAAGGAGGTTTTTGTTCCTAAGTTAAGCCTGCTTTCGTTGGAAAAACTATTTTTTGAAGTGGAGCTTCCTTTGGTTGAGGTTCTGGCGGAGATGGAGATGGTGGGTGTGTCGATTGATACCCCACATCTGAAAAAGATGTCTTCCGAATTGAGCCGGCAGTTGGATGATTTAACCCAGAAGATTTTTGATTTGGCGGGAAAGGAGTTTAATATCAACTCCACCCAACAAGTAGGCAAAATCCTTTTTGAAGATTTGAAACTTTCTCCAGTGCGAAAAACCGAGAAAAAGACGGGAGAGTCCACTGATATTGGGGTCTTAGAAATTTTAGCCAAAGAACATCCTCTGCCCAGACTTCTTTTGGATTACCGCCAGCTTTCCAAATTAAAATCGACTTACATCGACGCCCTGCCAGTTTTGGTGAATAAAAGAACCGGAAGGATACACACTTCATTTAATCAGACCGTAACTGCAACCGGAAGGCTTTCTTCTTCGGATCCAAACTTGCAAAACATCCCCATAAGGACAGATTTAGGAAAACAAATCCGAAAAGCTTTTGTTCCCAGAAATTCTGAATATCTTCTCATTTCTGCTGATTACTCCCAGGTGGAGTTAAGGATTTTGGCGCATTTTTCCCAAGACCAGACGTTGATGGATGCCTTCAAAAAGGGCGAGGATATTCACAAACGCACTGCCAGTGAGGTCTTTGGGGTGCCCATAGAGAAAGTCACGCAAGAAGAAAGAGCCGTAGCCAAGACCACCAATTTCTCCATTATCTATGGAGTGAGCGCTTTTGGTTTATCTCAGTCCACTGGCATGACTCTTCAAGAGTCGGCTATGTTCATCGACATATATTTCAAAAGATACCCCCGGGTGAAATCCTACATAGACGAGATGATTGAGGTTGCCCGGAAGCAAGGATTCGTGACCACCCTTTTGGGGAGAAGAAGATATATCCCAGAGATAAATAGTTCAAACAGGCAAAAAAGGGAATTTGCAGAGAGAACTGCTATAAACACTCCCATTCAAGGCTCAGCCGCAGATTTAATTAAAGTGGTGATGATCGATATTGCAAAAGAATTGTCCGAAGGATCCGCCTCCGGCGGAAAAGATAAAAAATCGAAAATGATTTTGCAGGTGCATGATGAGTTAGTGTTTGAAGTTTCCAAAGACGAATTGGATTTTGTAAAAGAGATGGTCAAAGATAAGATGGAGAATACGATCCAACTGGATGTGCCGATTAAGGTGGATATAAATATGGGTGAGAACTGGTTGGAGGCGAAGTAGTCAACGGTCAATGGATTAAGCAGATGAAACGGATGAAAAAATTTAATCTATCCGTTTTATCCGTTCCATCCGTTGACCGATCTTCTTTAACTATGCTTTTAATTGGTGTAACAGGTGGTATTGCTTGCGGAAAGACTGAGGTTTCTAAGGTCTTTCAGAAAAAGGGAGCAACTATCTTATCCGGGGACCAAATTGGAAAAGAGGTGGTGGAAAAGAATAGAAAGGTTCTAAAGGAATTGGTCAATATCTTCGGGCAAAATATTTTGAACAAAAATCATACTTTGAATCGACGCAAATTAGGAAAAATTGCCTTTGCTTCAAAAAAGTCAAAAGACCTGCTGAACAGGATCGTTCATCCATATTTGCTAAGAGAGTTGCGAAAGAGAATCAACAATTCAAGAAGAAAAAGGGATAAAGAGGTAATAGTCATAGATGCGGCTTTGATTGTGGAATGGGGATTGCAAAAAGAATTGGATTATCTTATTTTTGTCGAATCCAGAAGAGAAGATAAAATCAGAAGACTGCAGAAGGAAAAAGGTTATTCCAGAAGAGAGGCGTTGGATAGAATTAAATCCCAGCTTCCTGAAAAAACCAAAAAGAGATTGGCTGACTTTGTGATAAAAAATGATGAAGGATTAAAAGAACTAAAGGAAAAGGCTGAAAGCGTCTGGGAAAGTATTGTAACCAATTGGAGTGTCAAGCTTTAGCTTGACCAGGTTCCCCCGCCAAAGGCGGAGGAACACGCCATCCCCTCTTTTTACAGTCGTTGAGAAAAAAAATTGACAAAAAGATTTAAATCGCTATATTGTTTAGCATGTTACAAATTTCACAAGCTGGGTATAGCCCAGCTTCGATAGATAAACGAGATATGATTTTAATTAGCGTGGAACTTTGGAGGAGATATGCCCATAGTTGATTCTAAAACTGGTAAGATCAGGAAAAATTATAGCTTGGAGGAGCTGATTGAAGCCGCCAATCTGATGCGCGGATACAATATGATCTCCCTTTGCGCGGCAGGCTCAGGACACGCGGGGGGAACCATGTCTATTATGGACATCACCGCCGCCCTGTATCTGCATGTAGCCACTCACGATCCCAAAGACGCTCTTTGGGATGGCAGAGACAGAATTATCTGGTCTACGGGACACAAGGCTCCCTCTCTTTATTTAGGTTTGGGAATGGCGGGTTACTATGATGTCGAAGAGGTGGTGAAATTAAGAAAGCTTTATAGCCCATTTCAGGGGCATCCGCATTGGCTAAAACTTCCCGGAGTTGAGGCATCCACCGGGTCTTTGGGACAAGGCTTGAGCATAGCGGTGGGAATTGCTCTGGCGGGCAAGCTGGATAACAAAGACTATCATGTATTTGCTCTTACCGGAGATGGAGAACATCAGGAAGGACAAATCTGGGAAGCAATTATGGAAGCTGGAGATTTCAAGTTAGATAATTTGACCAACGTGTTAGACAAAAATAGACTCCAGATAGATGGTTGGGTAAAGGATGTGATGGACATCGACCCCATCGTGGACAAATACAAGGCTTTCAAATGGAATGTGATCGAAATCGATGGACATGATATGAAACAGATTTTGGATGCATTTGACCAAGCTAAGGCTTATAAAGGAAAGCCCACAGTGATCATCGCCCATACCATCAAAGGAAAAGGGGTCGACTTTATGGAGAATGTGGCAGGATGGCATGGAAAATCACCGGTTTGTGAGCAAATGGAAAATGCTTTGGTGCAATTGAAACTCGACAAGCGACTGGATAAAGATAGATTGTTCAAAAAAGCAGATGACTATCAGGCTGAAGCGACCAAGGAGTTGGAAGCCAAAATGCCCAAGTTCAAAAGAGATTATTTCTGGAATAAACAGGACAATATGAAAGTGAAAATGGATCCCACCCGAATGGGCTTTGGTAAAGCTTTATACAAAAATGGAGATGACGAAAGGATAGTATGCTTGGGAGCGGATATTTCCGGATCCATTGCTATCAGCGATTTTTATAAGGATCATCCTGAAAGAAAACACAGATTTTTAAGCATGGGGATAGCAGAACAAAGCGGAACCGGGGTGGCGGCTGGATTGGCCAAAGAGGGGAAAATCCCGGTTTTCGGAACTTACGGAGTCTTTGCCGCAGGACGGAATTTGGATCAACTCAGGACTACCGTATGCTATGGCAATTTCAATGTCCTTATCGCTGGTGCACATGGTGGGGTTTCGGTGGGACCCGATGGAGCGACACATCAAGCTTTGGAGGATTTGTTCCAGATTTGCGGTCTTCCTAATATGCATGTGCTGGTCCCATGTGATTCTATTGAAACCGAAAAGGCTACGGAATATTTATTGTTTGAAATAAAAGGTCCTAAGTATCTTAGATTCGCCAGAGAAGCAACCCCCATTGTGACCACCGCAGATACGCCGTTCAAATTTGGAGAAGCGAATATTTACAGGTATAGAGGGGAAAAGGAGAATTTCATAGATGCCTTTGAAGTCAAATTGTCATCCGAATACGTCTCGGAAAACGAAGACTTGACCATTATGGCGTGCGGTCCCGAGATCCCGGAGGCAATGCGAGCCGCTTGGATATTAAAACAGGATTTCGGAATAGAAACCAGAATAGTAAACATGCATACATTAAAGCCTTTAGATAAGAAAACCATTATCAAAGCGGCAAAGGATACCGGAATAATAGTCACGGCGGAGGAACATCAAGTCGGAGGATTTGGCAACCTGATCAGTGCGGCGGTCTCCCAAGCCACCGAGCTATACAAAAGACCTATCCTTTTCGGAATGATCGGGGTTAAGGATAGATTCGGTGAATCGGGCGCACCTTGGGAGCTGATCAAAGAATTCGAGGTCTCAGCCGAACACATCGCCCAAAAGGCGAAAGAACTTTTTGATATTAAAAAGAGATGACGAATGACTGACCTGTGGTGAGCTTGTCGAACCATGACGAATGACGAATAAAAACAAGAAAGTCTTTATCCGTCATTAATCATTCGTCATTAATCATTTGTTTTTTGGAGGATTATCATGAGATTGGCAGATAGAATGTCAAGACTGGGGACTGAAACTGCTTTTGAAGTTTTAGCCAGAGCTAAGCTGTTAGAAAAAAAGGGGAAAGATATTATACACTTAGAAATAGGAGAGCCTGATTTCGATACGCCTAATAACATCAAGGACGCGGCGATTAAAGCTCTTAAAGAAGGATATACTCATTATGGACCTTCTGCGGGGCTCCCTGAAGTCAGGGAAGTAATCGCTCAATACGTGTCAAAAACCAGAAAAATAAACGCAAAACCCGAGCAGGTGGTGGTCACTCCGGGGGCAAAGCCGATCATGTTTTTTTCTATCTTAGCCTTAGCCAACGAGGGAGACGAGGTTATATACCCCAATCCTGGCTTTCCCATTTATGAATCGGTGATAAATTTTGTGGGGGCAAAGGCAGTTCCCATTAAATTGAGAGAGGAGAACGATTTTCGCTTAGATACAGATGAATTGAAAAAATTGGTTACAGATAAGACCAAAATGATCATCATCAATTCGCCCCAGAATCCCACCGGAGGAGTTCTAACTAAGGACGATCTTAAGGTAATCGCTGAAATTGCGCTTTCAAAAGACATCATGGTCTTGGCAGATGAGATTTATAGTCGCACACTCTATGATGGGGAGCATCATAGCATCTCTTCGTTCCCCGGAATGCAAGAAAAAACCATAATTCTGGATGGCATGTCCAAGACTTATGCTATGACCGGATGGAGATTGGGTTATGGAGTGATGAGAGAGGACTTGGCGGTTTTGATTGCCAAATTGCAGACCAATTCCAATTCTTGCACCGCCAGCTTCACCCAAAGGGCGGGAATTGAATGTCTCACCGGACCTCAGGACGAAGCGGAAAAAATGGTGGCTGAGTTCAAGAAAAGAAGGGATGTGATTGTAAAAGGTTTGAATTCCATTCCCAAAATCAGTTGCAAGACCCCGCAAGGAGCGTTTTATGTATTTCCCAATATAAAACAAACAGGCTGGAATTCTAAAAAACTTGCAGATCATCTTTTGGAGAATGCCGGCGTGGCAGTCCTTTCGGGAACCTCTTTTGGTGAATACGGGGAAGGCTATATTAGGATCTCCTACGCCAATTCGGTGGAGAATATAAAGAAGGGATTGGAAAGAATAGAACAAGCCTTATCCAAGATATAAATGACGAATGATTAACTTGTGGTGAGCTTCGCGAACCATGACGGATAACGGAGAAGAAATTCATCATTTGTCATTAGTTATTTTTCTTTCCTTAGGTCCGTCATACTCGTAGTTCCAATCGCCCAGCTTGCGCATGGGTTTTTCTCTCGTCAGTTCCTCATAAGCATGGGCTACCAGTCCTGGAACACGGGAGATGAGAAAAAATCCCTTGCCCAATCTCCAATCGAACCCCATATCGGAGATGACCGCGGCGATAGCTCCATCTACGTTAATAGGGAGTTTCTTACCCAATGAGTTTGCCAATTCCACTTCAATTGCTTGAGCTAACTTAATGTGTTTTCCAGAAAAATTCAAATCCCCGGCGATCTGGAAAAGCTTGACCGTTCTCGGGTCGGTCTCATGTAAACGGTGACCGAATCCGGGGATTCTTTTTCTTTTATAGATGAAATCAGAAACCATCTCTTTGGCAACCGATGAAGACTCATCTGGTCTTTTTGCCCAATCCTGCAATATCCTGGCGCACCTCTCTATGGCTCCACCATGCACATCACCGATGGTTAAGATTCCGCCCGCCACTGCAGAATTCAAGGGATTTCCTCCAGAGAGGACAGAGCGAGCACAAAGAACTGAGGGGGGCGTAACCCCATGGTCTATGCTGGAGACCAGAATCGCCCGTATCATCTCAGATTCCTCTTTGGTGGGAAGCTCTCCTTTCAAAATTAAAAATACCGCATCGGAAAATGAGAGCTTTTCCATCATCTCCCTAATATCATACCCTCTTACCCTTATTTCTCCCCTTTTGATATCAGTTATTGCGGTCTTCCATTTATCTTCAGCCATTTTTCTCCTCCACTTGTTTTAGAATTGAGAATCATCAAACAAAATAAAGACAAAATCCAAAGAAGTCAATAGATAATTAGGTGTAATGTCAACGCAAATAGAAAATGTCATGTTTTTTGCAAATAGAAAATGTCAGTAATTTATGGTTATGAGTTCATTTTCTTTTTCATTGATAAAGGATTGGAAGAGTTTCATTTTTTCCTTTGATATG
>Ga0315289_10013334_pt1 | contig 11522 bp, 19 predicted proteins | sample YL17G11_40_MG_FD_203452 | JGI IMG/M metagenome (GOLD analysis project Ga0315289, IMG submission 203452) | Sediment microbial communities from Yellowstone Lake, YNP, Wyoming, USA - YL17G11_40 | ecosystem: Environmental > Aquatic > Freshwater > Lake > Sediment | place: USA: Wyoming | collected... | reverse complement strand
CCGCTTGGTCAGAACAACCCAGTCCGCATCTCGCCGCGCAGCCATCACCTCGAAGGCGTAGATGATGAAGTCGGCTGGCACATCGGGATGGAAGAGGTCTCCGGTATCACACAAGAACAGTAACGGCTTACTGTGCGGCCCGCGCACGTTACCATCTTGCGGCCATCGTGCGCGCAGCAGCTTTTCGACCTTCTCCGGGTGAATGCGCACCTTTGAGAAGTCCCTCCCGAACCGCTCGTAGATGGCTTCGGCAAAACAGAACCGGCATCCTTCACTAACTTTTGTGCAGCCGGTGACGAAGTTGAGGTCTCCCCCCGAGAAGTCACACCAAGAGATTGCTGAGCGTTTCATGTTTCCCCCTTGTGCTTTTCCCATACTTTCAACTCACCCGCTTTCCACGACCAGGCTGAGCCGATCAGCACCCCCACACCGGGGAGCTTATCCACCACGGTGCCCCCGTAGTACAACTCGCCATCGAGGGGGCTAACGAAGCTATACCCGTATCGCAACAGCAGCCCCAGGGGCGCGTAGATCAGATGCCGGCCCACCAGCGCCAGGTCGACGTGGATGTCCACGTGACACGGCTGCCCCTGGGGCACCCATTCACGGTAGGCCCGACGCTGAGCTTCAGACCTCATGGATCAACCTTTGCAGGAGCTCAGCCTTGGGTAGCAGATACTCTGCCCGCCAGGCGGCGTATTCCTCGGTGGTGATATAGCTGCCGCGAGCCAGCACCAGCCGGCGTTCGTGCATTTCCAATCTAGCCCCCATGCAGCGCAGGCCATGCAGCGATGCCCAGAGTTCGTGGTCGTGCCCCCAGGCCAGGTTGAGCAGGCTCCACCAGAGCCGGCTATCGGTCGCCAGGTCGGGGCGGGGGTCATCGGTAGGCAGAGGACGCTCAAACAGAAACAAGCGCCACTGACCTTTGCCCTCCAAGATCTCGGCCTTATACTCCCGCAGGCCGGCGAGGAGCTCGGGAGGCAATGGGTCGGAAGCCCCATATTCCAACTCATCCCCTCGCATCGTCAGCGTAATGCCTCGATCTGCGCACTGAGCCAACACCGTCATCGTGTCCATGCGAACCTCCTTGAAAAGGTGAAGGTAGTGAAGGTTGGTGAAGGTTTGCAGCCGGTCCAACTTCTACACTGTGTAATAAATACATCCTTAACAATGTTAAGCAACACTTTTTTACTCACTTTCAAAAGTACGTCGGGGTTCAAACCTTCACCAACCTTCACTACCTTCACCTAAACTATTCCCGTAACGCAACTTTGCGCGCCGGGCAACGTCGCTTCAGGATGGATAGGCAAAAGACACCATTGGGTAGCCCTATGGCTCGCGCCTTTCCTAAGGATGCGATATTGGCCAATCACCTGATCGCGGTGCTTCATCAACAGTTTGCCCAAGCTGGCTTTGCGGGCGCGTTCATCGTTACCCCTAAGATCCAATCCATCCACCTTATCGGCAACGGCAAAGATCTCCGCCACCCCCACCTCACGCATAGCAAAGAGATCCCACCAGCTCTCGACGAGCTCGCGCCAGGCGGCGCCCTCGGCATCAGCAGCTTCGTAGAAAGCGTCCAGGTTCTTCAGGAAACTCGTCTCTCCGGCGTGGTGCATTATCCCGCCGATTACATAGGACCATGACTCGTAGCTCCCCAGGGGTCGCAGCTTTGGGGAGGGCCTCCCCGCCGCCAGCCAGGCGCGCACCAACACCAGCGCCGCCCAGATGAGCCGCGGCCGTTCGGCGCTGGCCCATTCGCGCAGGCCAGGGTGACGGAAGCCGTCGCGTTGCCAGGGGCGGTCCGACTTGGCATCGACACGGATGCGAATGCACCTCCTGGCGATCTCCGTAGACATAGTGGGATTATTCGCCGCTGCCGCCCAGACGCAGCGGACAGGGATAGAGACCGATTCGCTGGCTCCCAACACGCGATCGGTCCACTCCGGGGCAGTGAGCGCCGAGGCCAGGGCGCCGGAAGTGATCGGGCGGGTGATGTTGTCGATCAACACGGCCGCTTTCCCCTCTTTCAATACAGTGGTGATCCGCTTGCGCCACTCCTCATCATCGCGCGCCTCGGCCATCAGCGCGAAGCGCCGGCCCACTGCCGGCGAGAGCAACACATCCACCAGGAGGCCCTTGCCCGATCCGGCCACCGGGGCCTCTACCAGGTGCAAGGGGGTCACCCCCATTATCAGATCGCGGGCGAAGGGTAACACCATTAGGGCGATAGCATTGGCTTTGTCGGCCGCTTCCAGGAAAGGGAAATCCTCCAGAAGCTCATCGAGGATCCCTCGCGCGTCAGCGATGTCCCGCGCTGTGGGCCGATCGGGCACCGGGGCGATCGCTGCGCCAGAATAGAGGTAGAACGTCTTCGACGCCGGATGATACCCCGGCTCCGTCTGGAGCGACCCGTCAGGGGCGAACACCGGAGCCTCCACGATCCTCGTTAATGGCGGCAAGGGCACCGCAGGGACAGCGAGCATATCACGCATCACGTCCAGCGGTGGCTTGGCCCGCGCGTAGATCGTCTCGCCGTTGAGCTCGCGCGCCGTGTACCAGTTCGCTGATCGCGCGCACTCATAGCGCAGCCGATCCTGGTTCAACTCACGCAGCAGGGGCGAATCATCCTCCCGATCCAATCGCGTCGCCATGCCGCCGTAGGCGAACATGTAAGGGCTGCGAGCATTGATATCCTTAATGGCTGTCCAGGCTTGGCCCGTCACCAGGGCCAGGTCGTTCTCCCCGGCATCGATTGCCGGGAGCTCATTGTCATACGAGGGTGGGGCGGGCCGGATCTGCGGTCGTGGCTGCTCGATCAGCGCCGTCAGATCATCCATTGTATGGCCCTGGGCGAAATAATCATCGACGCCCGTCTTGGCACCATTCGTCCCCTGGGGCAGATAGACCGCGCACACATCGGCTTTCTTGCGCTGCAGGTGCTCGGTCAGCCGGCGCAGCGCGTGTTGCACATCCCGCTTGGTCATTACGTCGGAATCGAAGACGATATATACCTGCCGGCCCTGGAGGACGATGTAGTCCCAATCATTAGAGAAGTGGGTGCCCCCCAGCCCCCCGCGCCCCTTCCACATCCATACGCCCAGGATAGCTACCGCACACAGTCCCCTGCTGGCCAAGCTATCGGCCTTCTTCTGACCCTCAGTCACCCACAGGGGAATCGAGGGGTCCTTGAGCATCGGCTGGCAGGCCGGCGGACAATCGAGGCGCGTTCCCGATCCCTTGGGCATCTCGTATTTCAGCGTCCGCGTATGGCCGATCCGCGACTGTACCTCACGGGGATGATCCGGCCTGAGCACGAACAGACCGTTCTGCCCGTCGGTGGTGTGCAATGGCAATACCAACCCCGGGCGCCGCTGGGAGGGGGCGAAGCCCAGGGGCTCAAGTTCCACAGCATTGGTTACCGTGCGGTAACCGCGCTGGGCAATGACTTCCTCGCTGATGGCTGAGCCTTCGCGCAGCATGGCCAGGTGCTCGGGTGAGAGGCTACTCAAATCAGCTGACATGGCTTATTTCCTCCAAACACTCCGAGCAAAAGACCCCGTTGCCAGGGTAATATACGAGGAGGATTTCGCAGCGTCGGCACCTCGCGGGGTCGTCGCGCCGCCTGGCGGACCTGGCCTTCGCATTCTGCGTGTTGACCTCTGACCGGCTGCGCAGCGGCTCGCCCATGCCCTCGAGCAAGGCCTTGATCGTGTACACGTGGTGACCATAGGCCGCAGCCAATGCCCTCAGGCTCTCCCCGGCGCGGTAGCGAGTGCGGATTTCGTCAGCGAGCATTTTGCCCTCTTGTGCCACCACAAAAGGTATCGAGGCACAAGAGGGCAGATTTCCGCAGTCCACAAGCCGGCCATTCCGGTTTCCAGCAGAACCATTTGTGCCGGCCAAAACCATCTCTGCCGGGGTAAGCGTTGCAATAGATCCGGTCTACCTTGCAATACATCCGGTCTACCAACGAGTACCTCTCCGGCTGCAAGTGTGCGCAGCCCCCGCAGGTGCCTGCCGCCGTGCCGTGTAGGTCGATCATTTTCCTCAATCGAGGCGATCTGCATCTCTCTTGATGGCTCATGGTTCCCTCTCCGCCAAAGCCATCTCCTGCCGCGTGTGATAGATCCCCCGCCGGCTCAGGTGAGCGCGCACCGTCTGCGCGCATACGCCATGTTTGGCAGCGATCGCATCCGGCTTGAGATGCTCCACCTGGTATTCCGAGCACCAGACATCGATCTCTTCCTCGGTCATCCTTCTCGAGCTGCGCTTCTCTATGTTCATAGCCGGCGATCGCCTGGGCCAGCGGGCCGCCAGGGCCTAGAATTTGTCGTGCATTCATGGGGATAATTCTTTATGATGGGGAGCGGGGGACCCCTCAGGAGATCCCCCGCAACAGTGCTCGCTAAAAAGACAGCTCTTCGGCTGCTTCGGGTTCCGCGGCCGGCTCATCAGTCGTGGCTTCAGCCGCCTCGGCTGCCTTGACCGGCTGCGACTCATCCCAACGATGCGCCCATTCGTCCGTGTCCTCGTACCAGGTGTTGAGCTCTTCCAGCAACCCCTTGCCCACGAAGAGCTTGAGGATCTCAGCAGTCTCCATCTTCTCATGGAGACCCAGGGCGTAGGGCAGCGTGACCAACGTGCTGTTAGGCTTGACGCCCACTTCGGTGAACCGCGGTTGGTCCTTGTCGTCTCGCTCCGGGCCGATGGTGAGCCAGAAGGCGCGGAAGGGCCACTTGGCCTTGCTGCCCCTCTTGTTGTTGAGCACATTGGCCGCGCGGAGCACCAACCGGTTGAAGCGCCCGAGCACGCCCTCAGAGCGCTTGGATCCAGAGAAAGCCGCAGAGGTCGAGCCCTTTATCGTCAGAGCGAAGGGGCCACGGTCCTCCAGCCCGCGGATCAGCGCCAGCACGTGCTGTTGCCCACCCGGGCGCCCGGCCGCTTTGGCTTCGTCGTACTGCGCCCACGGGAAGCTGAGGATCTCGCCCTTGTCGTCCACAAGCCACCGCTGGCGGCGATGGATCATGGCCACGGCGATGTCGCGGGCGAAGAAGCCCTCGGTGGACGAACCGTCGGCATGGATCAGCTCGCCCTTTTCCCAGCCGCTCAATTCCTCCTCACCGAGCTGCTCGCCCTGGATGAACCAGCCCCCCGTAAACTGCACCCCGCCGGCGCGCTTCTCGGTGGGCTTGCCATTGACCCATTGTACGTAGGGATAGGTCGGGCCCTCTTGCTCGACGGTGGTAGGATCTATCCCATCGGCAGTCTCTGCCATCTCTTCCCAGCCGTCGTAGGTCTTCTCGTCGATCTGTGCCATTTCGTTGTTTCTCCTTGTGTTCGTCTTATTTCAAAGCCTGCGCATAGATGCTCAGCATCTCGCGCTGCGTTTCCGCCACGATGCACAATGCCCTGAAGCGATTCATCTCCTTTCTTTTTTCGACTTCCAAGACCTCGATCTGACCGGCGAGATCGGCGATCTTTCCTTCCCAGTCGCGCACGATCTCCCGCGAGCCCCGCAGCGCCACATCCTGGGCCAGGTGGCGTTTCATCGCCCGATCCCGCGTCTCGGCGTTCTTGCCGTTGATCGCCTCCTCCGGCGCCGAGACCATCGCTATCAATTCAGCCATATTGGCCTCTTCTTTGGCCTCGGCCTGCCGGCCCCGCTGCAGGTACTCCATACGCTGCTGGATCTCCAGGATCCCGTCCTCGCTGTGGTGGATCGTCTCCGGCATCGCCTGCAGTTCGGCCAGGGTCTTGTGGATCCCCAGCTCCTCGATCATTGCCCGCGCCCTGGCCACCACCGCCTGCCGGGCGTCTTCGACACCGGTGGTCACAACACGCTCCGGCCGCTCACTGTAGGGGCCGTTGTGCTCCTGCGGTTTGACGCACATTCTGTCACCCATTGCTTTTCCTCCTGCCCCGTGGTATAATGGGGCTGTAGAACCTTTACCCGCCGGCGCCCTGAGCATGTTGCGATGCCCAGGGCGTCATGCTATTGGGGGCACATCGCCGATGCGCTTCCTCTGGCCAGAGCCTGGATGTCCGCGGCACTGATCAGACCGCTCTCGTCATCCTCCATGATCTCCGCAATCACTCGCCCGGCTTCGTGTACGGCCATCGCCGCCGTTGGGAAGTGCTGCTGCCAGGCGATCATCCCCGCGATGTGCGCCTCGGCGGTCGTCAGGTCGAGCTGCAGGTTCATGATCAGCACAGCCTGGCTGAAACCTAGCTGTTCCAACTGCTTGATGCGCTTGTCGAGAGCGGCGATCCTGCCGTCCTGCTTCCCCGAACAGCGCTCCATATCGTGTACTGCATCCCACAATTCCTCAGTCATTGCTGACACCTCCTCCCTCAGAACATGGGTTTGGTCTCGACCAGTTCCGCGTCCGTATCATCGACCCACCTGGTAACGCCCTCGCACTCGATCCGCAGCCTGTACCCCGAGACCATCGTGATCTTCGACATCCCATTTTGCATGGCATCCGGGTACTGCTGCTTGCGAGATACCGGCATCACGTCCGTGCGCAGGGTCACCAGTTTGCCGATGCACTTCCGCCAATCCGTCATTCCCACCAATGCCTCTTATCTGTGATGGTGATCGCGACCAGTGCCAGTACGAACACGATCAGCACGATCACGGCCACCCCCATATTCTGAGGGCCAGGTAGGCCAGCAGTGCTAATCCGGCTATCATCCCGAGCAGGCCCGCCCAATCGCTGTTTGTGGCTCTGCGATAGGTACTCCACTTGGTCATGCCATCACCTCCGCCTGTAGGGATACTGGAATCCCCGCATCTGTGCTTCGCGCAGCTCGTCGATCCGCCGCTGCGCCGTGCGGATCGCCACGCGAAAGCGGTCCAACCGCCCCCGCAGCCGCATCTCCTCCTGCTCGATCTCCGCCATACACTGCATCCAACGGGATAGCGGTGTCAGAATCTCCTCCTCGAACAACTCCAACTGCACCACCTCCTGCCGTGTGTAGCGGGGCATTCCCCCCGCTGCGAGTGCCACTTTTCTCACCTCCTCTCTCCAAGTCCTCCAACAGCGACCTCAACACCCGTCCGACGATTGGGCGAGACGGTGTGTTGCGCTCTGTGACCTCGTAGACTCTTGGCTTGCTCATGGTTTCAGAATCCCCCTCTCGATCTGCCGGCGACGCCGGGCGTTCTCGCGGGCGTGGCTCGCTCGCCTAGTCCCCCAGATTGATATGAACGGCCCTCGCCTTCGGCCACCCCATGAGGCGCGTCATGTCGGCTTGCGCCTCCTTGCGCGTGCGATAGTGCCGGGCCTTGCTCTGCGATCCGGCGTAGTCGTCCTCTCCGAGATACTGAGTGTCGTCCAGCATGATAACCCAAGTCGTTTTGAGTGTCATTTGACCTCCTTGCCATTCCTCAGTGCTGCGACCAGCAGAATGCGCGCCTGCATAGACATCGTAATCCCCTTGCCCTTGGCCATCGCCGCCAGCCGTCCCAGGTCCTCCGACTCCAGCCTCACACCCACTACCCTGGTTTTGGCCATCACAATCCTCCTCATGCTCTCACCGTGATCTCTGCGATGTAGCCCGCCTTCTGCCAACGTCGGTTGCCTCTGAGTTCCTGGATGCGCCGCTCGCCGATCTGCCGCACGTCACTCCACCAACCGCGGATGATCGCTCGCTCGAATTGTACCTCGTCGGCGTTCGTGCGGTTGATCACCCGGTACTCTACCAACCACCCCTCTGGGCGATAGCCCTTGGGCATGTGCCCGTGAGCCATTACGTATGGTCCCGTTGCCCAGTAGATGTTCGTTTTGGTGGTCATCTCGTGCCTCCTGCGGCTATCCTCATCCTCGACCCTGAATCCATTATAGGGCATGTGTTAGCCATTGTCATCAGCCAAAATGCTTAGTTTGAGGGCCAGTTTACGATCTCGTTGAGGGCAAACCAGGGGTAGGGGCAACGAACCAAGGGGCCGCCAGGTGGAGGTAGAACCCAGCGGCCCCCCAAGGAGGAGAGAGCCCCCATGCGGTGGTCCAGGCCGCACAGGCGGATATGGTCTACTGCCTCAAAGGCGTAGGCGTCGCCGGCTCTTTGTCCATGAGGTCATACACAAAAGAAGGCCCAAATCCAATAATCAATGCCGACAGAACACGCCCTACAGCGGGCCATGCCGAGAATACCGGGAATGCGTTGGCCCCCGTGGCCCAGCCCAGGGGCGCGCCCAACACCACGGCGACGTACACCAGCCAGAACGGATCCAGCCCGGCTTTAAGCCAGGCCGGCTTGATGGCTGCATCCATGATCTTGTAGAGCAGCCACGCGACGATTGCCAGAGTTGCCAATACTGCGAAATCCATGCTCACCCCCTTACCAAATCTTCAACAACTTCCCAACCACGAACACCACCACCCCGACGCCCCCGGCCCCCATGCCACCGGCCATCCCGCACTGCACTGAGATGCGGGCCACGTCCAATCGCAGATCGTCGATCTTCTTGACCACATCATTGTGCAGGACGCAGGGCAGCTGGCGCAATTCCAGCGATGTGATCCGATGCGTGTTGATGGAATTCTGCCGCGAGTCCACTTCGTAGTGGGTGCACAGATCGTCGATCTTGTCCGAAACGTTGTCCAGTTTTTCGCCCAGCACGGCGATGGTCACTCGTTCGTTGCTTGCTGGTTCGCCCATTTCGCTTCGCTTCTGCTATGCCTGCATGAATGTGGCCAGTTTCGCCCTGACCGCCTCAACATCCCGAGCCACTTCCTCAGCCTGCTCGCGTGTCAGGCCGGGCTTGGGCGGCGGTGGCGGTTCCGGCGGCGCGGCTACGCCCCCGGCGTTGATATAGGCCGCCAACCGCTTGGATTCGTTCTCCCCGATGTCGAATGTGGCCCAATCCTGCGTCGGCCCTGAGGTGAAGATGAACGCCGCCACAACGATGTCATCTTTTGCCAGCTCCGCATCGCCCCATTTCAACTGCTCGAAATACTGCTCCCATGAGACCGGCGGATTCTGCGCCTTCCAGCCCTTGCCGGCCAGTTGTGGCTCCCCCGGCTTGGTGGCCCCGCCGTCTATCCCGTACTCGCCCAAGAACACCGGGGGCATGCGCACATTTAGCCCCTTGAGCGTCGCGGCCAGCATCCGATGCTTCAGCGTGAACCACTCAGCATTGAGGCGCATGTCGCCCTTGCGATACTGGTGTAACCCCAGGTAATCGGTGGCCACGAACAGCGGCGCCAACTCGCGGATCGTCGCTGCATCCTCGGCTTGCGGCCAGGTGACGGGGAAGTTGCCCCCCACGCACTTGTAGCCCCGCGTCACTGACCCGGCGTGCATGAGCTCAACCCAGCGGGTCGTGAAGGCCACCAGGTTCGCCCTCTGTGCAGGACTGCCGGACATCGGCTCATTCGGCCCCTCGATGGCGTACACCTTGCCTCTGAGCTTGTTGTAGTACGGCAGCAGGTTGGTGTAGTAGAGCGCCGCCCCGCTGGCCCCCTGGTCAATGTAGCGATGCTCGATCCCGTCGCCGCCGACCCAGATGCGAGCCACAGTGCGCTTGTTTGGGAAAGCATCCGGTTCGTCACCGCTATAGAACATCTGCTTGACGTAGGCGACCGGCGTTGAATTGACCACCGCCGCCATCCATGGCATCGTGTTCTGGAAGTGCCAACTGAGTTTACTGGGCATATCATCCTCCAGGTAGATTTCCGGGTCGCAGCGCGTGCCATTGACCCACAGCATGAGATCCAGGTGGCTGGCGGTGCTGTTGCCAGTCGTGCCCACATAGGCGATCACCATCCCCGGCTGTACCGCCACGCCATCCGTCGCCTTCAGCCGGGATAGGTGCGAGTATTGCGTGGTCATCGGACTGCCCACGACTTTGGCGTAGATCCCGAACGTCGGACTCTGCCCGGTGGCGACGATCCCCGCATGGCAGGCGACAACTGGCGTACCGGTGACCGCCCCGAAATCGAGTCCGGTGTGGCCGAAGGCGCTGTAGCCGTAGAGATACGGGTTCTCACGGTAGTGCTGCGAGATATACCCCGTGCCGTCTGCCAGCGGCCATCGCAATCTCATATCCTCCTCATCTCTCTAGCGATCCACCACCCCCACGCCCATACCCACGCCGCCCCCATGTCCCCCCAGGTCTCCATCAGCCGCCACATCCCCCAGGTCAGCGCCCCGGTCAGGGCCAGGACGATGCTGTCGTTCACGGTACAGCCGGAAACCACCAGCCGTCCACCACCAATCCCACAGCCATCAAGCCCACGTCGTTATCCGGTGCGTCGATGCTGATCGCCTTGACCAGCGCAATCGCGTCCTCTATCGGTATCCCGTCCTCACAGCGCCGAATCAATATCAACTCGTGCCCGCGCATCGCCCCTTGCAGGGCCAGGTAAGGCGGGTCGTTGGGCACGTAGAGCCCGCCGGCGGACACATCCGCCGAATAGCGCCCCGGCATGATGCGCCGGAAACGGCTGTCCTTGGATGACCAGTCAATCGGCTCGCTGCCTTCCCCGAAATCCACCACGCGCTGCTCGGCCAGCGGCTCGAAGACTGGAGCGGCCCAAGTGCCGGTGTTGACCAGCAGGATGATGCCGCTGCCCAAGAGAACTCGCGGTGGCGCAGGCGGAGCGGGTGGAGGTACGTAGACATCCACCTCGATGACGATCTGCGTGAGCTGTACCTGCCGGTCCGTCTGGCGCAGGTCAGCCTCAATAACCAGTTGGGTGAGGTCGCGCTGGTCAGCCATATCATCTCACCACTGCCCCCGCCTCCAACGCATTGACCCGCGCTATCGTCCAGGCCCCGCCCCCGCTGGGGTCGGTCTCGATGATGTCTTGAATCGTCTTGGGCGAAGTGTCCAGCCCCACATCCGCCCCCTGCGAGTCCACGCCGTTGGATCGTATCAACCGGGCGATGTTACCTGTGCCCGCCGCATCCAGTTTGGCGCGCATGATGACATTGATAGCGTCTATCGTACCCGTGGTCGGCGTCAGTACGCTGCCCGCATAGACACTTTTCTGATTCACGGTATCATCGTACACATAGTCGGCGTCATCCGGTGGCACTTCGCTGATACAATCCCAGGGGTTGGCGTGTCCGAAGGCGTGCAGGTCGGTATAGGTTCCTACGCCCGTCATGTACTTGGGATAGATCCCCCCGCGCCCGATCCAGGAGTTGTTGACCGCCCCGGTAGTGTCGTTGATGGCGATATCATCGATGTAGCCAAGCATGTTGTCATAATCCACTAACCAGAAAGGCGTGAATACCTGCACATCGCCATCTACGTTATTGGTATCTCCGGTGTAATCGATGTCTGTCACACCCTCGATCTTGATCACGAATCGCCCGCCAGCATTAGCGACCTTAATGTACACCTCGATACACTGCCACTGATTCAGCAGGAGAGGATGCGTTCCCGTAGCCAACGTGACCCAATCGCCCGCCCGCTCGGCCCTCATCAAGCCAGTGACGGGGTTAACTGAGATATAAAGCTGGTAGTGCCCTAGTGAAGTAAACAAGGATAGCAGTACTGTGGCGCT
>Ga0315289_10013333_pt1 | contig 11522 bp, 6 predicted proteins | sample YL17G11_40_MG_FD_203452 | JGI IMG/M metagenome (GOLD analysis project Ga0315289, IMG submission 203452) | Sediment microbial communities from Yellowstone Lake, YNP, Wyoming, USA - YL17G11_40 | ecosystem: Environmental > Aquatic > Freshwater > Lake > Sediment | place: USA: Wyoming | collected... | reverse complement strand
TTCGCAATCATCTCTTCCGACTTCCTTTCAAGATGTCTCATCATGCACTCCATGGCCTGCTTTTTTTCTGCTAGATCTTCTAGAAAGGTCACCTTGCCCGAGAAGTGCACCGAAGTGTAATGATGATCGCACTCGCCTTGAACATGGCCGTGGTCGATGAATGCCTGTCCCCATACCTTGCTGCTTGTCTTCATATAGTCGATTTTCTTGCCTTCCTTGGCGCAGTGAAAGTAGATGCAGTTTCGGTTTTCATCATAGCCATGGGTAAGCGTTACGAGGTAGGGTTCGTTGTCTTTGCAGAGAGCAATGGTCACGCATTTGGTTGATTTTAACACGTTTTTCATCGCGCTCGGATCAGTTATCTCCTTGTCCTTCCGCCTTACGTGATACATCATAACGTCTGCTATCAACATCACGTCATATAAGAGTGCCGCGTCTTCCGTGAATTCACTATTCTTCATGGTCTCGCATGTCACCGAGCTCTGTTGTGAACCCACTTGTGACTTCAAAAAAGAAACATCGCATATACGCTCAGCAAACTGATCCAGCAGACCATGTCTGAGCGTTGCTAGACATGAACGAAAAATTCAAAACGCCCTGTTCCAGAAACTGTCTATATACGGATGTGGGTCACGGCAACCGGAGACCTCAGAACCTTCAGCTGCAGTACGATTGAGGATATATATAGGGTCAAAATTCACTCCGAGCGTAAACGCAGAGCATGAAAAACGAAAAGAAATGAAACAGGGTGGAAAAGCGTCTTGTTTACTTCTTTTCCAACTGTCTTCTGAGTTCTTCGTATGTGGCTTTGATGTCTTCGACTGAAGCTTCGTCTTCCAGCGTGGAAACATCGCCTAACGCTGCACCTGTCAGCACCGCTTTCAGTAGTCGTCTCATAATCTTTCCGCTGCGGGTCTTTGGCAGTTTGTTGACGATCACGATTGCGTCTGGCGTGGCGATTGGGCCTATCGTGTTTCTTATGTGCTTCACCAAGTCTGCGCGCAACTCCTCTGACGGCGAGAAACCGCTTCTCAATGTCACGAAGGCTACTGGCACTTCGCCTTTGAGCGCGTCTTCCTTGCCCATGACAGCAGCTTCAGACACCGACGGATGCGACACCAAAGCGCTTTCAAGCTCAACCGTGCCGATCCTGTGTCCAGCCACTTTCAAGACTTCGTCAGCTCTGCCAAGCAACCAGAAGTATCCATCTGGATCTTTCACAGCGTAGTCGCCTGTGTAATAGGTGTTCGGCCATCTGCCAAAGTATGTCTGCTTGAAGCGTTCAGAATCCTTCCACAACGTTTCGAGCATGCCTGGCCAAGGTGTCCTGATCACTAGAAAGCCTTTGATGCCGACTGGCGTAGGCTGTCCCTTCTCATCCCAGACCTCAGCCTGCACGCTTGGCAATGGGTTCGTTGCTGAGCCAGGCTTCAGCGGAACAAGCTCCAGTCCTGACAATGGCGCGATCATGAATCCACCTGTTTCGGTTTGCCACCAAGTGTCTATTATGGCCAGCTTTTCCTTGCCGACCACGCGGCTATACCATTTCCACGCTTCAGGGTTGATTGGTTCGCCTACCGTTCCCAGAAGCCTCAGTGTGCTCAAGTCGTGCTTGTTGACCCATTCTTCGCCGAACTTCATGAACATTCGTATGGCTGTCGGTGTAGTGTACAGTATCGTGACGCCGTGCTTCTCGACGAGTTCCCACCATCTGTCCTGCGCTGGATAGTCAGGTGTGCCTTCAAAGATGAACGAGGTTATTCCCATGGCCAGCGGAGCATAAACGTTGTACGTGTGCCCAGTGATCCAGCCGATGTCGGCAGTGCACCACCAGATGTCCTTGTCGTCTGGGTTGAAACCCCACTTCAGGGTCCAATAGCCCCAAACTAAGTAGCCGCCTATGCCGTGTTGCACGCCTTTCGGCTTGCCTGTCGTGCCCGAAGTGTACAATATGAATAGTGGTTCGGTTGCCTCCATTGGTTCGGGTGGAACGTAAGCGTTGCCTTCGACCTTGGCGATCGCGTCATGGTAGTACACGTCTCTTCCTTCTTTCATCGGAACCGGTTGGCCTGTGCGCTTGACAACCACTACCTTCTCCACGGTTGGCGTTGCGGCTAATGCTCGGTCTGCAGTGTCTTTGAGTGTGACGGTTTTTCCACGTCTATAGGCTCCGTCTGCTGTCACGAGAATTTTGGCTTGGCAGTCGTTTATCCTGTCAGCTAGTGCTTCAGCACTGAAGCCTGAGAAGACCACGGTGTGAACTCCGCCTAGCCGTGCAGTTGCAAGCAGTGTGATGGGCAGTTCAAGAACCATTGGCAGATAGACTGCTACGCGGTCGCCTTTTTTGAGGCCGAAGTCTTTGAAGGCTTTTGCGAGCTTGTTGACTTCTCTGTAGAGTTGGTAGTAGGTGTAGGTTCTGACTTCGCCGGCTTCGCCTTCCCAAATGTAGGCTAGCTGGTTCTTCTTGGGCGTCTTCAGGTGTCTGTCCAAGCAGTTGTGACTGATGTTGAGTGTGCCGCCTTTGAACCACTTGTAGAATGGCGGATTTGAGTCGTCAAGCACTGTGTCCCATGTTCGGAACCAGTCGATTGCCTGTGCTTTTTCTGCCCAGTAATCTTTCGGGTTCTTTATGGATTTCTCCCATTCGCTTTTCAAGACTTTTCCTGGGAACCATTTGTCGTTAAATGGTAAACTGGCTTCTGACATCCATTAACCTTCTTTTGATTTTGCTGAGAACCCTTGTTTTCGAAAATATAAACGTTTTTGGTGAAAGATAAAAAGGGTGAAGGCAATTACTGCCCTATCGGACATATTGGGAGCATTGTTTTTCCGAAAGCCTCGTTCAGCACTTCAGCTATGGCAAGGTACACTGCGCTGAGTCCGCAAATGATGCCTTCAATGCCGATTATCTGCGTTAGGGTTTTGATTTGGTCGGTTGTCATCCAACTGTATGCAGCGGATGCTGACTTGAATGCCAGCAGGAAGAACAGTATTGCAAGGCTCATGAAGACGAACTGGATTGCGCGGTTCTTTTTCAGCGTACCAACGAACATGCACAGCGTGAAAAGTCCCCACATGAAGAAGAAGGCCATAAGTGCCTCGTTGCTGACTAGCCATGGAGTAGTGTATGTTTCGCCAATGGCTGGAGCGTACATGGAGAATGGCCATATGCCACTGGTTGCTACGCTTTTTACTCCGAGCCAGTTCAGTGTCACGAAACTCATCCAGAACAGGCCGTATGACGTGAAGGCTGTTGTGCCGAAGGTGTTGCCTTTCCTGTATTCCATTATGCCTGCAATAATTTGTGCTAGTCCGCCGTAGAAGATGCCCATTCCGAGGATCATTCCATCAATTGGACCTAGTCGCGCGTTGTGTACAAAGTTGAGCAAGACAGTAGTCATTCCAAAGCCTAGTAGTCCGAGTGGTGCCGGATTTGCCGTTTTTTCGCTCATTCTTTTTCTATCCTTCCATTCTTGTTGATAGAGGCTTTTTCCGCATGGTTTTGAATTTAAATCTTTCTAACTTCATTATCCCCTTTCCGTGCTCTCCTTGCTCACATTTGCCAACATCGAAAATACCGTGAGTCTGGTCTTGATTTCTCTTTTCTGGGCTGGCTGCTGATTTGAGATAAATAGTTATAATCCATGGTATTTGACTTGTCGAAGATGACGAGAATGCCTAAGGAACGCAAGAGTAGCAGCGAGGCAGTTCATATTCTGGCAGTATCAGCTAGGAAAGCGGGCGAGAAGCAAAGGAAGCTGAGAAAGAAGCTTCTTGCGTCCCTAGGTGTAATTGAGTGCTTTGTCGAAGGAAGCATATCGATTGACAAGAAGACGTGTGCAGGTGTCGGCTGCAAACTCTGCTTGAAGGTTTGTCCGACAAGTGCCTTGTACTGGAAGATGGGAGAAGTCGGCATAATCAAGGAACTCTGCATATACTGTGGCGCATGTGTACTCGCCTGCATAGTAAGCGACTGCATAAGAATAACCAGAAAGAGAGCGACAGACGAAATCGAAACCTTCAGCAAACCGAAAGACTTCATGATACTACAGGAAAAAATCAACACGAAAAGGCGCTTCGAAAAGATTAACGAAGTCAAACATCTGCTATCCAGACCAGAAAGACGCCTCAAGCGACGCAAATCCAAAACGCATAAGTGATTAGTTAGTGGGCATCTGTTGCTCTCGGAGCGGATAAACCCCCTCTACATGAATAGGTTCTGCATGTTTTCGGTGTCTAGTTCAGGGTGCATTTGCGCCTGTTTTCGTCATGTGGGTTTCTTGGAGTCTTTAGGTTGTTTATTGTTCTGGTTTTGGTCGTAGTTGTTGTCGAGATACTCTTTTATTGTTAGATGGTGAAGTAAAACCGGAGGAGTAATGCTTGGCGTCGGTTCAAAACCTTCAGAATGGCAGGTATGCCGTGCTGAAAAAGCTCGGCGAAGGCGGAAAAGGCATCGTATACAAGGGTAGAGACACGGTTTTGAACCGTATCGTCGCCATCAAGCTGCTCAAAAGCGAATCGCCAAGCGAAGAGACGTACTCACGATTCATGACCGAAGCTCAAGCAGTGGCCGGACTCAATCAGCCAAACATAGTTTCGATCTACGATATCGGCAGGGAAAATGGGAAACTGTTTTTTGTTTTAGAATTCGTTGATGGAGAAAGTCTGCGCGATCTCATGCAGACTTATCCTGAAGGCAAGTGCGATGTTCAGACTGTTCTGAGAATCGGTATAGATGTTTGTAGTGCTCTTCAATATGCGCATTCCCGGAAGGTTTTGCATCGTGACGTGAAGCCTGAAAACGTGATGGTAACAAAGGAAGGCGTTGCGAAACTGATGGATTTTGGCTTGGCCAAGATGATCGGTCAACCAAGCGTCACGCAAGAGGGAGTAATCGTTGGCACAGTGGCTTACGTTGCTCCAGAAGTGGCTTTAGGAAAGGACGCTGATGCAAGATCGGATTTGTACTCTTTGGGTGCAGTTCTCTATGAGGCTTTGACGGGCAGAACGCCCTTCGGCGGGGACGATCCTGTCAAGATTATTTTCGGGCATATTCATGATTTTCCAGTTCCGATAAGCAAGTTGAATCCGAAGGTTCCACAGGCTCTAGCTGACTGCGTCATGAAGCTCTTAGAAAAGGAGCCTGAGAAAAGGTACCAATCGGCAGAGGATTTGCTCAAAGTACTTCGTGGGATTGCTGAGGAGTTTTTGAGGGAAACCTTTGGCTCAGCTTACAAACAGGCAGGTGCCGTGGTTCCGATTCCTCGCCCGGTTGCCACGAAAGAGATTCAGCTGATTGACAGAGTTGAGGAGTTGCGTCTTCTTAGGGAGGCAGTTGATAGGACGGTTCGTGGCGAGGGCGGTCTTGTTTTTCTGTGCGGAGAGGCTGGAATCGGCAAAACAAGGTTAACCAGAGAACTGGGGGCTTATGCCCGTTTGCGTGGTATGCGAGTCTTGTATGGAAGGTGTCCGGCATTGTTCAGAATGGACGGTGTGCCTCCATACGTTCTGTGGAATGAGGTGATTAAGGACTATTTGGAGGTTTGCACTCCTGAACAGCTGTATAGAGTGATTGGTTTCTATCCTAGCGAGGTTTCTAAACTGGTTCCTGAGCTTAGGCAGAAGCTAGGTGCTATTCCGCAGTCTTTTGCTATAAGTCCTGAGCAGGAGCGTGATAGACTTTTTGAAGCAGTTTCGCAGTTTATCAGCAACATCTCCAAGGAAACCCCGCTGCTTGTTGTACTGGATGACCTGCAGTGGACTGATCAGTCTTCGCTTTTGTTAATGCACTATCTGGCTCGAGGTATTTACAGAGAAAATATGCTTCTTTTGGGTGCTTACCGTGATACCGACGTTGATGACAAGCATCCTTTGTCTCCTGTTTTGACGGAACTGAATAGGGAGCGTTTGTTACAATCAGTTCCGTTAAAACGCATGTCTTTGAATGACGTCTCTGAGATGATCAGGCAAATACTGGAGCAAGACGAGGTTTCAAGAGAATTCTGCGAACTGGTCTACGAAAAGACTCGGGGAAACCCCTTCTTTGCTGAAGAAGTGATAAAATCCCTGAAAGAAGAAGAAGTAGTCTATCGCGAGGAAAACAAGTGGAAGATCAAAGAAGTCTCGAAGATCGAGTTTCCGAAAACCGTCAAGAACGTTATTAAGAACAGAATAAATCGGTTAGATGATGAATGCCAGAATGTGCTGACCACAGCTTCTTTTGTCGGCAATGATTTCAGCTTTGAGGCCTTATGCGGAGTTACGGGGTTTGAAGAGAACAGATTGCTTGAAACGATGGAGAAACTGCTGAAAACTGGCCTGATCAAGGAGAAGATTGTCAGAGGAGAAGATGTGTACAGTTTTGCTGACATCATCGTTAGAGATGTTCTACATGAAGAAGTCAGCCATCTGAGACACAAGAAGCTTCATGGCTCAGTTGGGCTTGCGTTAGAGAAAGCGTATTCTGAGAAGATTGATGAGCATTTTGGAGAGCTTGCCTTTCATTTTCTGGAAGGTGGTGACAAGGTCAAGGCGTTGGACTATTTTCTGAAGGCTAGCGAAAAGGCGCAGAAGGTCTATGCTCACAATGAAGCCTTTTCCTATCTCCAACACGCTCTTGAGCTTCTTGAAGAGAAAGGAGCTAATCCTGAACAGAAGGTTCGCATAGTTGAGAGACTCGGCGACCTCGATGTGTGGATGGGAGAACTCGATGCTAGCATGAAGCACTGGGATGATGCACTGGCATTGTGGAATCAGTTAGGCGACAAGAAGAATATTGCCAAGCTTCATGTTAGAATGGCAAACGTGCTTTGGCAAGGCGTCGGTGACAAGAATAAGGCTTCTAAGCACCATCATATGGCTTTAGAGATACTTGAGAAAGAACCTGAGAGTGTAGAATTAGCAAGTCTATATGAAGATATTTCTCACATGCTTTGGCGAACTGGCGAATCTGGCGAAGCTTTGACTTGGACACGGAAAGCCCTTGAACTGGCAGAAAGATTCAGCGCATCCGACGTTCTTGCAGGTTGCTACAACAATTTAGGCGTGCTTAGCATGAAGTCTGGAGAATTCGACAGAGCCTCAGAATATTGTGAACTGGGACTGAAAATAGCTCTTGAGAACGAACTTGCAGAACGTTCTCTCACTTTGTATAACAACCTCTGCAATCTCTACTTAGCGGCTGGAGATTTTCAGAAGCTTTTTGAAACTGCACAAGAAGGCTCCGAGATGGCCAAGAAAGTCGGCGCCTTGTACTATTTGGCTTGGCTTGATATGTTGCTAATGGGTTCTTATGGGTACATGGGGGATTTGCAGAAAGCCCTTTCCATAGGTGAGGACGTTCTGGCATTGGTCAAGAGAACTAAATACACGGCTTTCATCTCATACATAATGGGGACACTTGGCATATGTTACGATGCGCTGGGAGAATGGGATAAGAGTCTCAAGTATTTAATGGAGGCTCTTGACTTTGGAAAAAAAGTTGGGGAATATCAACAATCTGGAAGTGCTGCCCAAGCGCTTGGTGAACTATTTACGGAAATGAAAGATTATGCAGAAGCTGAGAAATACCTCAACGAAGCCAACAGCATCTTTGAAAAGGCAGGAGACACGGATGCTCAGCTTACCGGAGCACTCCCATCCCTTTCAAGATTGTACTTGGAAAAAGGCGAAGTTGAAAAGGCCACCGAACTGATTGAGAAAATCTACGCGTACGCAACAAAAACAAAAAACAGATTGTACATTTCTGGCGCTGAATTACTAAAAGCAATGCTTCTAAGAGAACAGAAAAACTGGGAACAATCCATACAGCACTTTGAAAAAAGCCTTCAAGAATCCAAATCCCTAAACGCACAAAAATGGTACGTCTTCCAGTACGCTGCGATTCTTTACGAATATGGCCTAATGTACTTGGCAAGAAACGAGGAAGGCGACAAAGAAAAAGCCTATTCGCTCTTGGATCAAGCCCTAATGATATATCAAAAGGCTGACGCTAGAAAGAGAATAGAAGAGATAATAGCGAAAAAGAAACTGCTCACAGCTTAGCCTTGAATATGCATTGAATTCATGCCGATTTCTGCCACTTCTCTTGCAGGAACTTCGGAATGTCTGAAGAATCTCTCGGGCCTACGAGCACTTGCCACCCGCTCATTCGCTCGATCTCTCCGCTTATGCGTGCGGCTTTTCCGGGAATGATAATATTCCTGTGCTTGACCTTACTTTCTACCCCAGACGCTTTTATGGCATCCGCAACTTTTTCAGCCGTGAGTTTTCTTCCAGCTACGGCGCTGTCCACCGCTATGCCTTCCGTGTCAACCACAATTAGGTATGCGTTCACTTTTGCGGATTCGATGTCTGAAGCCACCGTATAATAAGTGAGCGCAAAGTTAGTGGTGAACATAACAGGTGAGTTACCATCCGGACATCCGAAAGCCCTCAAGCCTGCTCTGACTGCCACGGGTCTTCTAGGATCAGTGTAGAGGTTCTGCCGCAGGACGACATTGGGAAGAAGCGACCAACCATCTGTACTGTGCAAAATCAGAACATCGGCAAAACGCACAATAAACAATGCTGCGAGACAGGCTTCTCTCCATTTCGCGATCTCCTCAGCCACTTCGCCCCTGTCTAGCCAAGCGACCATTGGTACGCCGATCAGCGGAAAACCAAGAAGCTCGTCGCCTTCCTTGCAGGCGGCCTTTCGTATCATCGTGAAGTTGTTCAACGTAGTTGATAGGCCATCGGCTACAAAGGTTCCTGGATCAAGCACAAGGTCCTCGACGCCATATTCAAGCAATGTCTTTGTTAAGGACTTGAGCAGCTTCAAGTCGTTTGGAGCGGAAACTGCTAACGGACAACCATTCCTCAGGGCGAGGTCTGCCATTTGTTTCCAGTTGTCTTTTGTGGCAGCATACAATAGCGGTTTGCTTCTTGGCACGGCTGCTAGCCCAGCTTCCAAAACACTTGACGATAGGGAGCATAAGATCAAGGAAAGGTCCGTGTTTTCTGCGATTTTTCTGACTGTTGCCTTAAACCTTTCAGGATCGCTTGACGTAGAGCGAACCGCAATCAAGTCAAGTTTCAACGTTTGCCCAATGTAGTCAAAGCTGAACCCAGCAATCCTCTTTATTCTATCAAGGATTTCCTCTTCAGACATTTCATCAGAAACGTCAATTGCGATGGCTGTCGGATTTGAATAAGCGAACTCATGGCGATACATGACGAGTTTTCCGCCAATTTTGACCGCCTTCTCGCCAGTGCCTATGACAACTTCCTTTATGGCTGGCTTCAGCATCTCCTTTAGCTGTGCGAGGCTTTTTCCGTATTGTCTGGTCAAGAGCGGTGGGCATCGTTCGTGAGTAACCTCTCGATTCACAAGTTTTGCGGCAAAAGCCAAGCAGTTTGCTTCGCCACACTCTTTGCAGTTTGTCTTCGGAAGATGCTTGTATGCGTCTAATGGGCTTGGCTCTCTTGTATGAACCTTTTTTTCTTGCTTTCTTTTGTCCATGCTGTTGCCTCCGAGTTCAGATTTTCGCGGAAACCCATCTCGCAAATTGGTCAGCGTCTGTCGATGCTCTGGAAGTCAGCTGCTTTACCGTGTCCTTCAGCGTCTTCACGGCGGCTGGGTGCATCATCATGAACAAGTCCGCGCCAGCAAGAAGAAGCGTCAAGGCCGTGGTGACTTCCCATAATGGACCCCTGAGCTCGCGGGGTTCCCATTCCGAAGCCATCTTCAGCCATGCTTCTCTTGCCGCCCAAGCATTTGTGGTTCCAGAACATATAGGGTGCGCCAGTTCTGCGTCTCCCGTCAGTGCGTTGAGCCTGGCTTTCTCCATGTTTGTGAAGGCATATTCAAGACCGTAGCCGAGAGCAGCTGTCGTCAAATCCATGACTATGTCCTCTTTTGGCAGGAACTCGTAGAGCCTACGATTAAGCTCTCTTGCCTGGTTCAGATCCATTGGGGTGAAGGACAGCGCCACATGCCCATTCTTTTTTATGAATTTCCCGCATCTCTCGATATCCATGTCTCTCGTTATCGAGCTTATCAGGAACCTTTCACCGGCGAAGGTTTCTGCAATTTCCTCGAAGACGGCAGTGTCCTTTGAAGCGTCGCCGCACCCGCCAATCATGAGCGGCACATCGACAGCCTGAGCCACTTCTTCAATCGTCTTCACAGCTTCCTTCGGTGAAGCGTTCTTGACAAGCGGATCAATACTGATGAGGTGAACGGTCACCATGTCTGCCCCGAACTCCTTGACGGCAAGCTTGGCCCAAGCCGCAGGGTTCCCTATAACGTCTCTTACGTGCATCTTCACAGCTTTTGGAAGAGGAACCTCCATGTCAAAAACGTCCACTGCCACAATAGGAGGATGCGGAACCGAACTCTCGAAAGTGTAGAAGGCTGGTGCCGTTTCGCCTCCGATGATCACGGTTTTTCCGCGTGTTCCGCCCTCTCGTCTCGTGGCTCCAAGCTGAACCTCAACAACACTGCCGGAATACGTCTCAATAGGTGGGACAAATTCTGATTTCGCGAGCTTCATGCGAGTTCCTCTATTCCAGCATTGTGGGTTTCATGCTCTAATTAAATTTGCCAGAACGGGCTTACTGTAGTCAAGCGAAAGTTTCAAGATGCCGAGCATATTATAGATTCAAATACAATCTTAAAGCATGCTAGGTGAGGGAATGCAAGACAAAGTAGGAGTAGCCGTAGTTGGCGTTGGCTTCGTAGGCGGTCAAGCTCATGTCCCGAGTTTCAAAAAAATCGAGGGCTCCGAGCTTGTCGCGTTGGGCGCTATGACGGAAAAACGCGTAAAACCGCTTGCAGAAAGCTTGGGTGTTAGGTACTATTTGGATTATGGCAAGCTTCTTGAAGATCCGAAAGTCCAAGCGGTGGCTTTGGCTGTTCCCACGCCTTGGCACTTCGATCTTGTCATGAAAGCCATCAAGAAAGGCAAACATGTTCTGTGCGAGATGCCTGTAGCTCCAACCGTGAGTCAAGTGAGAGAACTGCAGCGTGCGGCTGACGAGGCTGGGGTAATTCTGATGCCTGTTCTTCAGTTCCGTTTTGCTCCCATATACGTGAAGACCAAGGAGTTGATCGAGTCTGGAGCGATTGGAAAGCCGTTGGCCATTCACTTCCGCGAGTTCATACCTGCAATGAGTCTTGCAGAGCAGTGGCCGAGAGGGTCATGGGCTTGGGATATCGAGAAGAGCGGGGGCTGTCCTGACTTCACGCTTTCAGTTTGGTCGCTTGACATGATCCGGTGGATGTTCAACAGCGACATAGAAGACGCCCAATGGATGGTCAACTACAAAGAAATCGAGAAACACGGGGGAATAATAGGCTACAACACCATGGGACTGATTAAACTCTCGAACGGCATCGTTGGCAACCTCCACTACAGCGCATCTGTGACCCCATCCGCAAGCACCGCCAGACTGGAAATCTACGGAGACAACACAAACGTTCTCCATGCCGTCTGGTTCAACAAAATAGTCGTCTACGGACAAGAACAGCAACCGCAAGA
>Ga0315289_10013332_pt1 | contig 11523 bp, 9 predicted proteins | sample YL17G11_40_MG_FD_203452 | JGI IMG/M metagenome (GOLD analysis project Ga0315289, IMG submission 203452) | Sediment microbial communities from Yellowstone Lake, YNP, Wyoming, USA - YL17G11_40 | ecosystem: Environmental > Aquatic > Freshwater > Lake > Sediment | place: USA: Wyoming | collected... | reverse complement strand
GCTTCTGTAACATCACCAAAGAGAAAATAAAGTTTTCCTTTATGCTCAACAGGTATTCCTCCATCTACTCCCCAGATCCCATACCTTGACCAGGTTCGATTTTCCGTATATATGGTATTTCTCTGATCCTCACTGGTCACGCCCTGATTGTCATATTCCCCGGAAAGCTGGCAAACCCTTTGAGTACTACCAGGTACATAAAAGACGGAAAAACCTGGATCTCCATGAGCAACAACTGCAACCAGAACTCCAATAATTAAAAAGAGCTGCTTTTTAGTCATACTCATTGTCTTTCTCCTTTCCCGGCATTTGATCCCCATATTGGGATCAGCCGATAAACAGGTTTTTCTTTTCATTTACATAGTTACATATTTGTTTTATATATATTATAAATAAATCCATATTTACATTATATAGTATTTGTCCATATTGTCAAGAGAAAAATTATATGGAATTTCTGAACAAGAGAAGAGGATGTCCTGCTATTAAACCCTACATATTACTTCGCAGAACATTAAGCGAAATAAAGTAATGAGATTGCTTTGATAAAGAAAATTGCAGAGAATATGAGATGTGTTAATGGGGGTTTGACTTGTTTAAATCAGACCTGATACTTATTGCCACCTTACTATTATTCAACAACGTCTATGACATACAGTATCCTGGCTGATATCGTGGTGGTAGTGCACCTCGGTTTTGTTCTCTTTGTGGTGCTCGGCGGTGTGCTGATGTTTCGGTGGCGATCAGTACTATGGGTGCATGTCCCCGCAGCCATTTGGGGGGTCCTGATTGAATTTGCAGGCTGGACCTGTCCCCTCACCCCTTTGGAGAACTGGCTGAGGCATCTGGGTGGGGAGGCTGGATATACAGGTACAGGTGACTTTGTAGGACACTACCTCGTATCGATCCTGTATCCTGAGGCGCTCACCCGCAGGTTTCAGATTACACTCGGTTTTATAGCACTGGCTGTAAACCTGCTTATCTACTGGCGTGTTTTCTCTCGTAAGATCCCCAGATCAAGAAACCTTCTCCCCTTCTGATTTATTTTTAAAACGGCTGCTTATCAGCGTTTTCCAGATGACGATATTTCCAGCGGTGAGTACCAGAAAAGCTGAATCGACAGGGAATCTGAATCGATTGTTTTCCCCGAACTCAATAGTCGATGAGACGAGCAGGGTGTATGAGTGAATGATTAGGCAGAACAGGCAGACAGTGATAAGAGCAGGGGAGATACTCTCATCTTTTCGAAACAGGTGGAGGAACGTGCTCAGGTAGACGATGAAGAAGAGAGCGGTTATTACCATAGCCCTACCCCACTGTCTTCCAGAAAGTCTATTTTCACCCCCTAAGAATCCCAGATATAAGAATCGGTAGACCCTTTCTATCTTTTTTACCACTTCCATATTATTCTTAAAAAGGGCATGAACCGCATCAGATGAATGCCAGAGGGTGAGACAGTAGGAACCTCCAGTGTAAAAGGCAAAGAGGGAAGGATTGTATGAAATCAAACGGAACGCATCTTTCCATAGTTGCTTTGAGAGGACGATATAGCCAATGTGGTTAAAGTTTGGGTAGCCGGTGCTCCTTAATTGATTGCAGTCTGCAGGGTGATGGCAGGGCATGGCTTTTAGCGCTGCATCATCAAAGTAAAAGTTTATTGGCTGGAAAGCTTGAAGCTCAGCCTTTAAAGCCAGTGAGCTTATCATACCTTTGGAATGAAAGACTTCCAGCTCTTCGGGGCCGAATCCGTTGACTTTTGTCCAGAGACTCATGCCATCCCATGAGGAAGTTCCAAAGAAACCGAAGAGCAGGGCATTTTTCAAACAGAGAGCGAAAATCGGTGTGAGGACAAGCAAGGAGGAAAGGGAAAAGATCCTGGCGACTCGCTGCCCTTTAAAGATGCGTCGTGTATGCCAAGTCAGAATCACTATAGTTCCAAGTAAAAAGACAGGGTGGAACAGGGATCGAATCATTCCGAGGCATAAGAGTGATATCCAGAACAGACATAGATCGTAAAATTTCTTTTCCTTGCCCCAGCGGAGGAGAAAGAATATGGCAAGCAGGACAAAGAAAGCCTCAAAATAGGAGTAATATAAAAGATTTTCGTAGAGGATAAGTGTTGGATTGAGCATAAAGACTATAGTTATCGGAAGTGCAAAAAGAGGTTTTATGCCAATGGATATGAAAATACCGTAGAAGGCAAGCGGCATTAATACTCCAGCGGTCTTAAAAAGGATATCGTACGATAGTGCTGGTAATGGAGATATTTTCAGAACTATCCCCAGGAAGATGTTGAAGAGTGGAGGTTGCGAGTGCAGATAAAGAAGGCTTTTCAGGAAATCGTTTTTCAGCAGGAACGGGTCCAAATACTGGTAAGCGAATGATAGTGGCGTTGCTATAAAAGTGCCTCCCTTAAGGATGAAGTCTAAACGGAAGACAATACAGAGAAAAACTATGAGCAGTCCATAACCGCTTTCCTGTAGCCTTGAGGAAATCTTTCCTGTTAATGCACTCGACCCCATAGATTAATACTTTATCACAAAAGGAAGGTTGTTACTGAGGTTATAAGAAATTCAAGGGGTGCGATATAAAGGAAAAAAATTAACAACGTCTTTACCCTTTCAGTTCTGAAACATTTTTAAAATCTATTCATATCAGCTATTTCCTCAGAAACTGCCAGGAGGGAAGGTGGTCCCATTTATTTTGTCCACTCCCATTCCATCATGTCTTCAGATTGTTTCCTCTTCCCAAAGTATCGGGACTTCCCGCAATGACAACTGATTACCAACGTGTCCTTGACATAACACTACCTGAGACGATAGTATATGCCTGTTTGCACCAGAATAAAGGTATTGTTATTAACTAGATAGCCTCTTGAAATAAGTAGACCAGGGTGCCCCGGAAAAAAATCCTCTCCTTTGTTATCATTGTTCTCATTATTGCCTCAGGGATATCCATTTGGGGAATCTTCAAGAGTAAAAATAAACCTTCCATCTCCTATCAGCCGGATAAAGCTCCGGTTCAACTCCAGAGGGTAATCCTCATTACCATTGATACGTTAAGGGCCGATCATTTCGGTGTTTATGGTTATCCCAGACCCACCTCTCCATTCATTGACAGGCTTGCTCAGAATAGTGTGCTGTTCCAGAAAGCCTTTGCCTCCATTCCCTCAACCACGCCTTCCCACGCCTCGATCATGACTTCACTCCACCCTATCACCCATAAGGTACTCAAGAACGGCCATAAGCTTGACAAATCTTTCCTCACCTTAGCTGAGATTTTTAAAGAGATGAATTTTAAAACTGCTGCCTTTGCCAGCACGAATACCCATTTCAAGGTAGGAAACTTAGATCAGGGTTTTGACTTCTTTGATGAACCACCTAAAGGTTCGGTTAGGCACCGAAGGCCTGCAAATCAAACAATGGATCAGGCTATGAAATGGTTGGAAAAGAGGAAACCCTCTGACAAATTTTTCCTGTGGATTCATGTCTTTGATCCCCATGACCCTTATAATCCTCTGCCAGAATTCCGCAAGATGCTGGCTTTCCCATCAGAGAAAGAAAAACAGGACTACGTCCGATTCTTAAAAGAGCAACACCACCTTGACCTGAATTTTTACGGGAGCGAAGAAAAGACGCTGGATATCCTTGAACAATACGATACCGAGGTCCTCTTCGTAGACCAGCAGATTAAGCGTATCTACGAGTTTATGGCTCAGAAGGGACTGAGTCCCCACAGCGTATGGATCATTACCTCCGATCATGGGGAGGGGTTGGGAAATCACCGCTGGGCTGGCCATGGTAAGCATATTTACAATGAACAGATCTGGGCTCCCCTGCTTTTCCATTTTACTGACCAGGTTCCCCCCAGGGGCACTGTTGAAAGGATCGTGGAGCAGGTGGATATCTTGCCAACCATCCTGGATCTATTTGGTTGTTCTATAAACAAGTACGAATATAAAATTCATGGCACTTCTCTTTTGTCATTCCTTCTGAATAACGGTAAAGCCTTTCCCTTTAAATATGCCTTCTCCCAGAGAAGACATTATTCCCCTCAAAAACGGCCTCAACAGATCATCCCTGAAAAGAGCAATTATGAAGCGGGAGAAAAATATTGCTTGCAAGATAAAAATTTTAAATATATCCTGCGCACCACTGGAGAAGATGAGTTCTACCACCTACAACAGGATCCTTATGAAACCCGAAATCTTATCCAGAACAATCTCCCGGAGAAGAACCAAATGAAACAGCTCCTTTTAGCCTTAATTACCAGGTACAGCAAAGGCTCCAAACTCACACCCCAATCGGTTGATAAAGAGACGATAAGGAAATTGAGATCTCTGGGATATATCCAGTAACAGGAGAACAAATGAATCCATTCCTTCTTCTGGAAGATGGAACCCGATTTGAAGGGGTCTCTCTCGGAATAAAAGGAGAGAGATACGGACCGGTGATCATCAATACCGGTGTCGTGGGGTACCAGGAGATCATCACTGACCCAGCCAATGCAGGGAAGATAGTGGCCCTGACCTACCCGCTGATCGGAAACTATGGGATAAACAAGTCATTTAACGAATCAGCAGGAGCATGGATCTCTGGTTTGATCATCAAAGAAAGTAGTCGAATCTATTCCAACTGGCAGGCAGAGGATAGTTTTAAAAACTTTCTTAGGAGAGAAAAGATAGCCTGCCTGAGTGAGGTAGATACCAGGACATTGGCAGTAAGGATCAGAGATCACGGAGAGATGTGGGGTGCCATCTTTTATGATGAAGTAAATGAGAAAGAGATCTTAAAAAGGATCGAAAAGGCAAAATCCGGACCGAGGTCATATATCAAGGAAATCTCGGTTAAACAACCAACTTCTCTCTCCTCCCAATCTTCTTCCCCCTCTTTACAGATTGCTGTAATTGATCTGGGAACAACCCAGGGCCTTTTAAGACAACTTAAAGATATGAATTGTGCCGTAACCTTACTTCCTTTTGATACTTCTCCTGAACAGATAATCGCTCTTAAACCAGATGGAATTATTATCTCAAGCGGACCAGAGGATGACCCTGCTATTCATAAGGTGAGTGAAACCACAAGAGAATTACTGGGAAAGATTCCTGTGCTCGGCATCTCTGCTGGTCATGAAGCCATTGTCCTCTCCTTAGGGGGAGGTTTAAAAAGGCTTCATGTTGGACATCACGGGGTCAATTATCCAGTAATAAAGCCAAACTCCCTCAAAGGTGAAATTACTGTCCAGAATCACAGCTTCATTGTGGATGAAGAGTCAATGAAAGGGATAAAAGATCTGGAGATCGAGGAAAGAAATCTGAATGATCACACGATCGAAAAGATACGAAGCAATGCCAGGAAATTTATCTCGGTCCAGTATTATCCTGCCAGCCCAGGCTGCAATGAGATCCATCCGGTCTTAAGAGAATTTTCAGCAATTCTTACTCAGGTGAAGAGGTAATGCCCAAGCGGAAAGATATCCATAAGGTCTTGATTATCGGATCTGGGCCTATCGTTATCGGACAGGCCTGTGAATTTGACTATTCAGGTTCTCAGGCCTGCAAGGCATTGCGGGAAGAAGGATATTTCACCATCTTAGTCAACAGTAATCCCGCCACCATTATGACTGATCCAGGGATGGCTGATGTGACCTATATTGAACCTCTCACGGTAGAAGCGCTGACCAAGATTATTGAGAAGGAGAGGCCGGATGCCTTACTTCCTACCCTCGGTGGACAGACTGGACTCAACCTTGCCTTCTTCTTGATGAAGGAAGGGGTTCTGGAGAAATACGGAGTGGAATCAATTGGCGCCAATGTCGATGCCATTGCTCGTGCTGAGGACAGGGGACTATTTAAAAAGGCCATGCAGGAGATAGGAATTGATCTGCCGCAGAGCGGGATTGCCACCAGTGTGGAAGAGGGTATGGAGATTGGCATTAAGATAGGTTTCCCTCTGATATTAAGACCAGCCTATTGTCTGGGTGGAAGCGGTGGCTCAACCGTTTATAATAAAGAAGAGCTGGAACAGTCTCTGACCAAAGGACTGGAGATAAGCCCCATAAAGCAGGTACTGGTTGAGCAGTCAGTCTTAGGGTGGAAGGAAATCGAGTATGAGGTAATGAGGGATTGCGAAGACAATGTGATTATGATCACCTCCATGGAGAATGTCGATCCCATGGGTGTGCACACCGGTGATAGTATCGTAGTTGCACCTTCACAGACACTCACCGCCTTAGAATATGCAGATTTTGTAAACCTCTCCAAGCGAATCATCAGAAAGGTTGGGATTACCGGTGGTGGAGCCAACATTCAGTTTGGCCAAAATCCAGAAAACGGCCATATAGTGATCATCGAGGTGAATCCCCGTCTCTCCCGGAGCTCTGCCCTTGCGTCCAAGGCAACTGGTTTTCCCATTGCCCGGGTGGCTGCAAAACTGGCAGTCGGCCTCACCCTCCCTGAGGTAATGAATCAAATCACTGGTAAGACCACCTCTTTCTTTGAGCCAACCGTGGACTATTGCGTGTTCAAGATCTGCCGCTTCACCTTTGAGAAGTTTCCCGCAGCGGAGAGGGTAATTAACACCTCCATGAAGGCAGTAGGTGAGGCCATGGCCATCGGGCGCAACTTCAAGGAGGCTTTGCAAAAGGGGATCCGTTCCACTGAGACCTCCCGTTATGGGCTGGGTGCGGATGGGAAAGATACTATTACCGATGAAATGCTTGTCTCTCCGAATGAAACACTCTTAGAGGCTATCAAGGAAAAAATCCGCATACCTCATGATGAGAGATTCTTCTTCATCCGGTATGCCTTAAAGGCGGGTATGAGCATTAATGAGATTTACGAACTCTCAAAGATTGATCGCTGGTTTATCGACAATATGAAACAATTGGTGGAACGAGAAGAGGAGATCAAGAAATACCGATCTTCAAGCAAAGGGAAAATGCCTAAACTTCCCCGTGAACTCCTGTTAAAAGCCAAGAAAGATGGCTTCAGCGATAGACAACTGGCCTTTCTCCTGAACACCACCGAGGAGAAGATCAGGGCCTATCGCTATAAACAGGGCATCAGAGCGGTCTATAAACTCGTTGATACGTGTGGCGGTGAATTTACAGCTGAGAAGCCTTATTACTACTCAACCTATGAGACAATGAATGAGAGCGTCCCAACAAAAAACCCCAAGGTGGTGATCTTAGGAGGAGGACCGAACCGGATAGGACAGGGAATAGAATTCGATTACTGCTGCTGTCATGCCTCTTATGCGCTCAGGGAAGAGGGAATTGAAAGCATCATGATCAACTGCAATCCGGAGACAGTCTCCACTGATTACGATACCTCGGACAAACTGTATTTTGAACCGTTAACCGTAGAGGATATATTAAACATTGTGGACTTAGAAAAACCCCTGGGCGCTATTGTCCAGTTTGGAGGCCAGACCCCACTCAACATCTCAGTCCCTCTGGCTAAGGCCGGTGTTAATATCCTGGGAACCTCGCCGGATTCAATTGACCAGGCTGAGGATCGGAAGAGATTCCAGGTGCTCCTCAAGAAACTTAACCTCATTCAACCGGCCAATGGTACCGCAACCTCCTTTGAAGAAGCACGGAAAGTAGCTAGAGAGATAGGCTATCCGGTGGTGGTACGTCCCTCCTATGTCCTGGGCGGTAGGGCAATGGAGATTGTCTATGACGATTCAGAACTCAAAAACTTCATGAAGAAGGCAGTGGAGGCCTCTCCTGAGCGCCCTATCCTTATCGACAAATTCTTGGAGGACGCCATTGAGGTGGACGTTGATGCAATAAGTGATGGGGAACAGTGTATGATCGGCGGCATCATGGAACACATTGAAGAAGCGGGCATCCATTCGGGTGACAGTGCGATGGTCCTGCCTCCCCATACACTCGATGAAGAGATCATTACGGTAATCAAAGAAAATACCTATGCCCTGGCCAAAGAGCTCCGGGTTAAGGGACTCATGAATATTCAGTATGCGGTAAGGAACAATACCGTCTATGTCCTTGAGGTAAATCCAAGGGCCAGCCGCACCATCCCATTCGTCAGCAAGGCTACAGGGGTACCCTTAGCGAAACTGGCTACCAAGATAATGATAGGTAAGACACTCAAGGACCTGGGTTTTACGAAAGAAATAGAAACCTCCCATGTGGCAGTGAAAGAATCTGTTTTCCCCTTTGTGAGATTCCCCGGCGTTGATGCCATCCTGGGTCCGGAGATGAAGTCAACCGGTGAGGTGATGGGGATTGATAAGAGCTTTGGCCTGGCCTATGCCAAGTCCCAGATTGCCGCTGGCCAGAAACTCCCCAATAAAGGCAATGTGTTCATCAGCATGAAGAATCAGGATAAGCGGGATATCATCTTCATCGCTAAAAAACTGGCTGACCTGGGATTCAAACTCTTGGCCACCTCCGGAACTGCCCGGGTCCTGATCCAGAACGATTTAGAGGTTGAGATTATCCCCAAATTGTATGAAGGTATTCGGCCTAACATTATCGACCGGATCAAGAATGGCCAAGTCGATCTCATCATTAACACCCCTGCAGGGAAGGCTACTAAAGAGGATGAAGCCCAGATTAGATCCTGCGCTGTACTCTACGGTGTTTCTCTAATCACCACCATTGCCGGCGCTCAGGCAACGGTCAATGGGATCGAGGCCTTAAGGAAGAGGGAGATGAGCATCCGATCCCTCCAGGATTACCATCGTGAGACAGCAGATTTCAATAAGATCTAATTCATCCTTCATGATACATTAGCTCCTGAGGCATTATACGTACGAGAAAAAGAAACCTGCCAGGAACAAAGAAAGGAGGCACTATGGCGGAACTGAGGGTTCAATCAAAATTTTTAGATAAAGCAAAAATAGAAGAGCTTCTCAAATCCAAAAAGGATGGGGTATTGAGTTTTACTGATGGGAAATCAGCTTATGGAGTTCCCTTAGCTTATACTGCTTACCAGAATGATACCCTCTACTTCGGTATGAACCCAACCGGGAGAAAATTTGATTATTTCAAAAAATGCAAAAACGTCTGCTTCACGGTTTATCAGACATTTCCGGCACCGGGAGGCCAACCCGGGATGGGGTGGTGGAGCATCATCCTGGATGGAGAGCTCTTTCAGGTCACTGACCCGGAAGAGATTAAAGGAATTGCAGATATGATGGAAAAACAGGGGGCATTTCCCCCGGGTCTCAAGCAGAGATTTCTCGAGGTTATCTTGAAGAATGCCGCTCATTCCAATTTCTTCAAGATGAAGATTACTCACTTCGGTGGCAAGGAACTGCCCCTGTACCGTCCCGAAGATGAGGTCAAGTGAGATGGGCTGGTAAAATGAAGATATTAGATTTCGTAAGAGAAATGAAAGAGAGAGCCACGAGAACCCTCCTTGAGGTTTCTGGCACTGGCAAGTGCGTTGAAAAGACCTATACATTTCAGGATGGCCATGCGGACATTACGACCATAAGGGGTGGAGCAATAGAAAAGGCGGCAATTACACATCTACAGCTTGACGGCGTCATGCCTCCCAATGCTGAAGAGAAGGTGTACGCCATGGTCTACCAGATGGAGATCTTCCCTGAAAACCCCTTTTGTCCCATGGGACACTTCAACACAGAATGGTCAATGAGTGGACAACGACTCTATCACATGAATCTGGATATGTTCCCTGCTGTGAGGATCGAGGAAGATGTGCAGAAGCTGAAACATACCATGGATCGGGTTGCTGATAAGTTCGGAAGGGACAGGGACAAGATGCGGGAGGGGCTTGATATCCACTATAACATGGAGCATTGGGCATATCCTCTGGCGTCAAAAGTAGGGTGTAAGCTGCTCAGGCTCACAGAAGAAGATCTTGAGCTCTTTATCGAGGCATATCATACCTTCTTTAATGGTTATCTGGATATTCTCAAAAAGAGGAAAGATACTCGATTTACCGATGCAGATGTACAGCTTAAGCGGGAGAGAAATGGTAAGTGGCTCGAGTACATCACGCTCAAGGATAAGGCCATCAAAATGGCTCAAGCTGCAGGCATTCCCCACGAAGTCTTAATCTCCCTCAGTTACCCTCCGTCTGCAGTTTTTTTGGAATGATAAGAGAAACCAATAAAGGTAGAGAGTGAGAGGATAGAAGGTTGAGTTTAAACTATCTTCTTATTTGTTCATTCTGAGTATCACCTCCAGAGATTGATGGGCAAAAGAGATTTCACAGATTATATCTGTCATCCGTTCTGCATATTTTTCCGCAAAGGGGTAAAGGAAGATCTTGCCTGTCAGGCAGCAGAGGTAGTTGAACAGTTGATTAAGCTGGGACGCCTTGATAGGGAACAATTACCTCGACAGAGGAAAAATCTTAGCGGGTGGGAAAAACATGACCCGATCCTGGATGATAGAGTCTGCCACCATTGCACCTTTAAAACTAAAGATTGTGAGTTCCAATCGAAAAACCCATCTCTCGCTGTGGACCCGTGCGGCGGCTATATTCTTCTTACCTTATTGAAAAGAGACGGGATCATTACACCTGCCGATTTAGAGGAGATTGCCGCTGAATGATCTCAACTGGCGTTAGGCTTACCCCCGATTCACCCCCATTTTACTCACCCAATGAAATCTAAGAGGGCCATAAGTCCACCATGAACGAGTACCCCAAAATTTCCTATCTCATGGGGAATCTCATGGAGAATGACTGCGAGGGAAGTGGTAATCCCGATATGAATGTTGACACTGTAACTGGCTCCGATAACCATACCATCAATCAGGTTGTGAACGGTGTCACCGATGATTATCAAGACAGCAAAAGGACTTATGTTGCTTTTCAAGACATTCAGATGGGCATGGCTGGAACGGAGAAATTTCTCCAGGGCAAAAAAGATGAGGATGCCTGACATGATGTAAAGAGAAGTTGTTATATTTATCCCTAACCTTTCAAATGTTTGTGGTAAAAGATGAATTATGGCATCCCCGAATAGTCCACCAATTGCAAAGCTAACCAGTAAGAGGAGTATTTTTTTCAGTCTGTCTTGACGTAAAACCAGAGTAAAGATTCCAATCAAAGAGAGGAGGCTGACCACAATAACGCTGATAAGAGTATAAAGCCAGACTTCCATAAACATCTACTCTTGGTAGTATGAATTTACTCAGTTGGGATGAGGTAGTCAATAAGAATTGAAAAATAAAAAGGCAGAGAAGAAAACCTCCTCTGCCTTTCTCAGGTGAAATCAGTTTATCTCAGTGCCCTATTTAGTGGGTGAGATATTCCTGATAGCAACTCAAAAACTCAGCCCAGGTAATCTCACCTTTCACATAGTCCTCATACTTTGCATTTACATCAGCCCAGGTGCTGCAGCCACCAACTGCGGTAAAGTTCACCCCTGTCACATCTTCCCCACTGATCAGGACTTGTGTACTTGATGGGGTAAAGGTATAGCCGGACAAACTCGGTTCAACTATGTAAGTGCCATTGCTTAACCCACTAAAGGTATAGTTTCCGGAAGAGTCAGTGGTGGTAGTGTCTGAAATATC
>Ga0315289_10013330_pt1 | contig 11523 bp, 12 predicted proteins | sample YL17G11_40_MG_FD_203452 | JGI IMG/M metagenome (GOLD analysis project Ga0315289, IMG submission 203452) | Sediment microbial communities from Yellowstone Lake, YNP, Wyoming, USA - YL17G11_40 | ecosystem: Environmental > Aquatic > Freshwater > Lake > Sediment | place: USA: Wyoming | collected... | reverse complement strand
CACAGAGTCTCTCTACTTGAACGTTGTCAGCTAGAATCTTGAAAGTTCCGTTAATAGCAGTTGAGACAGGATCCTCTCCGATCAGGTGTAAGGTCTTGTTTGCGAAAACGTTTTCGATGTATGTTCCATTTCTGACAAAGACAGTGTCTCCATCATTTGCATTGTTTATGGCTTCTTGTATAGTTGGATAATCAGTGGGGACTTCAATAATTCGTTTTAGTATTATGGTCCCATTTCCTTCCCAGAGCTTGATGAAGACTTCTGGGTCTACTTCATAGAAGATGCCCACTGTATGGGTAAAGGTGCCACTAGTGTTTGTTGCCTCTGGTGGGCTCCAACGCCATCCCTCTATGTCATAAGATATCATGGGTGACTCTCTTGACGACGATTCTCCCCATGGATTCTTACCGCTGAGCGGATCTGTTTGAACAGTTATCTTCACATGCGTAGCAAACGGAAAGATCAGGAATATGTCAAAGCTGACGAACCATTCCATCGTGTCCGCCACCCATCCCCTAGCAGGATCTGGAGAAATGACAATTTCACCATCTTGCGCATAAGTCTGGATTGACAAGACGCCCGGCATGTAGCTTCTTCCCTTCCCAAGCTCTGGCGTAGTCGGGCGATCATCTGGAACCGCTATCGTTGCAGGTTCCAGCTTGAACGACAGAACCAGCATGCTTGTCAAAAGTGTTGCGATAACCATCAGCACACAGGAACATTTTCTCATAATATCTCCAGGCACTTATCTGGCTGCAGGTTGTATTTCACACTTTTCAATACTGGCTATAGAAGAAAGTTCTATCCTATGGGGAAAGAAAAAGAGGGGATTTTGCGGAAGATGTCTCCACTTTCTTTTTCGACCAGATGATAGTACTAAAGACGTTGGCTTCTCGCCAAACTCCCACTGATCCGAGCAAGGCCGTCTGCCAAGTGCGCGAAGAGAGTCAGGACCACAAGTATAGAGCACGGGAAAAGCCGAGAACTGGAGATGCTGATTTCTGACCGCGCACGAAAACTAGGGACGATATCCCATTTTCAACAGCTCTAGTCTAGCAAGTGGATGCGACACACAAGAAGTCCCTAGTGCCATACCTTTTCCAATGTCACATTCCATCCATACACGGTCCATTGCCCTTCTGCGGGCATTGTCTTCTTCATCGTCTTCTCTGTCCGAACGGAAAATCGGTGCTATCTTTGGAATTCTAGGAAAGATTGGTTGCGAACGATCTTCATCGTCTTCTCTGTCCGAACGGAAAATCGGTGCATCGGCTAGGTTCCTTCTCTTCAAGTCCCTCAACATTTCATCGGCGGTTTTCATAATTACTAGTGGCTCTTTCAAGTCTTAAAAACCTTTTCGATTGTACATATGCGCTTGTTTCCTCACCTCATCGACGTTTCGAGGCATAAAGGGCAATGTTCATCTAAGGGATCAGCTCTAGCGCGGCTCTTTTTTAGTTATTATGGTCTTCTCCGAGCGATTGGGAGAAAAGGTAGAAACGTGTATTCATCAGCGCTACGACCGTTGGGTTGGGGCCTTTTGCCTCTAACGGTGCGAGGGTCAAGCATAACATAACCTAGTGCAGTGCGAACAGAGTCTTCCTTCAAGCCTGTCAGAACTGAAAGCTCGGTAATGGTAAACCACTCTTCAGGTCGAGTCTTGAGAAACCTGTGAACTGTCCTCGCTGAACCGATTAGAGGGAACACAAATTCCTCTTCTCTTTCGCTCATTCTAACCCTGAGGCATATTAGATAAAGGTGCTATTCATATTTGCGTTTAGTAATCAATTTAAAGATTAAATAGAACTTCCAACACACTGAGAGTGAAGGTTATGCTTGCGCTGAGTCTGAGACGTTATCTTTGTATGGTGCGTACGCTTTTTGCTAAATACCAGGAATATAAGAATTAACTTAAGTGAAATATACGACTGAGCAACTAATGGTATGAGGTGGGTAAGGCATGTCTGACGAGGGCTCAGAGAACATGGCAGCCGGAACTGTGAGACTCAAGAAGCCAAAGATCTCGCCTCTTGATCAGCTTCGAAGCCAACGGAACTGGAATCTGGCACGGCTGAACAAGGCCTTTTTGCGGCCAAGGGAAATTAGGCTTTTTGACTTCCTCACTGTTGGAACAAGCAACAAAAAACCTGAAGAACTGCTTCAGGCTTTCAAATTGCCGGTTTTCTCATGTTACAATTTGATTGATGTTAGAAACAACCCTAACAGCATGCATACCCCTTATTGGAACAAAAACAGCATCTTACAACTCTGTAAGAGTGAGGGGATTCAATACCTTCATCGGCCAGACCTCGGCGTCCCAGGGAACATCCGTAAGTTACTATTTTCTGGAGAAATGAGCTACGAGGTGTTCTTTTCGTGGTACGATAAGAACATTCTTACTCAGGAGAATTTGCAGCAAATGGCTGAAATGATAAGAAGCAACAGTGTTGCGTTCATGTGCACAGAAATTGGTCCAACCTATTGCCATCGGCATCGAATAGCAATTAGACTAGAGGAGAGCTTCGGATACGTTAGTTTTGACCTCTAGCAGGTTCATTTGATGAAAGAAAAGATGCTAGTTCTTGGCATTGCCGAGCCTTATGTAAGCACGAAATACGAAATTGCTGTATGCGTCGCTGGTATTACAATACATGGCGAATTCCGCCGAATCTATTCAATTCCTCTTAGAGACTACTACCGAAATCCGTTCAAGAAGTTTCAATACATTCAGTACGATGTCTTGGGAAAAGGAAGCGATTTCAGGCCTGAGAGCCGAAAGATAGATGTGCGAAGCATAGAACCTCTTCAGTTCAGTAGCGTCTCCAGCATTGCACAGAAAATCCAAGAAACCAAGAGTTTCTCTCTTGAGTATCTACACGAAAGAACCCGAAGATCTCTCGGGATAGTCCAACCAAGGATCGAGGATTTTCAGATAGAATATCGCGACTACCCCAGAACGGCAAAATACTCAAGATTGAGAACTGGAAGAACAACAATGAATATACTTCCTTTTTGGGTCAGGTTTGATTTCTGTTGTAGAGCAAGATGCCCCCATCACTGGGTCATGTGTGAAGACATGGAAATAGGAAACTATTATCGGAGGCTACTCAATCGCATGCACGGACGCGAGACACCAAGAAAAGTGGAGAAAAGGATGAAAGACTTTCTCGATGAGACGACACCATACTTTTTGATGGGAACTCATCGACGCTACAAAAATGTATGGCTGATAATATCAATCATCAATCCTCAGGGAAAACACTTCTATTGAAAGGGGCGATCACCGAAGCCGAAAGAACAACACTCGATAGAGGACAAGACCAAGCGTGCTGAGGCGTTCAAAGGATTCGGTATAATCTGACAACGTTTTCAGTAAGAATGCAATTCTTGTGATACTTCTTGTGGATCATCTGCTTCGAAGAAACATGTTTGAGAGAGCATCAAAACTCAAACTTCTCACTTTGGTCGAGACAATGCTTGATGTTGACATTAACAAGATCAAAAGATCTAAGGCAATAAAATCGACAGATTACATGGAAATCATCAAGAAGGGATACGTTGATCTTCAGAATGTCAAGGAATCTTGCGGAACGGATTGGTTTGATGGATGCATTCGGGAATTGGTAAGAATTGGACTTGTAGAGCGGATAAAAATGAACTACCTGCCTAACCAACAGGCACAGCTGTTACGGCTAAGCGATAAGGGTAAAATCTTTGCGACCTTCCTAAATAGGAAGCTTGTCTAATCTTAGGCGTCATATCTGACAACGCGCAAGTTTCTAAGGAAAGCTGATATGTGAAATCCTCCTCAAAGTCATGTCTTTCTTGCTTGATTGGTAGTACAGGATCATAAATGGACTCGACAACGCTTTATATGATACACATAGGTTTTTAGTGCTAAGCAGTTTTTCCACAAACTATTGAAGATAACGCTGTCCAGTTCCATTTTTCATCGATTTTTCCAGTCCTAAAAGCAAGATTATTTAGCGAAGCGATGATCTCTCTGGGTTCACCAACTGCCAGCCTGCAGTTCCTTATATCATCTGAGATAATTTCTAGAGATTTTGTCTTTTTTTTCCGCAATTTGTTTATTCGATCGGCGGCTGATGTCTTAGCGAAAAATTTGCTTTCCAGATTGAATAGGTTCTTTCCAGACATGCGATTCAAATCGGCATCATAGTAGTAGTCACCTGAGTTTGTGTGATAGAAATCAGATTTCACGAAGCATTTGATGCGTTGAATGGCTTTCTTCTTCAAAATCAATGCAATTACATTAGGTATAGCGATATATTCGAGTTCTTTCAGATGTTTCATGGACTGATTAAGATATTTCCGAATCATTTCCGGTGAATGCGAGGATATTGCGTTTAGGTACACATCAGTTTTCTCTAAAAGCAGCTGAATGATATTCTCTGCAAAAAGATCCTCTTCCCTAGTACTATTGATGGCTCGATGAAGGATTTGATCTTCAGCAGTACCTTCGAACCCCCACGTCAGACGAATGACCAGAGAGCACACAAGAACTCGCAAAAGGAAAGGATATTGAATCGCCCTTCCAGCGAGATTTTGGCGAGAGAATATCGTAAATGATGGATAATACTTCAGGTCAGTCAAAATTGAAACGTATTGCTCGCCACTAATTAAAGTGGCTATGACGTCGGCTATAGTCTCAACTGCAAGATGATCATTAGTTGAATGGGTCGTTAGAGACGGAAAACTCGAAAAGATGTCATTTAGATCTCGAAATATCTCCAAAAACTCCTTGTCCATCATCAGCTTGTCTATTGCTTTGTGTGCAATTTCATGGGAGAAAAACAACCAAGTTCCTGTGAATCTTCTTTTGACATAGTCGGGTGCGTAGATAAAAATGGCTGAATGCCAGAACTCGTCAATTTCGCCGAAGACTGGAAGCCCCATCCAAGGGCAAGCATTGGAATTGCTGAATATGCCCTTCCAATAGGACATGCATAGAGTATCAGCGGCATTGAACACCTGTTGGTTTGTCTCAAATTCAGGTGTTACTTCCAATTCCGTTTTTTTGTCTGCAACGCTGGGAGAATACCCTTCCAGTCTTTGCCAATAACCTCTTTCAACCGTTCTTAGCATGCTGCGAATGTTCTTGAGTTCATCTGTAAGCTCGATGATGTCTTCAAAATTCCTGACTAATGTCCGACCACTTCTGTATTTTCTACGCAAAGGTTCGAAAAAGAATAAGTGTTTACGCTTGTGATTTTCAAGCATTTTTTCAATTATGGGAAATCCAGCATGATACAGATCCGGAAGCAACCCTAGCTTTGCCCTTTCCTTCCACATTCTTTTCAGAGCCACGAATCTGTCGATGCATGTTGCCAGATCCTCCCATAAGATTGTTGCATGTTTGTCAATGATTCGGGGACCAGCAAATACTTCTTCAATTTCAGGTCTGAACATCTCCCGAATTTTCTTTTCAATTTCTGACTTGTCTATGCTCTGGGGTTGGGAGAACACAAAATCCCGCATTCTTTTCCCATTCATAGCCCATTTATCTCTTATATGCTTATTGCCCATAAGATTTGTGATCCACAAGTTCAATTCTCTGACTTCTTCTTCCCCATTGTATACAACCAGCCCTCTATCAGGAAAATGTGCTTTCAGTACATTTTCTATGTAATCATCAGACAGCTTGAAGAAACTTATTACGAAATGACAGGCAGGATGAAGTGTTTTCTCAGCCTTGAATATGGAATGACTTATTGAAGAGAGCGACTTCGAGTATTGAATCTCGATGGACGCCACGTTTATTTCAGAGACGCGACTACCTTGAGGTATAATCGCCCTCCAAATAACATCAACTCTAAATTCCGAATTCTCACGTATGGGTTCTTCTTTTCCAGCTTGGAAACCCAGTATTTCGCCGACTTTGACAAGATCATCTGCCAATCGCGTTGCCAAATACGACGGAGCTGGCACCTTTTCCCACTTCGACTGAATTCTTGTTGAAACTACAATTAATCCTTTCTGATTAACTTGACGCATGGGCAATCAAGAACTTGCGCAGTCCTCTGGCTGTCAGCAAAACAGCCTTTATCGACTTGCGAATCGATCCAACGAACAAGCTCAGCGAGGTTGAGAATGGAATGCCCAGAGTAGTTGAAGATAGATGGTTGCTTCCCGTTCTACTTCATCTGCCTTTGAATTTGATCTCAGTGGACCTGCTTTTCTGGCCAATCTTGTAGCCTTTGGGTTCTCGTAGCAGTTTGGGCTTCATTAATGAACTGGCAGAACAATTTTCACGGATTGTTTTCTGCACATCAAACAGATAAGAGTACGTCTCGACGCAGAATATCTAGAACTCTTTCTGGCTGAATGCCCGATTCCTTCAACCTTACCATCTCGGTGATTTTGGAGTCGTCAATACACAGAACTAACTTCCTCTGTTCTCTCAGCAACCATTTCATGGCGTTGCTCGCTGACTTCCCGTGTTTGCGACACACTGCAAGCCCAAACAGTCCATGTGTGGCTCCTAAGTAACTCGAAAGCTGAGCGAGATCATTTTTGCGAACAGGACGACTAAGATTCTTGCACTCAATAATAACGAGACTTGCATTGTAGTCGCGGTGAATATTCTGCCAGAATAGAGGGGCATCGTAGGGGATGAACAGCGCCAAATCCTTCTCACCACCTTCGCCTCGCAATCGTGTCAGTGGTCCTTCCAGCGGGGGCACAAAAAGATATCTCAGGATCTTCTCACACAGCCGCTCATATTTCTCCCAGTTTGCAATGCCTGGCCTGCATGCCATCAAGTCTTCCAGCAAAGATTCAGTCAGAGACGTGATCGTCCTTTCCTCCTTTTCGGAGAAATTCCCATATCCTGCAATCTGCCGTAAGTGAGGCGACCTGGTACGTCGGATAGGGTGTCATCCAAGTGCTCATTAGCAGCATATGGAAGGACTACTGATAACCCTGAGACTCTTTGCCAGAGAGATTGCCTCAGGTATTGCATAGATTGCGCGACCTCTGAGAGCGAGTTGGCCTTGAAAGCCAGCATCAAGTCGTAATATCCGATCAGAGAAGTCGAGCTGACTATCCTCGGCATCGATCTCAGACGGGCTGCGCTTAGATCGATTAGCTCCCCTTGCTTCGTTTTCACGAAAACCCACGCTTCTATTGGAGTCGGTTCTTGCTGGTCTCTCATCGCCCACTTTATTGCTACTATTGAGGACATCACAGATAGGCTGCTGCCCCCTTCTCTCTTGAATAGCTGTAGCTGATGAAAGAGGTCACTCGATTTGTTAGCCCTAGCCACCACCATGAATCCGTAGGCTCCTAGCAGTATTGATAGTGTTAAGTGCGCTTCCCCAGATGCTTTTTCGTTGAGTCGATTGATTAAGCCGCGCAGAACTACCTGGTCGCTATCCCACTTCAGAAAGCAGTAGCATTTTAGAGGATTTTGGAAATCCTCAATGAATCCAGATTCGTCTTTAATGTCGATACACGGGACGACGGAAATATCGGCTGGACCGATGAGTCTTTGACATTCTCGGACAAGTTCCATCGCCACCTTCGTAGAAGAGAGAATATCTAAAACAATATCGTATCGACCAAAGCAGGAGTAAAGACCGAAGCTATTAGGTTTCTCCGAGAAGCTCTTTTCAATAACTGAGAAGAGTTTTTCAACTGCTGGTGGAGCAGTGTTTGTTGAAGAAATGAAAACCAAGCTGTGCGCGTTTCCAACATCGAAGAGAAGCTTGTCGGTAGGCTTGCTTTCCAACATACTTTATCCTCTTCAGAAGAGCTAAATCGAGCCTGCTCATCTTTACAAGTGCAAATAGAATGGAAGTATATAAAGTCATTAGCACTTCTGTGAAGAGTCGGAGTTGGCCTTGAGATCACCCTTGAGTTTGCCTAGCAAAAGACTAAGCCTTTCATGAAGCAGTTTGATTTTTCCTTTGTAGACAATATGGTTCTTGTTACGCAGATCAAAGGGTATCTGATCAGCATCTTGAACCACAAGAACCACTGGTTTTCTCAGAGCATATGCAATCCCTATTTCGTAAAAAACATTCGGATTGAGGTCGGTTGTATCCGCAACGACTATATCAGCTCGATAGATTTTCGCTTCGATAAGCTCTATTACATTGCCTGTGTGCAAAATCTCATCTGCACGTTCGCAGATCATACCGGTGTTTTCTATAGCTTGACGAATGCCATAGTAGTAGATGTCATCAAACTTCTCATCAAATGGCATAAGCACGAAAACATATGGACGGTCGGATTTCTGCTCCTCGATTTTTGGGGGTTGGAAGGACATCTTCGCCTTTGCTGCGAGTGACTTCAACTCTTTTAGATCTAGCAGGCGTATTCCTGAGGATGGAGCAGCCTCATACGCACTGGAAGTGAACCCGGCAGCAGAAACCATAATCGCAGCGTCCACTTTCATTGCGTCACGAAGATTTCTGAAAAGCGATGCGAAGGCGTTTAAAGCTTGTACATCTACTGGCTGCGCCCAGTCCTTGCATTCTACGATTGTAAAGACAGAGTTTCCAATAGGCAATTCTTGCTCTATTAGGAGATCTATTTGGGAACCGTCGATCACCGCTTGATGAATGACGCGCTTTGCGCCCATTTGGCCAAGAAGACTGCCAACTTCTTTCTCAAATTGGATTCCTTTATTACGGGTTGCTTCTCTTGCCCGCCAAAATGACTGATGAGCCTCTTCTGCAGTGGCATAATATCCATCTATGCCTCGCCAGCCATTTTCATCAAGTATTACCATTTTCAAATCCTCCGGCTTTTCATTACGCACAAGATAATTGGCGAGACAGACCTATTATGGGTTTCATAACTCGCGCGTGAGCGGCCAATGAATCTTGAATGCTGTGTCCCTGAATGCTTTCTTCGTTTGATCCCTCAACGCACCAATTTCCTTTTGCATAATCCACGAATGAGGTTCTGACTTCATGATAGATGCCTTCTATACTTTACAGGCTGGCATCCCCGTGACTTAACAGGGTCTTTGCGACCGTAGTTCTGACTGGGCGAATCCTGAGCTGCTAAAGAATTGGGTCTTCGGCGCTGGATGAGTGAATGCAGCCTGATGCCAGCCAAGAAAGGAGGTGGAAGAAAGACATGATGTACGTGGCATAGACGTTGGGAAGAACAGATGCAGAGCTGCGATAACGAACAGAGAAGGCGTGAAAGTAAACGAGTTCAGCTTCAACAACGATCAGGCGGGAATATCACACTTTGCTTCAATGCTCACTATGGACATGAGTGTTAAGTCTTAGGATCGCGCGTGCGAAATGCGGAGATTTTGATAGGTGACGGATTGGCCTTAAGCTGGTACGTTACGAGCTTGCGTTACAGAAATACTATCATGGGCACGCAAATGCTTCAGAGAAAACTTCATTTGAAGAGTTAGTACGATATATGGTTTGAAACTCGTGAGCGTTGCTCGGCTTACTAAAGGAGCATAACTCAGTATGTATATCAACTTCCTAATTTTTTCGGAACTTCTCCCGAAGTCTGATATTATAGGTGAGATTTCCTTCGGCTCTGATTAATCATATGATTAAACTGGCTTAAAAAGAGTGATAGAAGATAATTCTATTTTCTTCTGCCTTCCTCAACTTCATAGGCTTTAAGGAATTTCTGAATCACACTTTTCACATTGTCTTCATTGAGAATAACACTTTCAATGTGTTGACGTGTTTTATACCGTTTCCCATTTTCTGAGAATTTGAAATAAGCAACTGCGATAAGATACATCTTGGTTTCATCTCCAGAGAAGCGGATACCTAGTTCAAAACTATCTTCAACACGTAGGACTAAATCGTATTCGTCTGTCAAAGCATCGTAAGTCTTGCCGAATGGAATTGGACTCTTTTCGCTCACATATCCTTTATAGGTCTTAGCCAATTCTTCAAGATGCAGTTTGACCATTTTGATTGATTTGTCTTTAGCATCCATTCTATCTTTCACACCCAGATGACTGATTATTCTCTGGTTTCGGCTATAACTATTCCGCAAAATCAAAACCTGCTTAGAACGACTGACAGAAGATAACTCTATTCTTTCTTTCTCCAAATTGAATTCGGTATTCTATCTTGATAGGTTAGAATAATATTGAGGATGCTCTCATAATGTTTGTTTGCTTCTTCTTTATCTTTAAATGTCAGAGGTGCAAGGTATCTGGAACCAACCCCAATTACCTTTTCTCCATCCTTCATCAAGGTTGTTTTTATTTTTGAGAATTCCTCTAGAGTCGCTTCGTCTTCTGAAAGGATGATTTTGAAGGCGAAATCTGCAAGCGCTTCTGCTAGAGAATATTCTGGTTCAGAAGTAGCCTTGATGTTTTCGAATCTAATATCAGTAAGAAAACCAAACCACATGAATTTGAATGCTCCTAGAGCTTCATACATTTTGAGCGAAGCACCATGAAAATCCTCTTTGTCTATTAGTGATTTTGCTTCAAGCATTGCATTTCCTATTGGGGCATCATATATCCTGTCTTCAAAGGCTAGTGATTCGTAGTCAATGCCGAAATACTGTTTATAACTCCACTTGAGAAAATCTCTGGTAATTGTGACATAGAAACTCGCGGTTTCTGAGTCTGGAATAATGAAGAAATGCTCTGCGTTGTTTCTGATTCTATTGAGTTCCAGAAGACGGTCATAATCTGGAATCTTCTCTTTCTTATGGATTTTCTTGATAATCTCGTCAAAATTGATTCTGTGTAAGGCATCGTTAAAAGTCATGTTGAAAGATATGTTTTTGGCACGTTCTCTCGTTATCTGTTCTAAAACGTAGTGGCAATTATGAATTGCTAGGAAACGGTCTAGTTTGGATTTGTTCTTTGAGTGTGAAACCCCGTGTTGATAAATCAGTTTCATGTTTCCTAGAAATGATTTGACCTCGTCTTTTTCCATTGTTACCTGTATCTTTCGGTTCACCTATAACTTTTCTGTTTTGCATGGTTGAATTAAGTGTGAACGCGATAGAAAGTATTTTAAGTGAATTACGAGATATTATCGACACGGTGAAGAATTTGCCAGAAAGATTCGAGATTAAGCCATCACAGAATAATCAATTCTATTTCGTCATTATAGCCCCAAACAACAAAGTGATTGGAACGAGTGAAATGTACACGACTAAGGATGCTTGCAAAGACGGAATTCAAGCGGTTAAGAAATGGGTTCCAACAGCACCCGTAGTTGACACGACGCCATAGTATAGTTTCAAGATACTGGGACTTTCCTCTTCTTTCATTTCCTCTTCGCTCACTTAATCACCTCTTCAGCGTCTTCTTTCTTTCGTATAGTCTGAAGCATTTTGAGCAACAGAAATTCTTTCCGTCATACTCGATATAGACCTCTGCTTTCTCTTGAAAAGTCCTTCCGCATTGGGCACATTGCCATGGTTCGATGATTTTGTTGACGTGATTTTTTGGCATTCTTGAACATATTTACATTTACAGCATGGTTTTTTATTGTAGTCTTTTGTTTCGTCTCTTTCGAAGGCTAACATTTCGGTCTTCTTTTGGTT
>Ga0315289_10013328_pt1 | contig 11524 bp, 11 predicted proteins | sample YL17G11_40_MG_FD_203452 | JGI IMG/M metagenome (GOLD analysis project Ga0315289, IMG submission 203452) | Sediment microbial communities from Yellowstone Lake, YNP, Wyoming, USA - YL17G11_40 | ecosystem: Environmental > Aquatic > Freshwater > Lake > Sediment | place: USA: Wyoming | collected... | reverse complement strand
CATAGAGATAAATATCTGAAGGCAACTCTTTTGTTTACTTGAATAGCTTTCTCCTGCTTCATAGCTTTTTCCTTCGAAGGATGTCGACCCATAGTTATCCCTTTCAGCCTGGTCCGCCGCCAGGAATTTCAGTTACAGCAGGTTTTTTTTCTTCAACTGGAGTAACAGGCGTGGTAGGTGCCGGGTTCTTTTCACCGAAGACTGATTGACTTACCTTAGCTCCCATTACGACCAATAAAACCATTACAGAGTTAGCTGGAAAATCAGCGTATCCACCACACTTTATCATGGCCATCACATTCTGGGCTATATAGATCCCCAGAACAGTCAATGCCGTAATAAATGTTATCACCCGGGTTGTGGAAATACTACCATCATTACAGCTTAACATTGATTTAAAAAGATTCATAGAACTCCCCTTTTGGTTAAATTTTTCCCCAGTCAAAAGCAGGTCCTATATCAGTCTTACCATCAGCCCTGAAATTTGCATGAGTTGCAATACCTTTATAAGAGCATGCCTTATTTGCGTCGGCAAAAATTTCAAAACGATTGGCTTCTGGAACAAATACCTTTGGTATAGACCATTTACCACACAGGAAAGTCAACAAGGCCTTCAGGGACGTGTACTGGGCATCCGTGAATGTGGCAAAATATTGATACCCACGCCATGGAGAAGGTAACATTTGATAATACTGTGTCTCATCTTGATCACAGTAAGCACCCCCATAAACATCTACCAAAGTTGTGCCTTTGATTGTAAGTGGGCCTATGTTGGAAACCTCAATGGCTACCGAACGCTTTGAGTTAGGAGTATTCCCACCCATAGACCCTTTTCCAAGATGATATGACCAGTAATTAGTATTAAACAGCTGATAGGCCACTCCATTCCTGCCCAGAATGAAATGGGTACTCATATGAGAATCTTGCTCCACCAGTGTAGCCACGTCACCCTTGAGAAAGCCACAAGTGTAATGGAGGACTATTAAATCTTTGGCTGAATTTTCCGGATAAAAAAATCCTGAAATACCTGTTTTCGAAGTCAAATAAGCAAGAGGGAACCCGCGGGTATTGTCAATCTGGAAGTCATACTTATCTCCCTGGGCGTCGGTCTTGTTGACATTAAAGTCTGCCTCATGGGCATCAATCTTTGAAGCAAGCATAGGAGCTCCTTTTATTCGAGATCTGTTATCGACTGGGCAATCTGTCTGACAAGATCTGCTACTTTTTTCTTTTTACCGGGGCGCTTTGGGCCATGAACCTGTCTCCACATACCAAGACACTGTGCCACTGATTGGTCTTTTTCCTTACGCTCCATATGAAGCGTCTGATGCATGCACTGCTCCATGTATTTCTTGTAACCTTCATCCGTGTTCGGAAACTTCGCTGGATTTGGCATAATTACTCCTTTTAAGTATATTTATATTATCGGAACTGATTTGAGACTATTTGAGATGAGATGAATCGAGATCATATGAATTGATGTGACATGATCCGATTTGAATTAGCCCATAGAAATTTCTATGGGCTTTTTTATTAATACATAATATTTTCAAAAGTTACTGTCCGGCCTTTAATCAACCTCTCGGTTGGCAGGGTCGGCTTCACAGGTATAACCGGTGATGCATCGGACTTTAAATCTTCCCGGAAGGCATCAGTCGATGCCGGTGTGGAAGTCTGACCACCATTAATACCTATTTGATAACGAATGTCTTTTTCGTCCACGTAAGAAATCGTGAAGTGCTGCTGATAAATCGCCCCGCGGGAGCCCTGGTAATTCACAGGCCCAACAATGTAACGTTGATTGTCCTGACGGACAATCACATCACGTTCATTAAGCATCGGGAAAGGCCCCGTCCAAGTCTCAAAGTCATATCGGATATGCAGACCCATGTCCAAAAGTTCAATCGATTTCTCAGCCTCTGGGGGGGCTATAATGATATCAAAAGGTCCGTCATAACCACCCACATAATTGGTACCAAGGCAATCCAGGCAATCCTGGTGGCTCTGACCGTGGGAATATTCGTAACTTGGGCATTTTTCACCCATCCACTTACGAGTAAATACTTTTACATGTTCCCCGGCCTGATCCAATAACCACCGGTTACGCTTAATTGCTTCTCTCCAAATAAAATCAATTTCTTCAATGTCCGCTGTACTTCTCCACTCAACCTCATCCAAAGGAGTTTCAATACGCTTACTATTATCAGTGGGATCTATTGCAACCGTTGTTACTTTATAATAAATTCTTTGATTCAAGCGAGACAAAACTTGGTTACCCAGATAGGTGTAGGTAAGCCTTACTTTTCCATTTGGAGGCCAGGGCAGCCGAGCGGGAACTACTTGATTGATCGTATAATTATAAGTCGGGTAGCTGATAAGAGTAATTTCTCCGACATGCCCTGTTACCATGAAAGCTGGAACTTCAATAAAGGATCCGTCTCCGTCATCTATCTCAACCTTGACGTCCTCAATACGATCACTGGCTTCTCCATTGGTACCCGGCTGAATAATAGGCTTTCGCTGGGCATATATCAGCCATCTTTTATCAGGCTCCGTGAGATATTTTAGAGTAGGAGTAGCATCTTCCGTAACCAGAACTTCCTGAGTTTCATCCCGGAAAAAAAGGACCCCAACCGGAGTAGAAGATAACAATTCATAAGTACCATAGGGATTTTCTGTCGATCGATAAACATTTACACCAACAATATTCAAACTATTATTCTGGGGGATAAGTTTAGGGTTATCCCAACGAATATCAGTCGACCCTATTTTATAAGGGGACGTGACCATTAAATTCTTTGGGGCAAAGGGAGGGGTCAAATCAGGATTCGACGGCCGCATCGGATAATCAAAATTTGGCCTTCCCGTCCCGCTTAATTTTCCTGAATGATAAACTGGCATACTTTCCTCTTAACTGTTATATATAATGACGGGCTGTCGCCAGGTCTTATACTCATAGGGTTTCGCATACTCAGTGTTTTCAAAAGATTCTGCAATAGCAAGAAACTTTGAAACATATCCACGACCAAAAACATTAGAACCGCTATGCTGTTTATTATTCATGTAGAAAGAAGCATTCCAGGATCCTGTCGGGTCTGAATGTATTGTTCGTTTCATTAATTTTGTAAAATGTCCTTGATCAACACCCATAACCGTCAATGCATTATCCTTCAGAATAAATCGCACCTTGACAGGATCAGAAAGTCCTTGAGCTATATAAATAACTCTTAAAATATCACCATATAAAAGTTCCCCATCGAGTGCCATACTGTCCCATTTAATTTTGCTGTCTTCTATGTAAAAATCCGTATCAAGAGTTTGCGCCGTTCCACCAATAACATTCATTGCTATTTTGGTTGTATCCTGGAGTACATAAGACAGTTGAACATACTTATTTTGTAGGTCTTCACTGCTCAAGCAAATGTATTCCGTATAATACTGATCTTCTATAGAAGCACTGGCATCTAAACTCCCCCAACATCTGTAAGTGTCTCCGCCGGTATACAAACTACAGGTGTAATCACCATTGAGAAATTCAAACGTTGCTATATTATTGGCATTATAAACACTGAAATAAATTGGATCAAAAGCCTGTCTCAATTCCGCGGTTACTTCAAATGCCGTTGTATCTCCATCATTCGGAGTAAATGTAAATAATGACGTAGCCGTGACAGGATGTGTTCCGTCATAGCTCATACTTAAATAACCTTCCTGAATGAAAGCATCTGAAGGACCTGTAGTATCCAAATTCCAAGATAAAGGTTCGGCAACATTATGCCCGGGAAGCATGGCGTTAGGAGTTGAAAACAAATCTTCGAAATACATTCGTCCGTCTGGGATACCAGTACGATCACCGGTGGGTACAACTATTCTATTTAACTTACCATTAAATATTGGATATTCTCCGGAAAGAGCTATGATATAATTCCCAGCCGATGAAATTTCCAAAGCTCTGGCAATGGTTCTGAAAGGTTTAAAAATACTTCCAGTACCACCAGAATCAGTACCGTCACCACCCATTACCGTACCGTCAGAACCACTGGGAGAAACATATAACACAGATCCGAAATTAATGTTACTGTAATAGGAATCCAGAGTGAAGGTCTGTATCTGTTTTGAAGAATCAACAAAGTATATGTCCTGTTCTTTAAGATTCAAGAAGAAGGAATCATAATGACTACCCATCGAAACGGCTGTGCTGTCAGTTCTATCAAAAATCGAAGATACATAAACAGAATCATCGGCAACTGTCATAGCCTTATCAAGTGTCCTGAACGGACTATAATAATTACCCGAGTTCAAATAATCATCGCCCGAAGTATCCACGTAATACGAACCTGAAGCATGTGGAGCATTGATATACTGATAGGCTCCAATATCATAACCTGGAGAAGTAGTACGTCTTGCTCCGTCTTTATCCCGGAAATAAGAATCAAAAGCGTCCGTGCCTGAACTTCGATCAGTTGAGAAAGTGAGGATATGGAAATCTCTCAATACCTGACTTACATATGCCGGATCAGTTATGATGTTATTTGAATTGTCGGTTAAAGTCCCAGGTCCCAGGTTTATATCTGTTGTTCCATAGAAATTATTATTGAAAAGACCTGCAGACGTGTCAGCATTAAGGTAGATGCCTAAGCTTGAATTTGTAATATTATTTGATGACACAGCTCCATGGGATGAGTTATCTAAAATTATACCGGTGCCTAAAGTATCAAAAGTATTTGATGAAACTTGATAATTGCTGGAATCTATCAGGATAACGGCAACCGAGGTATCATAAACCACATTTGAATAAATCTGGGGACTGTAGGACTGAGTGTCTAAAATAAACCCCGCACTGGAATCACGAACTGTGTTTCCAATTATTCTACAGTTCTTATCATAGTCGATCAATTTTACAGCTGTTGTAACATCATAAAATGTACACCCACTCACCTCAAGGTTCTGAACATTCTGGGCAAGTATTGCTTCCCGGGTCTGCGTAAACTGCACATTTTTAACAAGACCTTGACAATTACGGAATGTTAAACCACTGTATTCCCAATTGGAGTCTGTGGTGTCCTGAACATTAGTTGTAGTAATTAAAGCCGTGGCTCCATTGGCACCTTGTATAGTTAGATTTTTATTAATAATTTCGGTCGGATTATAGGTTCCGTTATAAAGAACAACGGTGCTTCCTTTTTTAGCCCAGGCTGTTGCAACAAAAAGATTCTGTAAAGGAGTTAAAACTCTGCCGTCACTGGAATCAGACCCGTAAACTGGATCGACATAAAGGATAGGCTCCGTAGTTTCTATGTTCCGGAGTATTCCGCTATAAACCTCAAAGTTGTCCCAGGCTATATTCAGATTGTTAAAAGTGGTGTCATTTGCATAAGACACCACAATCTCATCGTCTTCCTGAAGATTCAAATTGGCAGGTACCCAGAACAAGTCCTGGCCAGATACCGTGTAATCTGTTCCATAGATCTGAGGGCCTCCACCAAGAACACTCAAAGCAACATTAGAAGCGTCCACCGGAATACCAGCCAAAGTAACATAACCGTTAGCGTCATCAACATTTGTCAATTTAAAATAATCTGTTACATAGTTACTGGAATCCGGTTCATCTTTTTGAGTACCCAACGCAATCTTAAACTGAACATTTTCCAGATCCGGAATAGTTTCTGTAAGAATTGCTGTAGGCCCCGCTGTTGCATCTACAATCTGGAAACTATATGTGGCATCAGTTTTTACAATTCTAAAGGTCGTATTGGTGTAATCATAGGGCATGGCAGTCTGCGATAAATAACCGTCCACAGAATACATACCAAAAATGTTGTTATGCTTCCGAGCAACACTTACCCAATTACGATCATCCACAAAAAGTTGGAAATAAGACGTATGATAAGAAGGCTCGAGTCCTTCTGGGATGAAATCACAATCAACCTGAATGGATTTTCCGGATATCTGGAATAAAGATTCCAACCGCGGATTTCTAAAGTCTCCCGTGGTTGTATCCATGTGGATAGCATTATCAACTAAAACTGGATCCTGAGTAATTTCCCACCATTTGGGATTCAAGATTGTTCCAGTGAACTTTTCAATAAAGAAAGGTTCTATCCTTTTTATTGTAGTTATTCCGTGTGTGCCACCCTTATGACCAGCAACCGAAATTGGACCAGAAAAACTATTACTTTTTTCATAATTCAGTGTTACATAGCCGCCACCACCACCACCTGCGTAAGCATAGGAGGCATCACCACCTTCGGAAAGTATTGTACCACCACCGATAAGATTATAGGCCTGTGCCCAGAAGCTTCCACCTGAACCACCACCGGATCTACTGCTTGAACCATTTCCCCCACTGATATTGATATAACCATTTATATTAACCGTACCATTCCTGGCAACAAGTTTTAGACCACTGCCACCAGAAACTTCACCAGATCCAGACCCTATTGAAGTGGGAGCTTCATAACTTCCATAAGGGTTCTTGGGAGAAGGAAAATATCGGGATGTGTCCGCAAGATAAATTACACGTATAATATCGCCGGCTGTAATTAAAGACTCCAAACCAAACCCTTGCCAGGAAAGGAAATCTCCAAGGAGTTGGTAATCTACTCCGGGGTACTGAGAAATACCATGAATTATGTTTACCGCAATATTATCCCCGATAGGTTCATAGGTAAGATCTATTCCACCTTGGGCAATATTAATACCGTGAACTGTATATTCCTCTTCAATCATTTCAACAACACCGGGTATACTGAAAACTGCTCCTATACCTGCATGGGTTGCACCAAATATATCACTGGGATCATTTTTACTATCCATCAGAGTGCTGTTGGCACCAGGTCCGACATTAGGAGGAAAACCTTGTCCTGCTCCATTTATGGTACCAAGGATCTGAATGTTGTCATCCGTAGAAGTTATCGTAGGAGTTTGTCCATTTTGACAAATAAAATCTTTAGCGGGACATGAATACAAAATATCTGTGAGATTTTTTGCCACAGGAATGAGCAGGCCAGTGGTTTCTACACGTACCTCACCATTGGTTAAGATATCCCCATTCAGAATCATTGTTCCGGCTATAGATATAATACCCATGATATCCCTTTATGCTGGTGCCCCAACAGTAATGTACCCTGTTTTTGTACGTAAATTCGTCTGATCGGAAGCGTACGTTGTTTGTAAAGTAACAGTTCCCCCAGACACTACGTTTCGTGATGGATTTTGAAGTATGCTAAAAGTGCCATCATATGTCCAATACCATGACGTCGGATTCCCCGTAGAAAGGTCTGTAAATTGAACATTTTGTCCGGACGAAATATCTCTTGGGGACGCCGTAAAATCCGCCTGATTAGCATTTGTAAGCAGAAAAAGGTAATGCGTTGCAGTACCTGTTGCCAATCCTACAGAATGAAAAGTTGCATCTGTTTTATAAACGGATTCAGAGGGATAAATATGGACTATTTGCGTCCCAGCACTAGTGGCGTCTGTGCCATCCCCAAAACTCCATTCTATATAAGACAGAGTGTCTCCTGTGGTCGTTGCATCTAAAGTTACTGTCGGCATAAAAACTCCTATTTAAGTTAATTTATTCAGGGGCAACTGAACTCACAGCAATATAACTTGATCTTGTTGCTTTATCCGTGCTATCAGAATAGTATGCTGTTAAAAAAACAGAAAAATATAAAGTCGGACCTGACGGATTTAAATAAGTATGAGATGGATTGGCCGACGTTGATGTTGTTCCATCTCCAAAATCCCATAGATAAGTCGTTCCCATAGGCCCCGGAAGAGTTCCTGTAGATTGATTTGTGAAAGATACGGAATTTCCAGTAGAAGTAGACACGGGAGATCCGATAAAAGCCGCATAAGAACTATCTATACCACCCATAGCCCAAGTAAAATCTCCTGTTATTATGGCCGGAGCACTTGCTAAAGAAACAATTTTTACTTGAGTGCCATGTTGAGCTGATACAGAATAAGCATCAAGAGATACTGTATAATCACCCGAAGTAGAATAAGTATGAGCTACCGTGGCGTCCGTAGAGGAAGACGTTGTACCGTCTCCAAAATCCCAGGTAAGATGATCCACAGCTTCCCCTGAAATTTGATTAAAAAAATTAACCGTGGTCATAGAAACTCCTTAATTATTCACTTTGGATATAGTATTCTGTTTTATTGTTAATAGTTGAACCTAAAGGGCCTGGAGTATTCTTATTAAGATCCCCCAAAGTACCAACAACAACATTAACGGAATTAAAAGAAATCAACTTGGAGTTCAGACCCATCTTATAAATCTGAATGTCATTCGAAATAAAACCAGACAGAGTATACTCACTCAAAATGTCTTCATACTCCACAGTTTTAAATTCAGCTCTGATTTTTTCGGCACCCTTCAATGAAACCAAATTACCAATATCCCCTGTCACGGAGTTCTGCTTCCCAATAAATTTTTTTCCGGATATAGGAGATATTTTATAATTATTATAATATAAACGAACAATATCATAGTCAGCCGGAATCTCTTCTAAAATTCCAGCAATCTGCTCATCATGGTTATCAAAGAAAACAAAATCGTCCTCGAGAACAATTGCATTATCGTACCCATTTTTTACTATAGTATCAAAGGCTAAATAATGAGACAAATAACATGCGAGCTTTGCAGATAAATACCTGCCCTTATCAATCACAATAGAATTTTCTACTATAAAGTCCTTTAAACCAGCTGGGAGTATTGCAGGTATAATATGAAATTCCTTATCGCTAAAAGTAGCAATCTGATTATTTACATAATTTACCCGACGATCGTCAGAATAGTTTAATATAACAAGATAAGGTATCATAACATTTTTCCAGCATCTCTCAATAATCTGGTCCATCCACCAGGTTCATTATTTGTCCAATGATGAACACTATAAGACTTTTTATCCGGAACATAAAAAACATTGTCCGTAAAAACCATTTCCATTTTTTCCAAATATTCCTTCATAGCTCTCCCGCCACAGGTAGTCATCACACCATCATAAGACGAACAGGCATATTCAGAGTCTTTCAAAACATTATTACCCACAGCAATTGCGGCCTTCGTCACTTTTTCATTTCCAGCTTCCGCACCAAATAAAGCATTGCAGGGTACATCAAAAAACGTTCCACAAAAAGAGGAAAATTTTCTAAGGTCTTCAACCGAACGTAAATTTTCCATATCCGTGTCAACATAAATTCCGCCCAGTAATCTTACTACGTCCCATCTTAAAACATCACTCTTGACCACATAAGAAATATTTTCATCTTTGACTATTTTTATGGTTGTATCAAGTAATCCATTTGGTAAATTATCGGGTCTCCAAAAATAAAAAGTCCAGTCTGGATTATGTTTCATCCAAGTCATACGCCACTCCGGATAACGAAAAGGTTCCGACCCAGGCCAGATATGGTGTATAATTTTTTCAATCATATTCCTAAACCCAAGTTATAGCAAGATTATAGGTTTTTGTTGAGTCTCCGCTATTAATACTCAAAGTCGTTGGCAAAGTTGCCCCTGGCGATCCTAACCCACCTACAATTTGACTTACATAAGGAAGTGTTGATAATATAGTGGGATTTTGACTTGTACTAAATTGCATGGTTCCAAACTTCCATTGATAGGTGGAAGCCCCGGTCGAATCGCTCCTGAATTGCAGAACATAATTCGTGGGTAATTGGCCGTTTGATGATTGTAAATTTATAGAATTATGTCCGTAAGCCATAAATATTCCTTATTCAGGAGTCACAAAAATTTGATCCCATGAAAAATCTGCACTAACAGACGAAGCAATTCCCCAGGTAAAATCCACATTAAAAGAAGGGGCACTCCCCCAAGTAAAATCCACATTAAAAGATGGCCAACCAAAGGCCTGATAAACAGTATTGGAATCCGATCCTCTATAAGCTGTTAGCGCAACATTATAGGTGGCGTCCGTTGCAAAAGTATGTACAGGATTCGTTTCCGTGGAAGTTGTTCCATCACTAAAATCCCATAGATAGGACGTTGCCCCACCCAAAGAAGTATTAGTGAATCTTATTCTATGCGTTGACATTTACTTAGGCTCCCTAAATTCTATACCCACCTGCGATATATCTCGTGTAAGAAACTGGAATATCAGCACCGGTCCAATCAATACCATTGAGTGAATAAGCAAGATTATTGGACGAACTTCCACCGGATGCCACATAAATGCCATTTATTTCGGTTATTCCAGTAGGCCCGTTATCAAACACAGAAGTAACAGCGGTCCAGGTAACACCATCAGAAGAGTATGCAAAATATGACGCAATAGGATTAGTAAAGGATCCAATAGCCGAAAAAATAGGATCATTATAAACAATGCCTGTTATACTTCCAGACGGAGTTCCTATAGCCTGGGGAGTCCATGATATTCCATCAAGGGATGTGGCAAGAGGCTCCACTCCAGTACCATACCCACCATAGGCAAGCCATTTAGTACCATCCCAAACAATTATATCAAGTGAGTCCGAACCACCTGGGATATCAACAGCAAGCATACCACCATGCCAGTGTATGCCGTCAGTAGAATAGGCTGATACGTACGGGGAACCTAAACCAACTGCAACCCAAATAGACCCATTCCATGCAACTTTATACCCTTCTGTCAGAATAGTGCTTCCACATCCCACCCAGTTTATTCCATCAAGAGAATATGCAATAGTATTGTAATAAATACCAACCGCAACCCATATGGCGTCATTCGTTTTAATATCCCAGCAATTCGCCATGAACTGATTAGGAGCCGTGTCTTCTACATTTCCAAAAGTAAACGATACGTTATTTGTAGAATATGCAAAAGAAGTTAAATACATATTACTTCCAACAGCCCTGCCGCCTAAAACCCAGAAATTTCCATCGGACTTACTGGTAGCACAGTAAACGACCCATGAACCCAAAGTATTATAAAGTAAATTTTTAGTCCATGCAGTACCATCATTGGACTGGTACATGGTATTATAACCAAAATTTGTCAGGAATAAAGAATCATGGTTTTCTTCAACCCAGGTGAATCCAGCAGTCAATGGTTCTGGGGGAATAACTGCGGCTAAATTACCTTGAATAATATTATGTCCGTTTGTATTAAAAGTTCCGTCAAAAATAATCAGATCGCCATTTACATAAAGTGGGTAGTCTCCAAAAACTTTTACCTGATTCGAAGTGGTTTTATCAACAAGAATATGAGGGAAAACTCCTCCATTCGAAAAAATATTTTGAGGAGAAGATCCAACAAACGAAATAGCAGCATCCTGTTCTTCTGTTAATTGCCCAAAACCTGCCGTGCAATCAACATCTCCCATAGCAAATACTGTTGAGTCCGTACCGTTCCTAATGAAGCCTCCAGAAAGTCCCAGATAACGAGTTACATAACAGGTACTATCTAAAAGCTGGTGGTCATAAACTTCGGAATCTCTTACAAACGAAAGACTATGGAAAAATAATCCTCTGGGACTAAAGGTTTTATCCTCGGCATACGAAAAAACAGTACCA
>Ga0315289_10013327_pt1 | contig 11524 bp, 18 predicted proteins | sample YL17G11_40_MG_FD_203452 | JGI IMG/M metagenome (GOLD analysis project Ga0315289, IMG submission 203452) | Sediment microbial communities from Yellowstone Lake, YNP, Wyoming, USA - YL17G11_40 | ecosystem: Environmental > Aquatic > Freshwater > Lake > Sediment | place: USA: Wyoming | collected... | reverse complement strand
CCTTGGCGCTTATAGGCCGGTTCTTTCACCAGTCTCCCGCCGGCGTACTTCAGGATAGGATCATCCGCGAGACGGGATGAATTTCATTGGTCACACGCTGGACCAGCAGCACCGCCCGTGACCTCACCATCATACGCTGCCACCTGGTATCTCTTGCTCAAGCGCGGCGACAAGCACTATCCTTGCGCCATACAAGACGCCTCGTAGAAGCCTACGCACTGTATCGCTGCTTGAGGTTCGACGATCAGTAGGCGGGGGAGGTGGCAACAGGCAGCAACTAACCAGTGTCCTGCTCGATAACGGAGTCCTGGTGAAAGCAGAAGCCCCTTCGGCAGGGGTGGGAGGAGAGAGCCATGATTAGGACACCTGAGCAGTATGTGGAAAGCCTAAGGGACGGCAGGGTGGTCTATCAGGATGGAGAGAGGGTTAAAGACGTCCCGACGCGGTATAGGCAGTCGGTGGAGCGCGCCGCTTCGGAGTTTTGGATCACCAACCAGCCCGAATATCGCTCCCTGTTCAACATGATAGAGGATGGGGAGGAAGTCTCGTTCTCTTTCAAGGTGCCTCAAACCGGTGAGGACCTACAAAGGCGAAGGGACATTATTCAGACGCTCAACCGCAATGGCATTGGAGGATCTCGGCTCACCGGCATCGATGGCCTGAACGGAGTGGCCTATGCTACCGAAAAGATCGATGCAGCCATGGGCACCCACTATAGCGAAAACATGCGGGCTTACCGCAGTTGGTGTAAGAAAAACGATCCCAGCATCTGCGCCGCTGTAAGCGATCCCAAGGGCAACCGGAGGTTGCACGCTGAAGACCCCAGGCAGGCCCACACGGACTTCTACGTCCGCATAGTTGACCGCAACGATGAGGGAATATACATAACCGGCTGTAAGCTCCACATAAGTGCTGCCATTCTCGCCAATGAGCTAATGGTTCTCCCCTCTCGTAACCATGATGAGCCGGGCAAAGATTATTGTGTAGCCTGTGCCGTACCATGTAATGCCAAGGGTGTGGCTTTTCTCGGCACGGCAGGGGCGGCGGGTGGGGGACATCCCATGATAATCTTCGATAACGTTTTCGTCCCCTGGGAGAGGGTTTTCCTGGCGGGTGAGTGGCAGTTTTCGCGGCTGGTGGCTACCTCTTTCGCGCGCTACCATCGCCTTACTGCCGCCACCTACAAGCACGTGCACCTCCAGGCTGTTGCGGGGTTGGCGATGCTGATGGCTGAATACAACGGGTTGACGCATGCTACCCGCATCCAGGACATGCTGGCCTGGCTTGCCATGTACGCCGATGTAACCGAGGCCCTGGGCAAAGCTGCTGCCTTAGCCCCTCTAATCGATCCTGAGACCGGCTTTGCGCTGCCCAACCCGGTTTACACCAACTGCGCCAAGTACTGGTTCGCCTCCCAGTGGCATGAGGCCATGAAGTACCTGCAGGACATAACAGGTGGAATCGCCGCCACCATGCCTTCCCAGAAGGACTGGGAGAATCCCGAAACTCGCCCCTACATGGAGAAATACCTACAGGGTGACGCCAGGTACCCGACCGAGGAGAGGATACGAGCCATTAACATGGTCATCCGCGAGGGCTCTACCTTTGGCGGCGTCCTTAGCATTCATGCTGAGGGGTCTTTGGCCACCCAGAAGATGGTTCTCTATCAGATGGCGGATTGGGAGCGTTTCAAGGCTGCTGCTAAGCGTTACTTGGGACTGCCCACAGACCATCCTGATTTCAAGGATCTGCCTACAGAGCCTCCGTTCAAGCTGCCTCCTTTGGACTAGACGAGACGTTGAAGAAGGGCGAGACGTGCGTTCTCGCCCTTCTCTTTTGCTGGCCGCTTAGATGTCAGGCCTGGATATGGCAGCCTTGTTCGAGTTGGCGGGCTATCTCCAACGCAAATCCGTCTGGAGAGCCCTGATCCAGGAGGCGCAGCGGGCTATGCTCGATGAGCACGGGCCGCAGATGAACACCTACACCCCTAGGAAGTGGGAGGCCCAGTGGGACTGGGTGCACAAGATAGAGGACGAGCGAAGCGGAACCTGGAGATATCTCGGCGTCGAGGTCTGGATGACTGACAGGGGCTGATGCAGCTCGGAGCCATTGCCAGCGCGAATCCGGAGTGCAAGCGCAAGGGGGCTACATGATGGGAATGACGATGGCGGAGAAGGTCCTGGCCAGGGCGGCGGGTCGCACGATCGTGTCTGTAGGGGAGTACGTGACTGCAACCGTCGACCGGATCATGGCGCACGAAGCGTTCGCCGCCTGCTGCGTGATACTTCAGCAGACTGGCGTCGCGAGGTTTCGTGACCCCGACCGCGTGGTTGTGCTCATTGATCACTGGTACCCGGCGCCCACCGTTCGGTATGCACAGATCCACGCCGCCTGTCGGCACTTCGCAGAGAAGTTCGGAGTGAAGGACTACCTGGGTGGAGCGGGCATCTGCCACCAGGTTCTACCGGAACGGGGGTTTATCCGGCCAGGCGAGCTTGTGCTGGGCACTGATTCCCACAGCACGGCTTATGGTGCGCTCGGCGCGGCGGGCGCAGGGATCGGGCTAACGGAGATGGCTTGGGTGCTTGCCACCGGCAGCCTGTGGATGCGAGTGCCGCCAACCATCCGCTTCCGGCTCACTGGCAGACCCGGCGCCGCTCTCATGTCAAAGGACATCATCCTCCACATAGCCGGCCGCTTCGGCACCGAAGTGGCGCAGTACGCCTCAGTCGAGTTCGCCGGACCCGTCGCCGACGCCATGTCGGTGTCCAGCCGGATGACGATGAGCAACATGGCGGCAGAGATCGGCGCCAAGTTCGCCTTCTTTGCGTCCGATGCGAAGACCATCGACTACCTGCGAGGCCGCATCGACGGCGAACCCGAAACCTTCGGCCCCGACCCCGATGCGCAATACATGGCCGACCATGAGGTCGACATCACAGGACTCGAACCCCAGGTCGCCTGCCCGCACGACCCAGGCAACGTCCGTCCCGTCTCCGCTGTCGCCGGCACCAAGGTCGACCAGTTCTTCCTCGGCTCCTGCACAAACGCCCGCGTCGAAGACCTAGGAATAGCCGCACAGATTCTGCGCGGTCGCTCCGTACATCCATCGTCGCGTCTCATCGTGACGCCCGCCTCGCGCGAGGTGTATTTGGAGGCGCTGAAAGGGGGCTATCTGGAGACGCTCGCCGAGGCCGACGCGGTAATCACACCAGCAGCCTGTGGCGCCTGCCCGGGCTCTCACATGGGAATCCTCGCGCCCGGCGAGGTCTGCCTTTCGACCACGAACCGCAACTTCAAAGGACGGATGGGGAGCCCCGAAGCCCAGATTTACCTCGCGTCGCCCGCCACGGTCGCCGCGTCGGCCATCACCGGACAGATCGTCGACCCGCGCGAGTTGTGGTCGGGCACGACTCTAGATTAGGAGGTTGGAGGATGACGAAGCTGATCCGCGGTCGCGTATGGGAGTTTGGCGACAACGTGAATACGGACCTCATGGCGCCCTGGGAGACGATCTCGCAGCCGTGGGAGGAGGCGCGGCAGCACGTCCTCCATATCAGGCCGGAGTTCGCGCAGCAGGTGCAGCCGGGAGACGTGATAGTCGCCGGGCGCAACTGGGGCTGCGGCTCCAGCCGCGAGCAGGCGGCGCAGAACCTGAAGAACCTGGGGCTGGCGGCTGTGGTGGCTGAGTCGTTCGGCCGCATCTACTTCCGGAACAGTGTAGCCATTGCCTTCCCCAACATCGCCTGCGATGGAGCGGCGGGCGCCTTCGAGGACGGCGACGAGATTGAGATAGAGCTCGAGACAGCGCGCATCCGCAACCTGACGAAAGGCGGTGAACTCCAGGGGCAGCCATACACCCCTGAGATGCTCAAGATAGTCGAGAAAGGTGGACTCATGGCTTTGCTGAAGGAGCGATTGGAGGCGGGTCTCCTATGAAGCGAGTCGCTATCATCGAGGGAGAGGACGCCTCACCGGAGGCGATGCGGCCCTCGGTCGAGATCTTCGCGTCTCTGGGCCTCCCCATCGAGTTCGTGTGGCCACCCGTAGGCCTGCCAGCGCAGGAACAGCTCGGCACGACCTTCCCCGAAGAGGCGCGGCAGGCGATCGACAATTCGGACGCCACCCTGTTCGGGGCGACCAGCGGCCCCTCCGCCCGCGCCCTTTTCCATTTGCGATGGGGCCGCAAGACGTATGCGAACGTCCGGCCGGTCCACTGGGTGCCCGGATTCCGCAGCCCTCTTGCCCGGCCCGAGGGCATCGATTTCGTCATCGTGCGGGAGAACATGGAGGATGCCTACGTCGGCATTGAGGGCGACTTGGCGGCGCTGCCGCAGGAGTTCACGTGGCGGGCGACCGGCCGTGCCGCCGCCGAAGCCGCGCCGGGACGCTACGCCATCAAGGTGATAACGGAGGCGGGAACGAGGCGCGTCACCGAGTTCGCCTGTCGTCTTGCTGAGCGCCGTCAGAATGACGGGTATCCAGGCAAAGTGACGGTGGGGACGAAGCACAACATGCTCTTCCTGTCGGACGGGTTCTTTCGCCAGATCGCTGAGGCGGTTATAGCAGAACACGCCAATCTCACGTTTCAGTCGTTCATAATCGACGACCTGGCCCGCCGTCTGATCTCCGACCCGCAGTCGTTCGACGTGATTCTTCTTCCCAATCTCTACGGGGACATCCTCTCCGACGAGGCTGCCGCGTTGATCGGAGGACTCGGTCTCGCGCCCTCGGGCTGCTACGCCGACGATTACGCCTACTTCGAGAGCGCTGGAGGTTCAGCGCCCGACATCGCCGGCCAGAACATCATCAACCCGACAGCAACGCTGCTGTCCGCAGCCATGATGCTAGAGTACCTCGGCTTCGAGCCGGAGGGGAAGCGTCTGACGCAAGCCGTCGAGTCCGTATACCGAGAAGGTGACCACCTGACGCCAGACCAAGGCGGGACGGCGACGACAACGGAGTTCTGTCAGGCTGTCCACCGCTTCCTGCATGCATAGTCCGCCCGAGGCAGTGATCCCTTCATACCGCCGCTCTCGTGCCAGTGTCGGTTGTATGTCTTCAGCGAAAATGAGAGTTTTCCGCGCGTTTTCTAACCGAGAGATGGACCGTCCTCGCTGGCTCCTACCCGCTGGTTGAACCTTCTCCTCGGCTCGACGGTGTGCTGCTTGACCTCCCTTCTTCGAGCTAGGATCTCTTCCCGCCGGCCGTGGTAGACGTCGGCTGGCGTCACGTCCCTCAGCGCCTCGTGGTAGCTTGGTGGTTGTAGAAGTCGACGAAGCCGGCCACTGCCTCTCTCACAGCGCCGGAAGCCCTGTACGGCACTAGTCTCAGCTGCGCTTTGACCGTCCAGTGGCATCTCTCGCACCTACCGTTGGTCTGGGGGTGCAAGGGAGAAGCCACGATGCGGCGGAGACGTATGAGGCAGAGGTAGCGGGCGAATGCGCGGGAGAGGTAACCCAGCCTGTGGTCTGACAGCAGAAAGGGCCAGAACTAGGTTCCCCGCATGACACGCAAGGACTTCGAGATGACCGCCCTCCGGGCGCGGAATGTAGAGTTATGAATGACGACTATTGGGGGTACCACACCATTCGTTTCATGGCTTTTCCTACGGCCATCTGGCGGCGCCCACGGGCAGCGTACCCTCTCCTGAACCAGCAAGCGGATGACTAGACCACTGACGCGATGATGGGACTCCACGGCTCCCCCCGCACCTGACCCTCACCTCACTGTTTCGACCCGTCCATGAAGACACGGACGGGATATTGACACCCCACAGGTCCGGCAGCCGGCTCCGCAAGAGGGGCTTGACCGGGTAGGGCATCTGCCCTAAGGTGGTTATGGACATAGGTTCATAAGCCCTCCCGGACCGTCTAGGGCGCGCGCGGTTCGAGAGATGAGCGGGTGGCGCGGATGCTCGCTGGCTGGCCGCCGGCGAGAAGGAGGTAGGCAATGAAGGCAAACGAAGGCGTTCCGGACCGGGTCATTCGGCTGCTGCTTGCTGCCGTCCTCATTGGCGTCGGCCTCGGCGTCGTGCGCGGGCCCGCTGGCATCGCCATGGCAGCCGTGGGGGCAATCCCGCTGCTGACAGGGGCAACTGGCTTCTGCCCTCTCTACGTACTCCTGGGAATCAATACCCGTCGCAGCTCGTGATCCTGCCGAACACCAGGGGATGTGGACGCTCAAGAGCGCGGGCGGGCCTTGACTTCGGCCGCGACGTAGGGCAGAATAATTATGGACGTATGTCCATAAACCGAGGCGCAGTATGCCGAGACCCACAAAGTGGCGACGGGTGGCGTTCATACCAGAAGTGACCTACTTCAAGCCGGCGGGCATCCCCCTGAGAGTGCTCGAAGAGGTGGGTTTGACGGTGGAGGAAGTGGAGGCCGTCCGCCTTAAGGACCTGGAGGACCTGCAGCAGGAAGAGTGCGCCGAGCGCATGCACGTCTCTCGCCCCACGTTCCACCGCGTCCTTGGGTCGGCCCGGCGAAAGATCGCCGACGCCCTCATTAACGGCAAGGCGATCCGCATTGAAGGGGGCACCTTCGCCCTGCCCAGCCAGCTCTTCCGCTGCCGTCAGGATGGCCACGAGTGGCAGGTGCCTTTCGAGCTCGTGGCCTCGGGTCGACGGCTGGTCTGCCCTCGCTGTGAGAGCCCGGGTGTCCTTCCCGTCCCGCCGGTCGGGCCCGCCCTACGCGACCGGGGCTGGCGGCCCGGGCCAGGCGGAGGCCGGTGGCCAGGAGGAAGACCATGATTCTTGTCGATGAGAAGAAATGCACGCTGTGCGGCGCCTGCGTGGAAGCGTGCCCCTATCGGGCGCTGGCCATTCAGGGCGGCGCGATCGTCGTCGACCGCGACCTGTGCGCTGAATGCGGCGCCTGTCTGCGCCTTTGCCCGGTCGGCGCCATCTACGAGGTTGAGCCCGCGCCGGTGGTCGCGGTCGATGCCAACGCGGAGCCGATTCTGCGTGCCGATACGGCAGCCGTCGCCCAGCCTGCGAAGCCAGAGAGAACCCCCATACTCGCGTCCCCACCGACAACGCCGTCCCCACTGTGGGTGGGCGTTCTCCCGCTTGCGGCCCGGTTCGTCGCCGGTCTTGCCGACTGGTGGCTGGACAGGAGGCGTCCCACCGGATGGGACGCGAGGCGCGGGCCGGTAATTCGGTACGGTCTTGGAAGAGGAAGGCCACCTGCACCTCCGCTGGCGGGCCTGCGGCCGGTACGTCCGCGACGCTGGCGGGGTGGGCGTGGTTTGTAGCAGCAAAGGAGGCATGCCATGTTCGGAAGAGGCGGAGGTCAAGGAGGAGGCGGTCTTCGTGGAGTTGGGGGAGGGCGCCCGGCAGGGGGTTCACGGCCGGGTCGTAGCCTCGGCGGGTCGATGGTGTGCCGCTGCCCAAGCTGCGGGCACACACAGCCCCACACCAGGGGCACGCCGTGCAGCGCCGTCCCCTGCCCGAAATGCGGCACGCCCATGCGCGGTGAGCGCTGCTGAACCGGGTGGCGCCGCCTGTGCGAGTGTTGGCGACGGCGAGTCAGAGAGGGAGATCTGTGAATGAGCTACGGTGAGCCGATCGAGAAGATCAAGCCGGAGTCGCTCGATCTGATGCGGGCACGTCGCTCCCTGCGTGAGGAGCTGGAGGCGATCGACTGGTATCAAGAACGGATCGACGCCACGGAGGACGAGTCGCTGCGCAAAATCCTCGAGCACAACCGCGACGAGGAGAAAGAGCACGTGGCGATGCTGGTGGAGTGGATCCGCCAGCACGATCCGGTACAGGACAAGATGTTTCAAGAACACGACTAACGTGAGGAGGTGAGTTCAGATGCCATTCGGTGACAGGACAGGGCCCCAGGGACTCGGGCCAATGACGGGGCGGGCCGCCGGCTACTGCGCCGGCTACCCCGCGCCCGGACGTGGCGGCTGGGGCCGCGGCGGCGGTTGGGGTGCCGGTCGGGGGCGCGGCAGGGGCCGCGGCTTCGGCTGGCGGGCAACAGCCCGGGGAGCACCCCCATATTGGGGCGCTCCCTACGCCCCCGCCTACGGCCCGGCCTATGCCCCGAGCTACGGCCCGGAGGACGAGGTGACGGCCCTGAAGGACCAGGCCAGGTACTTCGAAGGGGCGCTTCAGGACATCAAGAAGCGCATCGAAGAGATCGAGAGCAGCGCCGAGAAGGACTGAGGCGCGAAGCCGGGCAGGCGAGGTGGACTCCCTTCCCGCCTCGCCTGCCCCGGATGGGAGGCAAGATGAAGATAGCGATCTCAGCGACGGCGCCGCACCTGGACGCCGACCTCGATCCGCGCTTCGGGAGATGCCCGTACCTGCTCATTATCGATACCGAGAGTACGGAGTTCGAGGCCGTCGAGAACCCGGCCGTGAGTGCGCCGGGCGGCGCAGGCATCCAGGCCGCCCAGGCCGTTGCCGAGAAGGGGGTTCAGGCTGTCATCACCGGCAACTGCGGGCCCAACGCCTACCAGGCGCTTTCCGCCGCAGGCCTCGAGGTGGCGGTCGGCGCCTCCGGCAGCGTCCGGCAGGCGGTGGAGGCCTATCAGCAGGGTAAGCTCCAAGTCACAAGCGCGCCCTCCGCTTCGCCCGGATTCGGGGCGGGGGCGGCCTGGCGGCCCGCCAGCGGTGGCTGGGGTGGGTCCAGCGGCTGCGCCGGTGGTCGTGGCGCCGGCCGCGGCGGTCGCGGTGGTGGTCGACGTGGCTAGGGCGGCGGCCGTCGCGGTGGGAGCCGTGGATGAGGATTCCGGTAGGAATGCCGTGATCCGAAAAGCAGGAGCTGCCACGTGATCATCTCGGTGGCCAGCGGCAAGGGCGGTACCGGCAAGACCCTGGTCGCCACGAGCCTCGCGCTCTCCCTGCAGGATGGAACGGTGCAGCTCCTCGACTGCGATGTCGAGGAGCCTGACGCCCACATCCTCCTCCGGCCCCGCTTTGGCTCCCGCTGCCCCGTCGCGGTTCCCGTTCCGCGGGTGGATGAGACGCGGTGCACCTACTGCGGTAGCTGCTCCGACGCCTGCGCCTTCAACTCGATCGCTGTCATGGGAAGGACAGTTCTACTCCTCCCTGAACTGTGCCACGGCTGCGGCGCTTGCGCCTACCTCTGCCCGGAGGGCGCCATCACCGAGGAAGGGCGTGAGGTCGGGGTGGTGCAGGCGGGCCGAGCCGGAAGGGTGCGCTTCGTACATGGGCGGCTCGCCATCGGCGAGGCGATGGCGGGGCCGGTCATCCGCGCCGTCAAGGCGTGGGGCGACCCTCGCGCCACCGTCATCATCGATGCCCCGCCGGGCACGGCCTGCCCGGTGGTAGAGGCGGTGCGCGGCAGCGACTTCTGCCTCCTGGTCACTGAGCCAACGCCCTTCGGGCTACATGACCTCACTCTGGCGGTCGCCCTCATACGCGACCTGGCTATCCCCTGCGGGGTGGTCATCAATCGCGACGGCGTCGGCGATGACGCCGTGGAGCGCTACTGCGCAGAGCAGAGTTTGCCGGTGCTTCTCAGGATCCCCTTCGACCGGCGCATCGCTGAGCTCTACTGCCGCGGCCTGACCCTGGCCGAGGGGATGCCCGAGTGGAGGGCGGCCTTCAGGGAGCTGTTCGAAAAAGTGCGGGGGCTGGCGCCGGTGGGAGTGTGAAGCGGTGCAGGAGATCGTCGTCCTCAGCGGCAAGGGCGGCACCGGGAAGACCGTTGTGCTCGCCTCCTTCGCCGCGCTCTCTCAGAGCAAAGTGCTCTGCGACTGTGATGTGGACGCCGCCGATCTCCACCTCCTGCTTCGGCCCACCGTCCGAGAGACGCACGAGTTCTGGGGCCGACCGGTGGCTGACATCAACCTGCAGCAGTGCAGTGGCTGCGGCCTGTGTCTGGAGGTCTGCCGCTTTGGCGCAATAGAGGACCTTCGGGTGAACCCTCTAGCCTGCGAAGGGTGTGGGCTATGCGCACGGGTGTGTCCCCTGGACGCGATATCGATGCGGGACAGGTTGGCGGGCCACTGGTACGTCTCGCGCACCAGGTATGGGCCGCTGGTGCACGCCCGTCTGCGGGCCGCCCAGGAGAACTCCGGCAAGCTGGTGATGGCGGTCAGAAAGAGGGCGCGTGAGCTTGCTCAAGAGATGAACGCTCGCTACATCCTGAGCGACGGCCCGCCGGGCATCGGCTGTCCTGTCATCTCCTCGCTATCGGGGGCCAGCATGGCTCTGATCGTGACCGAGCCCAGCCTCAGCGGCATCCATGACCTGGAGCGGGTGCTGGGGGTGTGCCGCCACTTCGGCGTGAGCCCGCTCGTCTGCGTAAACAAGTATGACCTCAGCGAGGAGAACTCCCGCCGCATAGAGGATCACTGCGGCGATGTCGGGGTCGAGGTCGTTGGCAGAATACCGTTTGACCCGGACGTTACTCGGGCCATTGTCCAGGGATTACCTGTTGTGGAGACGTCTGTCGGCGCCGCCGCACGCGAGATCAGGGCGTTGTGGGAGGCGATCGCGACCTGTACGGTACCTTGACTGCACGCTTGGAGGAGAAGATGCCGATCTACGACTACCGTTGCCGCAGGTGCGGCCGAGTTCACGAGGTGTTCGTCCAAAGACCTGACGCTGCATCAGCCCGCTGCCCGAGCTGCGGAGCAGAAGACTTGGAGAAGCTCTTGTCGTCTTTCAATGTGGTGAGCGAGACGGCACGCGCCGGGAGCACGACCTGTTGCGGCCGTGAGGAGCGCTGCGAGGCTCCGCCCTGCTCAACTGGCGGGTCATGCCATCGGGGATGAATGAAACTGAAGAAAGCTAAGAGGAGTGAGCAGTGAAGATCGCAGTGGTATCTGACGATGGCGTGACCGTCAGCCAGCACTTCGGGCGGGCAGAGATGTACGTCGTGCTGACGATAGAAGACGGTCAGATCGTCGCTGAAGAGACCCGGCCCAAGCTCGGCCACGGCGTTTTCATGAGTCAGCCCCATGCTGACCTCGACGCGCAGGGGAGGCACGGCTTCGGCGCGGGAGCCGAGTCGCGGCACCACCAGATGGCGGAGGCTATCGGCGACTGTCAGGCGCTCATCGCCGGCGGCATGGGCTGGGGCGCCCGGGAAAGCCTTGCACAGCTCGGCATTGACGTGGTCGTAACCGATCTCAAGGTGGCCAGAGACGCCGCACTGCGGCACGCCAGAGGAGACCTGCCGAATCTGGTCGAGCGCTTGCACTAAGGGGAGGAGATTCCTTCCAAGGCAATCACTGTTGGAGGTGCCTATGCCGACTGAGGAGCAGATAAGAGAAAGCCTTGAGGAGATCCTTATTCCCGGCACGACGGGCAGCCTGATGAAGTTCAACCTGGTTCGCCAGGTGGCCATCTCTGACGGAAAAGTGAACATCAGCCTGGCCTCAGCAGCCCTGAACCAGGGCACTCAGGACTGGCTAAGCGCCTGCGTGCCCGATGTCGTCAAGAGACTGCCGGGCGCAGTCGATGTTGAGGTTAGCTTTGAGGAAGCTGGATGTAAGGACATCAACGAAATTGGAAGTGTGATTGCGGTGATGAGCG
>Ga0315289_10013325_pt1 | contig 11526 bp, 7 predicted proteins | sample YL17G11_40_MG_FD_203452 | JGI IMG/M metagenome (GOLD analysis project Ga0315289, IMG submission 203452) | Sediment microbial communities from Yellowstone Lake, YNP, Wyoming, USA - YL17G11_40 | ecosystem: Environmental > Aquatic > Freshwater > Lake > Sediment | place: USA: Wyoming | collected... | reverse complement strand
TCAAATGCGATATACTGCATCTTGTTCCGCCTCCTTTGGAAGGTTGACCGCACCTTCTATTATGACGCACACGGCCGCGCCGTGCACGTCCGAGGCGGAGCGCTTTCATACCAATCAGAATGACAGTCACACGTACGCGGATTTCCGCCGGAGGGTGCTGATCCGCGGCAAGCGCAAGACGCAATACGGCTTGCAGGGTGAGTAATTGAAGAGCGCGATCACATTGTTGGGCCGTTTGACGCTGGAGGGGCTGCGCTGGCTTGGGGAGGCGCAGCTCTTATTGCAGCAGGCGCTATGGCTGATCTTGCGCGGGCGCGTGCAGCGCGCGCAGACGATGCAGCAAATGGCGGTGATCGGGTTCGATTCGCTGCCGATCGTGCTTTTAACGCTGTTTTCGGGGGGGATGGTGCTGGCGCTGCACACCGTGCGGCAACTGGTCACCTATGGGGCGGCGGAGTTCGCGGGCGGCGGGGTCGCGTTAGCGGTGGCTCGGGAGTTAGGCCCGGTGCTGACGGCGGTGGTGGTGGCAGCGCGAGTGGGGTCGGCGATCGCGGCCGAACTGGGCTCGATGAAGATCACCGACCAGGTGGATGCGCTGCGGTCGCTGGCGGTGAGCCCGGTGGAGCACCTGGTGGTGCCGCGGGTGGTGGCGGCAGTGGTGATGCTGCCAGTGTTGACGGTGCTTGCGGATGCGACGGGCGGACTGGGGGCGTACGTGGTGGGCGTGACGCAGGGCATTGCCTCCGAAACCTACGTGCGCAGCGTGGAGCGGTTCCTCACCGGCGCCGATATCTTCGGGGGGCTGGCAAAGGCGGCGGTGTTCGGGTTCATCATCGCGGTGGTGGCGTGCCACAGCGGGCTGCGGGCGCGCGGGGGGGCGCACGGGGTGGGGCAGGCGACGACATCGGCGGTGGTGATCAGCATCGTGCTGATATATGTGAGCGACTACTTCCTGTCCTGGGTCATGCTTTCGCTCTTGGCGCTGACGGGGAGATAGAGCGGCAGGGCGTGACCGCAAAGCTTGGGGATCGCGAGGGAAGCTGCTCCTCTCCCTTGACGGGAGAGGATTGAGGTGAGGGCGAAGGGCGGCGGAATGCACCCTCACCCGGCCCGCGAGACAGGCCGACCCGCCATAGGCGGGTAAACCTCTCCCTGGAAGGGAGAGGCGTTTGCTGCGGAGACCAAGGAAACTCGGTCACACGTAGAGGGCATCAGGCAAGGCCCAGCTCTGGGATATGGGGCGGTGGGATGGCGGAAGAAAAGACGGCGGTGCGAATGGAGGAGGTGGTTTACGAGATCGGGGGCAAGCGTGTCCTCGAAGGAGTGAGCCTGCGCGTGGGGAGTGGAGAGATCGCGGCGGTGATCGGGCTGTCGGGATCCGGTAAAACGACAATCCTGCGCAACATCGTGGGGCTGGTGCGGCCGGTGTCGGGGCGCATTTATGTTGAAGAGCGCGAGGTCACGGGCATGTCGGAGCCGCAATTAGACCAGGTGCGGCTGCGCACGGCGCTGGTCTTCCAGGGGGCGGCGCTGTTCGATTCTTTAACCGTGTTTGAGAATGTGGCGTTTGGGCCGCGGCAGCACCGGCGGCTAAACGAGGAGCAGTTAAGGAGGCTGGTGGGGGAGAAGCTCGACCTGGTTGGGCTGCGCGGGGCGGAGCAGCAGATGCCAGCGGAACTTTCCGGGGGGATGCAGAAGCGGGTTGGGATCGCGCGGGCGCTGGCGATGGAGCCAAAGGTGATGCTGTTTGATGAGCCGACCGCGGGGCTGGACCCGATAACGGCGCGCGCAATCCAGGACCTGATCGTACGGCTGCGGGCGGAGCTGGGGATGAGCTGCCTGGTGGTGTCGCATGATCTGGAGGGGCTGTTTCGGTTCGTGGATCGGGCGGCGTTATTGTACGGCGGGCGCATCGTGGCCGGCGGCCGGCCGGCGGAGCTGCGGTTGAGCGAGGACCCGCTGGTGCGGCAATTTGTGACGGGATCGGTGCGGGGACCGATCCACATCGTATAGGTGACAAAGGCGCGCAATCCCCGGCGGCGATCAGCCGGGAGAGCGCCCCATGATCGTGAGCGGAGGTGGCGATGAAATCCGGCGCTGAAATCAAGGTTGGGGTAGTGGCGGCGGCGGCGCTGGTGGTGTTGGGGTTGATCATTTACTACTTCATCGGGACTTTCCTGGCGGGGTTGGGGTATCCGCTGGACGTGATTTTTGATCGGGCGGAGGTGCGCGCCGGCGACAGCGTGCTGATGGCGGGGGTTCCGGTGGGACGGGTCGAGTCGCTATCTCTCACCAAGGAGAATGAGGCGCTGGTGCGGCTGCGCATCAATTCCGGGGTGACGCTGCGCGAGGGATACGCGATCCACCTGGTTGCGGCGTCAATGCTGGGCGAGAAGTACCTGGAGATCCGGACGGCGCCGCCGGAGCAGGCGGGGCCGGTGCTGAAGCCCGGGAGCACGATTCGCGGCGTGCCGGCGGTGCGCTTTGAGGATCTGCTGGCAGGCACGCAGGCGGTGCTGCACCGGATGAATCAGGTTGCGGATTCGGTGACCGGGCTGGTGAGCGATGAGAAGCTGAGGGCGACGGTGCGCACGGCGATCACGAGCCTGGGGCAGGCGGCGCAGGACACCGGGGCGCTGGCGCGGGAACTGCGCGGGATGGCGACGCAGGCGCGGCCGCAAGTGCGGCGGGTGCTGGTTAATGTGGAGGCGGCGAGCCGGGATCTCCGGGGCGCGTCGTCGGTGCTCGCCAAGCTGGGGGAGACGAGCATACCGGAGAACCTTGAGGAGGCGTCGGCGCGGCTGCGAACGGTGATGGAGCGGGTGGACGATGTCGTGGCGGAGCTTCAGACGATAGTGACTGACCCGGAGACGCGGGAGCTGGTGACCACCGCGGCGCGCAATCTGCGCGACACCACGGAGACGATCCGGCAGGCAAGCGAGGAGATCCGCGGGGCGGCGGAGAGCGCGCGGGCGACGACCAACAGCATCAAAGAGGCGGCCAAGGACGCGCCGGCGATCATGAGCAATGTGCGCGAGACATCGCAGAATATTCGCGATGCCTCGGTGGAAATCAAGGGGATGGCATCAGAGGCGCGGTCATCTCTGCCCCAGATGACCCGGAAGGCGACCAAGGCGGTGAAGGCGATCGGGGAGCTGCCGCGCGTGCGCGGCGGGCTCAGTGTGGGAGCGCAGTACTTGACGCGCGATGACCGGTGGTGGGTTGATGTGAATGCGGATCTCAGGACTAACGACCGGGTGATACGGGTGGGGGTGGCGGACCTGGGTGAGACCAACCGGCTTAACCTGCAAGTGGGGCAAAGGCTGGGGTCAGGGCGGCTGCGCTACGGGGTGGTGCAATCCGATGTGGGGGTGGGGTATGACTGGGCGCTGACGCCGTGGCTGACGCTGAGCGCGGAGGCGTTCGACCCCAATGAGCTGCGGGCGAATGTGTTCGGGTATTGGGGGCTGGGCGGTACGCTGCGGGGATGGAACGCGGTGGTCGGGTATCGCGGGATTGGCGGCGGCGGCAGCCCAGCGGTGGGGGTGCGGTTGGAGAAATGAAAGGCGGCTGCCGGCGGGGGCCGCCGAGGGGTGATGGGCGGGATGTGAGGGCACAGCCGGGGGGTGGCTGTGCTCCGAGTTTGTGACGACAGGGATGGGGCGAACGATGGGCAAGGCCGGTGCTTTGGGGCTGGTGATGCTAGTGGTGGCGTTGACATGGGGGCAAGCGCCAGGCGACGCGGCGGTTGTCAAGCGGGTGCCCCGGGGTGTGGCGGGCCTGTCGGTGGTGGCGAATGGGAACCTGGAGCAGGTGGTCGGCGCAGTCGCGGCACATATGCGACGCGGCGACGGCGAGATTCCTCGCTACGCTCGGAATGACAAGAGGGCGAACGGCAGCTTGAGATTCCGTGCGGCGCTGGCCTGGGAGCTGGGTTATGATGTTGACGGCGATGTGGCTCACAGCGGGCACCACTCGGCGCGGTGCGCCAGTGATAACGAGGCGCAGCAGCGTGGCATCTTCTTCGTCGTCCGGCTGAATCAGAAGCGGGCGATCCCCATTCGCGCACAGTGCTGGAGCAAGGCCCTCCAGGTGACGGGGGGCGCCGATGCCGGCTATTCCCTCTACCTCGACATCATCTACACCGATGGCACGCCCCTGTGGGGTCAGGTGCGGCCGTTTGGCACGGGCACCCACGATTGGGAGAAGGGCGTGGTGACGGTGGCGCCCAGCAAGCCCATCCGGGAGGTGCGGGTGCATGGGCTTTTGCGCGGCCACCGGGGGAGGGCGTGGTTCGATGACTTCGCACTGTGGGAGCTGCGGCCGAAGGGGCAATGGCATGTGTTCGATGGGGTGCTGGTGCAGCAAGCAGGGGGGATCACCGCGAGGACGCGGCTGCCACGGCTGTGCGCCGCCTTGCCGCTGCGGGTAGATGAGGCGACAGGGAGGATTGTTAACGACGGGCGCGCGGGCGGGCTGCTGGTGCGCGATGTCGCGGCAGACTCGGACTTTCGTCAGCCGCTGGGGAAGGTAATGCGCACGGCCGGCGGGGCGCGCTTTAGGGGCAAGGATTCGGACCTGGGCCTGGCGCTGGAAGCGGAATACAAGGGGCGAAGCGACCACCTGCGGGTGTGCGGGACGGTGAAGGATTTGACTGGCCGCGACCGGGCGGTAACGGTATATCTGACGGTGCCGCTTGATGCGCGGGGATGGCGGTGGGCGCGAGGGCTGCGGGGCGAGGAGAGGATTGCGTCGGACGGCGACTACCAGGTGACAGTGGAGGTTGCCGGCGGGACCGGGCGGATGGCGCGCTACCCGATGGCGGCGGTATGCGGCGCGAGCGAGGGGTGGGCGATCGGTTACCCGCTGGATGTGCCGCGCATCAACCGCGTGGGGTACAATGCGGCGAGCAGAGAGCTCTATGCGGCGGTGGACCTCGGGCTGTCGGGAGCAACCGCGCGATTCCCTCACCAGGCGTCATTCGAGTTTGTGGTTTATAGGTTCGAGCCGGAATGGGGGACGCGGGCGGCGCTGAAGCGTTACTACGAAATCTTCCCCCAGGCTTTCGTCAAGCGGGTGGAGCGCGAAGGGATGTGGATGCCGTTCACGGACATTTCCTCGGTGCCGGGGTGGCAGGACTTCGGGTTTGCGTTCCATGAAGGGACGAACAACGTAGCATTCGACACCGCGCATGGGATCTACAGCTTCGTTTACGTGGAGCCGGTGAGTTACTGGATGGCGATGCCGAAGCAGATGCCGCGGACGCGCGAGGCGGCGCAGGGGCTGCTGCGGGAGCAGGCGGGCGCGGCGCCCGATACGAGCTACGCGGCGGCGACATACAGCTCGATCATAGATGACGCCAATGGGGCGCCGGTCATGCATCTGCTTAATGCGCCGTGGTGTGACGGGGCGCTGTTCATGGTGAACCCGGCGCCGAGCGTGCCGCCGGCGGGCCAATACCGGGTTAGCAAGGCTCAGGTAATGCTGCGCGAGATCGAGCAGGCGATGGCTGGGCAGCGCTGGCCGCTGCTGGAATGGGCGCCGTGGGATCGGGGGTTCATGGTTGAAGCGGGGGCGGGACCGGGTGGCCAAACAGCGCTGCGGTGTGAAAACCGGGCGGGGGAATCCAGCGGGGCGAGCCAGACGGTGATTCTGAGCCCGCCGCGGGAGGAGCCGCTGGTGGCGCGGGTGTGGAGCAAAGCCGAGGGCGTGAGCGGCGCGGAGGGTGTGGATTACTCGATTTATCTTGATTTACTCTACGCTGACGGCACTCCGGGGTGGGCTTTTGTGGCGCCGTTTCGGACCGGGACGCACGATTGGGAGAGAGCGGAGGTGCGCATTGAGCCGAAGAAGCCGGTGGCGCAGGTGTATTTCCATCTTCTGCTGCGGGCCCCGCACACGGGGCGGGCGTGGTTCGCCGGGCCGCAACTAAGCGTAGCAAGCAGTGAAGAGAATCTGCTGGCCAACCCTGGATTCGTGAGCGGCGTCGGGCCGGCGCCAGCGGTGTCGGGAACTTACATTGACTCGATGGAGATGGGCTCGGAGTACCTGAACTACCGGCGAGAGCACTGGCGCGATGCGGGGATTCCGCTGGCGTTCGACCCGGCGAGCGGGCGGTGCGCGCAGGCGCTGATATTCGGCACCTACGAGTTTGTGCAGGAGTGCGCGCGGCGGATGCGCGAGCAAGGGAGGTTGATGTTCGCCAACGGGGCGCTGTGGCGATATATCCAGTTTGCGCCGCTGCTGGATGTGATGGGGACGGAGACGAACTGGCTGACAGACGGTGACCTGCGCCCGGAGTCGGATGATGTGATGATGCTGCGGCGGGCGCTGTGCTATCAGAAACCGTATTGCCTGCTGATGAATAGCGATTATGAGAAGTTCCCGCGCGAGTACACGGAGCGGTATTTGAGGCGATGCCTGTTTTACGGAATCTTTCCGGGGTTTTTCAGCCGCAACGCGGCGGACAACCCGTACTGGGCGCAGCCGGCGCTGTACAATCGCGATCGCGAGCTGTTCAAGCGCTATATGCCGGTGATACGGGAACTGGCGCGGGCCGGATGGGAGCCGGTGACGCACGCGCGCAGCGATGATGCGCAGGTTTACGTCGAGCGGTACGGGCCGCGGGAGGTCGCGCTTCAGGCGCCCTGCGGGTCAACGGCGGTTTACCTGACGGTGATGAATGACGGGGACCAGGCGAAGCGGGCGCGCATCACGGTGGATGTAGGGACGCTGGGGATGAGACAACCCAAAGCCGCGGAAATGATGACCGGGCGGGAGCTGAGTATGGAGCGCGCCGGAGGGCGAGCGGTGTTTGTGGTGGAATTGGAGCCGGAGGAGGTGCGGGTGGTGCGGATCAAAGAGTGAAGAGCAAGGAACAAAGAGAGGCCGAAGTACGTAGGGAAGAATGGGGGGCGGGAAAAAGAGATGGCGGGGAGGGCGAGAGAAGAGCAAGCCAGAGGAACCGCGATGAAGATAGCGCGCGAGACCAAGGAGCAGAAAGCGCAGCGGGCGCGCGAGATTCTGAGGCGGCTAAAGCGCGAGCGGCCGAACGCGCGCATCGAGTTGGAGTTCAGCAATCCGCTGGAGCTATTGGTGGCGACGGTGCTGGCGGCGCAGGCGACGGACAAACGAGTGAATGAGGTGACGCGGACGCTGTTCAGCCACTACCGAAGCGCGCGGGATTATGCCGATGCGGATCGGGCGAAGCTGGAGCAGGAGATCAAGGCCACTGGCTTCTACCACCAGAAGGCGAAGGCGCTGATCGGAATCGGCAAGGCGCTGGCGGAGCGGCGCGATGGGGAAGTTCCGCGGACGATGGAGGAGTTGATAGCTCTGCCCGGGGTGGCGCGCAAGACGGCGAACGTGGTGCTGGGCAATGCGATGGGGATCGCGGCAGGGATCGTGATTGACCGGCACGGGCAGCGCGTGGCATATCGCAACGGGCTATCGTTTCAGAAGACAGCAGAGAAGGTGGAGGCGGAGCTGATGGAGCTGCTGCCGAAGACAGATTGGATCGCGTTTGGGGTGCTCTACACGCTGCACGGACGCTATATCTGCACCGCGCGCAAGCCGCAGTGCGGCGGGTGCGTGATACTTGACCTGTGTCCGCAGATCGGGGTCACCAATCCGCAGTGATAATCCACAGATTTCGCAGATTACACAGATTATGAATAGGATCAGATCTGCATCTGTAAGAATCTGCGTAATGCGCCATATCGTCGCACAAGCCCGCGCATGATTCCCTCTCCGCCGTCCTCTGCGCTTGCCCCTTCGTGCCGCTCAGGGCAAGCTCTGAGCGCAGTCGGAGGGTTCTCGGTGGTTCAATCCCGCTTCAGCTCGTGAAGGTGAAGTGGGCGAGCTTGAGGGCGGGCACCACGCAACGGTCGGTGAGCACCGCCTCCTTTCCGACCAGTTCCACGGATGACAGCGCATCGAGAATGCTCTGCGTGAACCGCAGGTTGCGCACCGGCTGGCCCAGGCGGCCGTTCTCGATGAGAAAGGTGCCGTCGCGGGTCATGCCGGTGATGACGGTCTCCTTGGGCTGGATGATGTTGGCGTAGTGGAAGCGCGTGACAAGCAGGCCGCGGCGGGTGGCGCGGATCATGTCATCGCGGGAGGCGGCGCCAGCCCCGAGGAAGAGATTCATGGGATAAGGACCATAGGTGTTGGGCGCGGGCAGAGCGTGGCCGGTTGATTGCTTGCCCTGCTTGTTGGCGTAGTAGGAGTCATAGACGACGGCAGTGGCGACGCCCTGCTTGATGAGATCCACGCGCTGCTTGGGGACGCCCTCGAAATCGAAGGGCATGGGGAGGCCGCGAGCGTCGAGGCCATCGTCCCAGATGGAGACCTGGTCGCCGGTGATGCGGCTGCCGAAGCGGTCGCACATGAAGGAGCGGCCTTCCTCGACGGCATTGGCGCCGAAGCCCAGGTAGGCGAGAAAAGAGACGAGGTCGGCGACCGCTGGCGGCTCAAGGATAACCTCGTAATCGCCGGGGTCGAGGGCGGTGGGGCGGCGGGCGAGGATGCACTTTTCGAGGGCGGTCCAGGCGACGGCCTTGTGGTCGAGGCGGGAGATGTCGGTGCCCATCCAGTGGGCATAGCCGCTGGAGGTATCGTCGGAGGCGATGACATTGAGCAGGGCGATGGTGGCCGGGTGGTAGGCGCGGATGCCGAGGCTGTTGCCGACGATGATCTCGGTGGATTCGACGGAGAGGACGCCGGAGACGGCGCATTTTTCCTGCCGGCCCATGGCAACGATGTCGGCGACGACGGCGGCGCGGGCTTCGGGAGTGGAGGCATCAGTAGTTGCGCTGATAGCCCGCACCTGGGGCAGGGGCCGAGGCGCGGGCAGGGAGACGAAGTCGGGGTTTTCGGCTTGCAAGCGCGCAAGCTCAAGGGAGCGGTTGGCGGCGGCGCGCAGCTGCTCGGGCTCGAGGCGGTTGGTGGAGGCGGAGCCGACGCGCTTGCCGACCACCGAGCGGATGGCGATCCGGGCATTGCTCTCGGCGATGTTCTGGTGGATCATGGAATTGGCGAAGCGGGTGAGGCCGGCGTTCTCGATGATGAAGAGGACCTCGGTCTGATCCGCCTCGGCGCGGGCGAAAGTCTCTTCCAGCAATTGTAATGCGTGGTCTTTTCCCAGCATTAGGTTCAAGCTCCTGGCAACAAGCGGGCGTCGTCAACGTTGATCTGAAATGAAACCGCAGATGAACGCCGATGGACGCGGATATGGTCAGAATCAGCCACGGCCACCCGTCAATAGAACCTGCCTCAGACTCGGCCCACAGCGCCGACCCGGACACGGCCGAGGGCGGCCGCGCTCCATAAGAAGCATCCGCGTTCACTTGTCCCCCGTAACCTTGGCGAAGGGGGATCCGCGGCCAAGCTCTCTGTGGTCTCCGCGTTCTCCGTGGTTCGAATCCCCGGGCCTACTTCTCCAGCACGCCCACGCGGACGCCGCCAAAGCGGGTGGGCGAGGCGCCGTGGCCGACGTGCATTGACTGCACCGGCTCGCCCTTGCCGCAGTTGGTGACCCCCCACATGCGCCAGGAGTCCTGGTTGCCGATGGCATTGGCGGAGCCCCAGAACTCAGGGGTGATGCCCTGATAGGTGGCGTCGCGGATGATGCCGCCCAGCGATCCGTCCTTGATCTCCCACGCGATTTCGGTGGCGAACTGGAAGTTAAGGCGCAGGTCATCAATGGACCAGCTTTTGGTGGTCTGCAAGAACAGGCCGCGGCGGGTATCCTTGATCATCTCCTCGAGGTCCCAATCGCCGGGCTCGAGGTTGATGTTGGTCATGCGGATGAGGGGCAGGCGGTTAGCGCCGTCGGCGCGCATGGTGCCTGAGCTGGAGAGGCCGACGCGGGGAGCGGTCTCGCGGGAGCTGAGGTAGCCGCAGAAGATGCCCTCCTTGACCAGGAAAGTCCGCTGGGCGGGGACACCCTCGTCGTCATAGCCGAAAGTGCCGAGGGCGCCGGGGATGGTGGCATCGGCGGTGATATTGACCAGGCTGGATCCGTAGCGCAGGAAGCCGAGCTTGTCGGGGGTGAGGAAGGAGGTGCCGGCGTAGCTGGCCTCGGTGCCGAAGACGCGATCGAGCTCGGTAGGATGGCCGCAGGACTCGTGAATCTGGAGCGCCATCTGGGAGCTGTCAATGATGATGGGCAGGCGCTCGCGGGGGCAGGGGGGCGCGGACAGCAGGGCGACGGCCTGGGGGCCGATGGCCTGGGCGCCGTCGGTCAGGTTCATGCCCTCGACGACCTCCCAACCGCCGGCGGCGTGGAACCCGTCGAGGGAGGAAGGGTATGAGCGCTCCTGGGTGCGAGCGCCGTCAACCGCGGTGGCGCTGATGAGGCCGCCGGACTCGATTTTGCGCTGGTGAATCTCATCACCCTCGGAGCTGGCGAAATCCTTCTCCTCGTCGAAGAAGGCGAGGTTGCCAATGGCGAGGCCGATCTCCTTGTGCTGGCGCAAGATGCGGTCGGCGTCGAGCAGGAGCGTGATTTTGTCCTCGAGGGGGACATCGAAGGGATTGACCTGGAACTGCGATTCCCAGGAATCGCGGACCGGGTTGCGGGGTTCGAGGGCGACCGGGTTTTCGCCGGGGACGGAGGCGGAGGCCTTGGCGATGCGCACCGCGAGCTGGGCGGCGCGCTCGATGCTTTGGCGCTCAAGATCGGCAGTGGCAGCGAAGCCCCAGGCGCCGTTGGCGATGACGCGAATGCCGGCGGCGAGCTCATCGGAGCTTTCGAGGGCATCCACGACACCGTTTTTGACGTGGACTGATTGGCGGCGGCGCCTGGCGATGCGGCAGTCGGCATAGGAGGCGCCGGCCTTGACGGCGCGATCAACGGCGTATTTGGCCAGATCGTTCACGATACCCCCTCGGTTGGGACGTCGCGTTGCGGCCCAAATCAGGCATGAGCGCGCGCGGCCGGCGACTGGCTAAGTCCGGCTGCGCCGGACCGCCATCCCGTCCCCGACTCTGGTCGGGGTCTAGGGACACGCCAGCGGCTCAGTAATATAGCACGGAATGAGCAAGGCGACAAGATACCGAGTGGCCGGATCAGGAGCTCCGTTTTTAGATGGTGGCCTCGGTTCGAACGCTGTCACCCCCCGGCTATTTGCCGGGGCATGTGGCACAGCCGCCCCTGCTTCGCGGGCTTCGTAGCCCGGCTTCGCAGGGCGAAGTAGCCTCGGCTGTGTGCCTCCGGGTGGCGCAGCCGTGCGTTCGACCGCGCTCCTTCGACTGCGCTCAGGACAGGTCAGGGCAGGCGAGGCCGCGAAACCTCGCGGGGTCGGGTGACCCCGCGCCCAGGGATAACTCTGCGCCCATACCATGTTGGGCGCGGCGAAGTTGACCCTGAGCGAAGTCGAAGGCCTGAGGTTCACTCGTTGCAGGCGAGCCGCGAAATCTCGCGGGGTCGGGTGACCCCGCGCCCAGGGATAACTCTGCGCCCATACCATGTTGGGCGCGGCGAAGTTGACCCTGAGCGAAGTCGAAGGGCTGAAGTTCACTCGC
>Ga0315289_10013324_pt1 | contig 11528 bp, 13 predicted proteins | sample YL17G11_40_MG_FD_203452 | JGI IMG/M metagenome (GOLD analysis project Ga0315289, IMG submission 203452) | Sediment microbial communities from Yellowstone Lake, YNP, Wyoming, USA - YL17G11_40 | ecosystem: Environmental > Aquatic > Freshwater > Lake > Sediment | place: USA: Wyoming | collected... | reverse complement strand
GCTTCCGGTATATGGCGACTTGGTCTTTTTCACTGTAGCGTATGAATTCAAAGCCTGCTTCGATTAATTTGTTTCCTTCTCCTAGGTTGGTTGCATGGGCAAGGTGCCATCTGCCGCTTTCAAAGTTTAGGAGCTGGGTGTAGAAGTCAGTGCTTTCAAGCTTTCCGTGACCCAGCATTTGCTGGACGCGTTTGATGTTTTTGGCTCGGCGAAATTCCACTGCCACTTTCCAGTGGCGAAATTTGAGCACGCACAAGCTCTGAGGTCCAGTAACTGATTTGCAAGTGTCTTGGCCTATTGTGCCTGGCAACCTTCATTAAGCTGCAGTCTGAGTTAGGTATTTTCCACCCTGCGCGGTCACCTGAATGGTGTCTTCGATCTTGATCCCACCTACCGATCGGACTGGAAGAATCGAGGTGTACTCTTGCGTGGCAGCGGTCCATACAGTCTCAAGCAAAAAAAGCCTATTCCAGAATGAACTGGCTTACGATACTAGCACTCTAGTTGAATTCTTTCTTCACAATCATTCTTTCGATTAAGTCGACAGGATCTTCTAAGCTTGCAAGCTTCGCCTCAACATCAAACTTCTTTCCGAGATACTTTTTCGCGTATACCGTGACTTTTGAGGGGGGCACACGGAATAGTGGAAACCCTTTCTCGGAGAGGTAGTCGTTGACCTCAATCGGATCGAATTCGGATATTATTATGCTCGGCGTTCCCTGCAAAGCGGCTTCTCTAGCTATGGTTCCTCCGACACTTACGACGAGATCTGCCTGGGCGGCCAAACCTGCCGAGTCAACAAACTCGTTCAGAACTATTAACTTCTCGTCTTCGAACTTGCCGTATCGTGCGAGGAAGACGACGGTTCCAAGAGAGGAAAGCTTGCGCGCCTCCTTGATTGTAGCATCGTCACTCCTGAGCGCGTAAGCTGACCGGGTTTCCAGTTGTCTGACGACTATGAGCGGCCGTTTGAACTTGAACGTCGTTAGCGGCTCAACATTCTTTGTCCAAGCGACCTCGTCTACCCCCCTGAACTGAACTATCTTCTGTGCCCCAAACCTTCTGAGAAGAGTCTGTGAGATCGCTTCGGGGGCCACAACCGTGCTCGCCAAGGGCAACGTTAACCTATTGACAGCCGTGGCATGAGGCGTGTCAGCCGTCACGATTAGGGGTATGCCTAGGCCGAATGCAACTCGACACAGCTCAACAGACTGATGACAAATGGCCACTTCAGGCGGGTTATCCTTAAACATTTTCGCGAAACGGAGCATACGGTCGGCGCTCTCCTCAACGCGTGTGAGAAGTGATGCCGGTCCCCACTTGCCCACGACAATCGGTTTTTCTCCAAGAAGTGTCGCCAAAGCTGTCGTGTCAGGATGCTCTCTGGTTGTAAATATTACTTTGTGGCCCAGCTTTCTTAGACGTCTAGCAATTGCGGTTCCATATCTAACGTGTTTGCCAGTGCACGCATCATACCAGACCCTCATTGTTTCACCGTTAAGGCTTCTGCACGTAAATTTTCTTCTTGGCCTCGTATTCCTTCCTCGTCATCATAAATCTTGCTGGAACACCCTTCACAACTGTTTCTGGATCAACGTTCCTAGAGACTACGCTTCCGGCCGCAACAACTGCACCTTCGCCAACTTTGACACCTGGAAGTATGACGGCGCATCCACCTATTACCGCGTTGTCTTCTATTTTGGGCGGGACCAGCCGTTCGCTTGAAGGAAACTTGTCGTTGAGCAGAGTGCTGTTAGGAGCGATGAACACGTTGTTGCCGATCAGACAGCCGTTTGAAATCGTCGCATGAGTTTGTATGTTACAGTTTGTTCCTATGACAACGTCCTTGCCTATGTCAACGAAGCTGCCGATGCGGGTTTCATCACCGATCTTCGTATCGTCGCCTATCACAACATAGTTCCATACAACCAATCTATCGCCAAATACAACGTCTTTCCCAATGACTACTCCTTGCCCCAACTTAGGCTTCGCCATCCTTTCACTTCGCCTCTAGCCTTGTAAAGCTTATGAAGTTTAAATAGTTTGATGATTCATTTCTTGCTGCTGTTCAGGATGTAAAAGGAGTTGGCGCGAGAGAAAGTTTTGGTCATAGGTCTTGGTGAGGCTGGTAGGACATTATTTGATTTGTTGAAAGAAAGTGGTCAGTTCACCGTTTTCGGCCTCGACACAGATGAAACCAAAATGCGCGAGATCGGACAAAGAATTAACGGCTTACAGCGAAAAGTCGATGTAATGCACATTTGCCTCCCTTGCGATGAAAAAGACAAATTCATCAGCACAGTTACAGGCTACGCAGAGAAGTTCAGTCCGAAGTTGTTGATCATCAACAGCACGGTGCCGCCCCGAACAACGTCTGGAGTGAGCAAGAATTGTGCTTGCCTAGTTGCACATTCTCCGGTTCGCGGTGTCCACAAGAGTATCGAGCACATGAAGTGGGAAGTGAAACGTTGGACAAAATACATAGGTGGAGTAAATTCAAAGTCAGCGAAAGCTGCCGAGGAACATTTCTTGAAGCTAGGCTTGAAAACCAAGGTCTTGAAAAGCTCCTTGGAGACAGAGTTGGCTAAACTGTTCGAAACTACATATAGAGCTTGGATGATCGTTTGTTTTCAAGAGATGCATCGCATTGCCAGACATTTCGGAGCAAGATTCAATGAAGTCACCGACTTCCTTGCTGACACTCACCGCGTCAGGCTTGACAGACCAATCATGTTCCCCGACGTCATCGGCGGGCACTGCGTAGTTCCCAACGTGGAATTGCTGCTGCAAGAATATGATTCAAAACTCTTACGCCTAATCTTGGAGTCCAATGAAAAGAGAAAGGAAGAGATCAAGGATAAAGAAACCAAACAGGAAGTTGAGAAAGTCAGAAGAATCGTGGGTGACCTTCAAAAAGAGCTCATGGGTAAACAATGAAACGAGCCTGCATTGGACGTTGGCGTCTGGCATAATTCCAAGTGCACTAGAAAACATTGATTTAACAACATTTGCCCGAAGTGACCTATCTTTCCGTCGGTCTACCTAGCCAATCTGCAATTCCTTCAAAATTCATTCCTGCTTTGCTCATACCTAAGCCAACAAGGGCCTTCAGTTTACCAGTTGTTGAAGACAGTCGGAAACTGCGCTTGAAGTTCAGGCTAGCTTCTGTTCTCTTACCATTCATTAGCTGATGCCTACCTATATGAAACAAATCTCGACCATGCTGTTCTCTAATTGCTTTCCAATCTACAGGTATGTTATGCTTTCGACAAAATGTTAGCCCGTAATCAAGAAATGTATGGCTGTCCAAGTCTCTATCGCTCCAATTGTCACCATGTTTCACCCATACCCCTAGTGTCTCATCTATAAACTTGAACTTGCCAATTAGCGCTAACTCTAAATAAGTCGCTTGGTCTACACAATTACTTCCAACGGGCTGAATGAAACCGCCAACCTTCAATAAAGCATCTTTTCTGATCATCACTGTCGGACTCGAAATGAAACATGAAATGAGCAACGGCTTTAGCCAATCAGTTGTCCTGAGATACTGTCTGGAATTCAGCGGGAAATAACCCAGATACTTGTGATTTTCATCAACCAAAATGTATCTTCCAAAACTGAGTACTGTATTATCGTCCAAGCTGTGAACCTGCAGTTCAAGTTTTCTTTTGGGAAACATGTCATCGCCCTCCAAGACAGCAATCAACTTTCCTCTTGCCATTCTCAAACCACGATTGTATGTCTCAGAAAGCTTGCCGATCCCGACATGCGACTGTTTGATGTATCTGATTCTTTCATCGTCAAATTTGTCTATCACTCGCTCGGTACCATCAGTTGAGCCATCATCCACTATGATCTGTTCCCAATTATTGAATGTTTGAGCTAGAACGCTACGAATGCAATTACCTATGAACCTCTCATGGTTATAAGTTGTCGTCAGTACCGTTACCAATGGAGAACTCATTTTTCACACTCTACAACATCTACTAACATATCTCTTATTTCTTTGACGATCTTCTTAGTTGACAGATTCTCTTGAACAAAAGAATATGCATTCTCTCCAAGTGTCTGTCGAAGTTTATCATCATTAGACAACCTTACAATTGCTTCGACCAAAGCAAGAGAGTCTCTTGGAGGAATCAATACTGCATGATAGTCATGTCTTAGATACTTACTAGTGTATCCCGCATTCGTACAGATGATTGCTTTCCCATTTTTCATAGCAGAAACTAATGTGGCAGCCCATATGTTTTCGTAAGGAGACATTTGACAAAAAATGTCCGCTTCTCGCATCAAATTGTTAACAGCATCTTGCTTCAACCAGCCCAACATTCGAATATTCTTACAGTCTTCAGCCAATCTTTTACATATTTTCATTAGTTCGCCATCACCAGCAACCAAGAAATCGAATCTTTTTGTCGAATCGTAACAAGCTGCTTTGATAAAAGTGATGGGATCTTTGAAATCCACTAGCCTACCGGCAAACAAGATTTTCATGATAACTCACTGGACCAACTATGAACATATTTAACATCAGCATACCCACGTTTCTCAGCAGTCTCTTTCAAGTCAGGGTTTGTAACAATCAATAAATTCACAACCGGTTTGCTCATTCGGTTGAAAAGATTAATCCATCTGTTATTTGTAGCGCGTATATCTGAACCAAAAGATATTACAACAAAAGGTTTCTTGATTAGACCCAGCCTTTTGCACAAAGAGAAATAAGCACATTGAAGACCAACATTTGCTATGAGGACACAATCGTAATATTTGAATTTCTTGTAAGGTCGAAAACTGAACACTGTCTGTCTTTTGAACGGAAAGATATCAACAACATCGTTGAATTTTCTCAACTCATCGGCTAGAATCAATGAAAGTTTTTGAATTATGTTTCTTTCCTCTCCAACTCTAGCTACTACGAACGCAATTCGCATTTCAGTTACTTCCGTTACTTCACAAGTCTTCAAGACTGCGAATTTCTACATTCCATTCTTGATCTGAACCAACCTATGGTGAGTTCAATGCCTTCGTTGAAGCTTGTCCTGGGTGAGTATCCTAGCATTTTCTTTGCAAGCGTTATGTCCGCATGAAGCCTTCTGACGTCTGATGGCCTCGGAGGCATATACTCTATTTTGTCAGAAGGATAATCAAGCGTGTCGCATATCATTGAGATTACTGTTTTGATATCTATTTCTCTGCCTTGTCCAAGGTTCACAACTCTGCCTATTGCTTTGTCGCAATCCATCATTTTGACGGCGGCTTCTGCACCATCCTTGACATATGTGAAGTCGCGAGTTTGGAGACCGTCACCTTCCAAAATCGGTTTTTCACCGTTGAGTATTCTCGAAATTGTTACTGGGATGACTGCCGCATAGGCTTCCATGTTTTGTCGTTCACCGTAGAAGTTGAACGGACGGATAATACTGACCTCAACACCAAACAATTTGTAGTAGGAAAGCAAGAGTAGGTCAGCAGCTGCTTTTCCAGCTCCGTAGGGACTGTTCGGGTCTAGCGGGTGATTCTCATCCATCGGCACGCGTACGGCGGTGCCGTATGCTTCAGAACTGGAGAAATGCAGCAATCTCTCGAACTTTTTCTTCCTCAAAAGGTTAGCGAGGTTATGCGCGATTTCAACCCCGGTCATAAACGCCCCTTCTGGATCAATGAAGCCGTACGGCAAACATTTTACTGCGAGATTGAAAACTGCCTCAGGTTTTTCGCGTTCAATAATGTTCTCAAGAGCAGTCAAATATCGCGCGTCTTCTTTGTAAACGATGACGTTCCCTTTCTGAACTGCCTCGTCGAGATTCTCCTTCTTTCCAAGAAACATGTTATCGACAACGACTATCTTTTCGGCTCCATGTTTGACCAATGCATCTACTACATGGCTTCCTACGAATCCTGCCCCTCCTACGATTAGTAGCTTCTTGTATTTCATTTTCTAATTCTCCCAGATCTTCGTTCTATCTGTAATTCGCATCTGATCCACTCCATCAAATCGGGGATAATATCTTTTAGCTTACCTTTGGGCGAATATCCCAACACACTGCGAGCCAAAGCTATGCTCGGCTCAAAATCATATGGTTCTCCGGCTCTCGGCTTCACGTGCAAAGGCTTGAGGGGTTTCTCTGAGAAAGAACAAATCAGAGTTGCCAGCTCATTTATTGTGGTTACTTCGGCCCCAGCTATGTTGAACGTCGATCCATAGCCTTTCTCAACTTCATATGCCAAAACGTTAGCCTTCACCACGTCTTCAATGCCCGTGAAGCATCTCTTTTGCGTTCCGTCGCCTTCAATCACAGGTGGTTTTCCGCTCAGTACACGTGTAATGAAGCTTGAAACAAGACCGCTATTCTTCCCATAGTTTTGCCGGCGTCCTAATACATTGTAATATCGCAAACAGACAGTCTTCAGTCCATATTGTTGTGCGAAGAAATTGACGAAACGCTCCGCTGCAAATTTGCTTATGGCATACGGGTTTGTTGGGTTGCACGGATGGTTTTCATCTTGTGACGAATACAAGGATTGGCCATACACGCTCCCCGTACTGCCATGTATCAAAACGGTTCCTCTTGACTTTTCCTTCATACTTTCCAGGATGCTTAGTGTTCCTTTCGTGTTTACCATCAAAGCATTCATAGGCGATTGTATTGAGGAGACGAAGTTGCAGGCTGCCTCGTGAAAGATAATGTCCACGTCAACATTGTCTCTCACTACTTCTTCATTCGTGACTGATCCGTCGATCAAAGTTACGGAATCTCTGCTTTGCTCTAGATTCTTCAAATTGCTATTTGACAAGATGTCCATGACGATTATTTCACAGCCTCTTCTCACCAACTCGTCTACTATATGCGAACCGATGAAACCGGCGCCACCAGTCACCAAGACTTTCTTGTTTTTCAGGATCAGAATGTATATCTCCCTTTTCCTGTCAAAACCACTAAAACGTGCTTCACAGCTTCGTAAAAACTCATAGGCTTATTCACACTTAACTCTCTTGAACGCGTAATGTATCCACCATGCATTTGCCAGCCTTCTCTCGCAAAATTACAGGAATGACACTGCATCAACGGGGGATGGACCGTCAAAAGCTTTTTGCGGAATTCTCTCTGTTTTTTACTGTTAAAAGCTAGCAGCGGACTATCCTTAAACGCATTTCCTACTACGTAATCAAAGCCATAACAATTGTATATGTCTCCGTTAGGTTCTACCCAAAGATTTCCCCAAGCCATAGGACAATCTTTCCAATTATAGCTCGGTTCAAGCATATAGTCAAGCCCTACGACTGGTATTTTAGAGTGGCTGACGAATTCTTTCAGTTCTTCTCTCTTTGACACGAAATCTGAGTCATGCTCCACTGCTAAAGGATAAAACTTGCTGTAGTCTGGTCGTGAAACGGGGTCGACCATCAAATAGGTAATCTGATCCTCATAGGGTTCTAGCATCCTGATCAAGTCCGGTATCTGGTGGAAATTCTTAGAAGTTATCACTGCATTGACATGAAACGGTGGGTTGTCATGCTTGCTCAGCCCTAGACTTCGTTTCATTTCCACAACTCTCTCTAGATTTTTCATTACCACTGAGAGTTTTGCCCCCCCACGGAGATAGGTGAAAGTCTCAGGATCGCTAGTGTCAATCGATATAACAAAATCATCTACCCATCTTAGACAGTCTAGTCTCTTCCCAGTCAAAGCCACCATTCCATTAGTCGTAAAGCTGATATGGAAGCCTTGGCTTTTGAGCCACTCAATAATTTCCGGGCACTCTGGATTCAGAAAAGGTTCACACAACCCTTGAATTGTGATAGACCAAATATACGGCATTCTTTCGATTAGGCTTTTGACGTTTTCCAATGTCATATACCCAGCATCGGGTTTGAAGCTCTGTCGCATGCAATAGACGCAATCGATGTTGCATCTGTGGTCTAAGCAAAGTCCAAGTGCGGTTGGGACAGCATATTCGCTATGTGTACGCATAAGTAGATAGGCAATACCTTTCCAAAGAGTCTTGGTATAATATCTCTTCACGAATATTCACCTGCTTATTTTGAACGGTTTTATTCTAGCCGAGCTCAAGCTCATATCAACAGTAAGTGGCACTCCGTGATACTCAGACAACGTCATAGGTTCAATGGCGGGAGTGGTAATCTTGGCAAGTTCAAACATCGACATTTTCTTATCACTGCAAACATGAACAATTCCATCAAGTTTCTGTAGCACTATGGATTTGACGGCTGACGCCACATCGGAAGCGAAAAGATAAGTACCATACCTGTCTGCGAAAGCCTTCGGATATGGCCATTTTTCACGAGCCACAAAGTTAGTCCTTATGATTAGGAATTTCAACCCGGAATATCTTACCACACATTCTGCAAGCAGTTTGGTGAGGGCGTAGTAGTTCTTGGGATATGGCAGGTCTGTTTCTACGTAGTTACCCACATCACCGCGAAAAACACACGCTGTGCTGATCAACACAAAATAGCAGTCGGAATCATGATTAAGACAAGCATTGATAAGGTTCTCTGTTCCCCCGACGTTTGTTTCGTATGCTTCTTTTCTGTTCTCTTCGCAATATGGGACGTTGGTAACTGCCGCTGTATGAATTATGACGGCGGGTTTCTTTTCAGAAATGTAATTCTCAACCTGAGTCTTTACTTTGATTTCAAGTCCTTGTCTTGTCGGATGCAGCGATTCTGGGAATTGCGTCATGAGTTCCTTCCCAAGCTTCCCAGTGCCTCCAGTTATGAGGACTTCCATGTCACGCCCATCCTGCTTCTTTCAGCAAGGCGATTATTCCTTTCTTGTCCAGTAGCCTCGTCTTGTCACTGGTAAATTCCTCTGTTAAATCACTTTGGTTAAGTTGCAGGTCAGAATGGATAATGAAATATCTGCCCCTTTTCTCGGTTCTGTGAATCTCGTACTCTTGAATCAGGCATTCGTGGATCTTCTCTCCCAGTCTTATCCCCACAAAATTGAGAGGATACTTGTCGCCTGCCATGGCTTTTGCCAAGTCAACAATTCTGCACGCAGGAAGATCAGGAACGTAAATTTCCCCACCGCTACTGTGTTTGGTTGCATGGAATACCAGTTCTGTCGCTTGCCTGAGAGTAACGAGGAACCTAGTCATGTCACGATGAGTAATAGGCAGAGGCTTCTTGTCTTTGATTAGTTGCTTAAAGTAAGGCACAACTGAACCACGAGATCCAATGACATTACCATATCTGACCACTGCAAAAATCATGTTTGGCTTTGCATCCTCGTTACGTATCCATATCTTCTCAGCCATGCCCTTTGTCATGCCATACAAGTTTACCGGTTTGACAGCTTTGTCTGTTGAAATCAGAACACTTCTTTCTACTTCACACGCTATTGAGGCCCTTTTCACGTTCCAGGTGCCCAAAACATTGGTTTTGAAAGCTTCTGTGGGGTTTTCCTCGCAAGAATCGATGATCTTTTGTGCCGCTGCATGGTACAAGATGTCGACTCCCCGGCATGCCTGCACGACTCTGTCGTAGTCCCTCACGTCACCAATGAAGAATTTTATACGGGAATCATTGGCGTCACGTTTAACATCAAGCTGTTTCTCTTCATCCCGACTGAGTATGCGAATTTCCTTAACAGAATTTCTGAGAATGTCTTTCAGAATCCATCGCCCAAATGAGCCTGTTCCACCTGTTATAAGTACAGTCTTGTCCTTAAACATCCACATCACCTATCTTTCAGTGGGTCGTCCCAACGATCTCGCCATAGCGCGCGCGCTCCGACCAAAATGCTTGCAATCACATGAATAAATGGACAATGATGTTTTTTCCTGTCTGCAGCCAATGTCTTGCCTCATTACCACAATTGTGATATCATATATTATCACTGCTCTCATTAATTTCTTGTTCTTTTTACCCACAGAATAGGGTATTTTTTGTCACGCACGGCGAAAACACGAATGCTAGAATATTCTGCGCAGTTTTGGCCAATTGGGGAAAAGGAAACCTATAAAGAGATTGACAAAGAATAGTCACAACATCCAAAATTGACGGAATCAACTTGATAAGAATCAGAATCGACGTCGACTATCCTTACCCTTCAAGAATCAGAAGTTTCGTTTATACAACACTAAATATCTGGGCGGGTAGTGATTATCTGAAAAACTCAAAAGTGGCTGCGAAGATGATCAATCGGGCCCGTAGAGATGTCAAAGCGTATTGGTTTTTTACCATCAAGACCATTCCTGACGAAGAGTTGCTTTCCCTCCTTGATAGCCAGAAGCATGAGGTCGCACTGCACGTTGTGAATAATCCCTCAAAGGAATTGAAATTGCTCGAAGAGAAGACTAGCAGAAAAATCAACTACTATACGATCCACGGAACGGCTCGAATTCTAGCGAGAGTGATGTGGAAGAGATGGAGATCAAGGGCGCCGAAAATTCCACCCGACTTCCCTTTACAGTCTTTTCATCAGTTTCCTACAATAGGAATAGACAGCGTCTGTTACCTTCACCCGCCAGATGAAGCTCTAGTGCTAATCGAAGAGCGGATACGGACAGGTGATGTTGTTTATTTCCATCCAATTTGGCTCTTTCAGAGAGGTACAATGAACCACAGAGGCCCCTGCGGCAATGTTCTCGAGAGGATTCTGGAAAATGAAGGCGGAGACTGAAACCCTTGCCGTTCGCAGAAGAGTCTTCTTCACGATAGCTACTGACACGAGAGAGCACATGCGAAGTATCTTGCCAAGTGAAGAGCTTGTCAAGGAGCTGCACAGAAGACGCGTTGACATCTTCACTTTTCTGGAAAGAAAATGGTGCTGCCCCATAACAAAACCGTCTAGAATGTGGGTCAGAGGAGAAGACAACGTTGCAATTCTCGGCCTAAAAAGCTATGATGAATGGTGGAAGAACGTCGGAAAGAAGACTCGTAATATTGTTCGGAAGGCAGAAAAGGTCGGAATAAAGACAAATGCGGCAACTACAGATGACAAACTTGCAGAGGGAATCTGGAAGATTTTCAACGAAACACCTATCCGTCAAGGGAGAAGCTTTCCACATTACGGAGTGTCTCTTGACTTCGTCAAACTCGGTCTAGAGCTTCCGAACAGCACTTACATAGGAGCGTATTTCCAGGACGAGTTAGTAGGATTCATTCATTTGATCCATGGTGACCGGATTACAATAATATCGCAACTATTGTCGCTTCAGAAACACTGGGACAAGTCTGTAAACAACGCGCTGATGGCTAAGGCGGTGGAGTTTTGCACAAACAACCGCGTTGAATGGGTCATGTATGGCAGAATGGGAAATCACCCGACGCTGGATGGTTTCAAAGAAAGCAACGGCTTCACAAAGTTGCCATTAACTCGGTATTTCCTGCCTTTAACAAACAGGGGCAAACTGGCAATCAAACTGAAAATGCACAGGGAACTCAAGGACACACTTCCGCCCAGCATGAAAAAAGCTCTATTTCCACTCTACAACTGGGTGAGCAGAACAAAGGCGAGGATTAGTTTAGGAAAAAGACCAAAACGAATAACTTAGCA
>Ga0315289_10013323_pt1 | contig 11528 bp, 15 predicted proteins | sample YL17G11_40_MG_FD_203452 | JGI IMG/M metagenome (GOLD analysis project Ga0315289, IMG submission 203452) | Sediment microbial communities from Yellowstone Lake, YNP, Wyoming, USA - YL17G11_40 | ecosystem: Environmental > Aquatic > Freshwater > Lake > Sediment | place: USA: Wyoming | collected... | reverse complement strand
CTGCCAGGCTGATAGCCGGCCGCCTTTTTTCACGTACTTGAAGTAGAGGCGGCGCAGGATTTCGGAGCGGTACGTGGGTCGATAGATCTCGTTGTTGCCGCTCGCTTCGAAGACATGGCAGGCTTCCGAGCAGGTCTGGCAGCGAGCACAGTGTTCCATCGTTAGAAGGAGTGGCTGAAGGAAGGTCCAGTTATTCTCCCTGGTAAAAAGCTTTTCCAGCCCGGAGATGAATTTCTTGATCAGGTCGTTTTCTTCCTGCGTGGTCTTCGGACGCGGCACGTTGACAACGCAGGTATCGTCCAGGAAACACTCGCACCGCTCTCGGACCTGCTCTGGCTCTACGACTTCACAAAATCCCAGGAGATCACACCGGACCAAGTCTATTGCGCCCTTGGCAAGGTCAACAGCGCCGACAAGCTCTACCTGGTGATTGAATCGATCCGCCTGGATACGAAGAACGGAACCGCACCCACTCTTCCGTTGCTATAAGACGGCGGGGGAGGCCCAGTATCGAAAACTCCAGAGACGCACGAACAACCCAAACAGAGGTTCTTGTCACTTGTTCGTGTGACAAGCGTTGGATACGACTGTCCGCAGCAATCCTGGTCCTGTTTTAAACCGGTGCTATTCGCCTCCTTTCATGCCGCTGCTAACAGTTATGAGCGAAGCTCCAGCATTGCTCTAGCGGCAGACGTATCAACACACAAAAATTGGACATTGAACCTGTGACAGAGATGTGAGATGACCAAAGCTTTTTCCGCGGAGCCAGCCACGAGGATTGCAGGCACAGGCCTTAGTTGTTCTTCCTCGAAGTTGAGCATCTGTGAATTGATCGACTCAATCTTCTGCCGAAGTTGTGTAACGGTTTCTTTCGTCTTGTTATCGGTTGGATCGCTTTCTGGACCAGCTAGGAAGAGGTGATTGGATACATCTCCAACTGCGTACCCTGACTGCTTTGGCAGCGTCTCGACGAGAGCGACGAGCTCCTCGAGATCCTCATCGATAGGTGCAAGCGTCGGTTCTTTTCGATCCTGCGTGGTGCGAGCTTGTTCGTAAAACCTATGACGGCCTTCGGAGAGGACACCCACGCCAATGAGCGCAAGCGTTAAGTGAGGCCACTTTGACTTGTCGAGATGAGTCGCCTCACGGTCGGTGTTGGGGAGGAGCGGCCTAGCAACTGTATGGAGTATCACGGATGCCCTCGGGTCGATGGCCGCTCTCAAAAGGGCACTATTGAAGTCCGAATCAACCCAGGTTACGGTCTCCCGCTGGCTCGAATATACAGATCCCGTCAGCGAGACCAACGTGAGCCTACCAATCCGCATGGCGGGCTGTCGGAAATCGTGTATTAGTGAAGTCGCCGTGCAATACACGCCTCTCCCAGAGCCGACCGCTAGTACGTCTTCCTCGCGGAGCAGCGTCGCTGGAGCCGCAATCATATGGGCCGCCGCACGCCCCAGCAATTTATAAAGGTGGTCTTGGTCCTCCTCGCCCTCAACCACCGTGACCGTCTTTAGCTTTGGAAACGCTAGCTGGATCGGGTACTCGAGCTCTTTGACTCTCGGCAGATGGTCGGTTGGAAAACGGGGAGTTACCTCAACCAACCCCTCTCGAAAAGCCTTGGGGGTCATCCTTGCTATGATCGCCTGGTTGCGCTGATATTTTTCAGCTAGGTCTTTGATCGGGGTAGGCCTTCTGGTTCGTTTGTAGCCCGCGAACCTGTCGAGCACGATCTGAATTGTTTCGCTGTCCGTAATCGGTCGCTTCGGTGCACGTGAAGGTTTAGGTTTGACCCGCGGGGCAGCGGATTGAGCTCTCGCGGGATCACGGACCTTTGTTGTAACGCCTCTCGCAGCGTCCCGGCGCTTTCGACTTTGGCCGGAGTCAACGGACTGTTTAGTCATAAACCACCTCCAATGAGCGAGGGTTTGTCTGTGTTACTGCGTCTGTTACTGTATCATAAATAGACAGGATCCGCAACGAAAATATTCTGTATAACACTGATTAGTAACTATTTCCCATTCTTGATAACTTATAGTCACGCAAATACGCGATCATCCTCTAATCAGATCATCTGTAACACTGTGATATCAAGGATGTTATTGTTTAGGGGCTGTAGTCATAATGCGTTTAGCTATTTTTGAAGAATAGTTTTTTTATTGACAATCGCCATCTTCGTCGTACAGTAATCTCATGGGAGAAGATCTTCAAGGTGATAAAATGGGGACGAAGGCCAGACGACATCAAGCCGGCGGGATCAAGATTAAGGTCTGCCCGAATTGCGCGCGATTGGCGGTGCAACAGGCGGCGCCCGTCGACCCTTTCCAAGAAGTGGACAGCTACTGTCACGCGTGCTTCATGTGGTTCGTATTCGCGCGAATTCGTGCAAAAGCCAGCGCACGCGGGAACGGATAGCTTGCGGCGATAGGTGTGAGAACCGGGCCTCACAGAGGCTCGGGTGAGATATGTCCCTGCTCAAGGCGCTTCTCTCACCCGAGCACAGAGGACGCCACTGCCCTGTCCGGCGGTCGCGTCGAGGTACTATACCACGGCGCAGTGACCGGGGTGGTGCTTTTCCGCGGGGGAGGAAACCGTGGACATGCCAGTCACAGCGGCCGTGGTCTTTGCGGTTCAAATGGTGGCGATACCTGCCGGGGTCCTTTGGGGATTATGGCGATTGGGTTATCGTCGCCGGATCCGACAGAGTCCAGGATTCGCCAGTCGGTAGGGGACCATCTCGGCGGGGCTCTGGCCCTTGAGCGACGCCCACAGGAAAAGGACGGCCTGGCGCACCACGCTGAAGCTCAAAGGGCCTACGACAACCTCGTTTTGCAGCTGTCTGGGAAGGGTGGATCTGCCACTACCGGCAGCGCAGCAGCGTTAAAGCCAGAGAAAGCCCAAGAGGGTAGGGAAAGCCTACCCTCTTGGGTGACTCCTGCAGCCGCAGGATCGTTTCGCGCACCACCAGGGAACAATTGGCCCTCTGTTTGTCGGCCCGCTTGAGTGATCAGGTGGTCCGGTCAATTCAGTCGGCTTCCGGTGTTGTAGAAGGAGCCAGGGATCTGGGGGCAACCATTCTTCTAGGGCCGCGTTTCCATCAGATGGGGCGGCCTGCGGTACTCTGTAGCATGCCGAATCAGTAGATTTTGGAGGGTTTCGATATCTTCGAAAAAGTAGGTGGGCATGGGAGCAGCGACGTTTTAAATCGCGGTCCTCTCCACCTCGTCCAAGGTGATCTCATCGCCGGTCCGATCATTGACCTCCCACCTTCGAGTTCGTGCTCCATTTTTCCATGTCTGCAATGCCTAAATTTACAGACACGGAGATCTAAGGAGCCTTAGAATCGAAACTCCTGAGCGAGCTTAAGCAAGTTCATCTGCAAAAGTCCAGTTCAGATTGGCACGTCGTGCGAGGCACTCTCGGAGGTTGATCGCCGGCGCTTGTCATAAATCTGTGTGGTGGTGATGTGGCGGTGGCCGAGGGGTTCCTGGACCTTACGGATGTCGACGCCGGCGTCGAGCAGTAGAGTGGCCGTCAAATATTAGGCAATTGCTTCTGAGCTGCTGGGTGAGAATGGCATGATTTGGCGGAAAGAGCATCCGGAATTCTCCCGGAGGGCAGCCGGAAAGGGGCTGATTCGCCTGGAATTTACCTGGAAGACGTGAAAGAGGGGTGGGGGAGCGGTTCCCGACGTCGGGAACCGCTCCCGCGGAAGCGGCGGCGCTTTCTCCCAAGCACACTTTTACCTTATGCCACAACGGCCTCGTTGAGCAGTCACAATCCATAGAAGAGGGCAGGCTCCGGGGAGGCTCACTCGCTCGGATCGGTGGACTGACTGACATCGTCGAAGACAGCTACCTCGGGCTCATAGTGTAGAGATGTCTGAGGCGCACGGGGCGGAGAGCGCTCCGGCCGGTCCCACAGTTTGAGGTGGCGCAGGATTTTTTCGATGGAGGATTCCTTGGTGATTCTGGCGTGCATCATGGAGGCGCGCCGGCTTCAAAGCGCGCGCCTGGCTCCGTTCGGCCAGTTCTGCAACACCCAGATGACGCCGCGCGCGCTGCGCCGCTTCTGCAAGCTCGACGCCGAGTGCCAGAAGCAGATGGAGAGCGCGATTACCAAGCTCGGGCTTTCGGCGCGCGCCTACGACCGCATCCTGCGGGTCTCGCGTACCATCGCCGACCTGGAGGGATCCGAGAAGATCCAGGCCCACCATGTATCGGAAGCGATTCAGTACCGCACGCTCGACCGCACCTACTGGCTCCAGGGAATCTGACGTCGAACGAAATCCAGTACGCGCACGCATCGTCTCCAGAACCGCATACCGTCGTGCCGGCGTTATATCCATAAATCTTAATTTCTGAGCCGAAATCAAGAATTATGGATACGACCCCCTTCACGCTCTCAGATGGGAACTTCCAGAAGACGGCATCTCAGTGCTTTATTGCGTCGATCCCGTCGGGAAAACTTCTTGGAACGGAAAAACAAGGCCGAAAGTCGCACGCAAGCCCGATTTTACAGGATCTCCGAGAGATACCTTTAGAGATTCATTCTGTTTGCCGTGGTCCGACCCCGTCCCGCACAGGTTGAGAAGAATGCTGGGATTGATGTCCGGCTACCAAGCCTTTCCTGCTTTCGGAAAGTAGCTCTTGTCAACCTGACAGGCTGCCGGGAGTCTGCATTTCTACGGATCTTACTACCGAAGAGTGCCGTGGGCTGCATTTGCTTGCTTGGATTATCAGTGTGATTCCTCGTCAGTGGCTCCTTACCCAATTCAAAAAGTTCTCCTCGAAGACTTCGGTGGTAGTTGCATTGTTCTCAAATCCAACCTGTTTATCCGATAGAAACGCAGAAAGCATTTCTCCGTCCATTGCCACGATTCCTGTTTTTCGACATAGAGCCCAACCGTCGGCACTGATTTCTCCTGTGGTGAAGAAAAGCATAATGACAGGATCACATGGTCGGATGTTTAAAGAGTGAAGCAAGGAGTCCTTCGCGAATGCGCGAAACCGGCCAAGGGAGACTGATCCCACTAGCTCCCTAAGGTCGGGAGTCGAAACCTTGGAGTCACGATAGTGCTTGGCTTGACCCACGAGCCAGACAATCATGTCGGACTCGAATACGGGGAAAAAGGGACCGTGGCCAGTGATATCGCCAAATGACACCCTTCCAAAAAAATCGATTCCTTGATCAGCGCGGTAGGGCGTAAGAACAGGGTCAGGCACACCGAGAAGACCAAGTATACCCACACAAGCCTTCTCGAAGTTCTGCGGAGTTAACTTCTCAAGAAACCCGTAGTATGCAATTGAACTGCGCCTACGCAATTTCTGTTGTTTGACTTCAGGAGAATCACGAGGCTCTACAAAACAACTGCCTTGAATCATGTACTCCGAAACGCTGTTGAAGGAGAAGCGAGGTTGCTTTCCCGCCCCGATAAGTGATTCGCTAGAATGGGCCAGCCGCTTCGATATTTCTTCCGACCAAAGGTCAGCTTTTTCCTCGGCAACAACCTCCCACTCGGGGTGGCGTTTTATGATATTTCGAATGATGTCTTCAATGGGCACGGGTGGAGCTTCAAGAGTGATATCAGTGGCGATGATGTCTGCTATTTTTGCTGGACCGATCTTCATAATTCGAGTTTGTTTTGAGTCAGTTTTTCCCAATCGTTCAATGTTCCTTTGATAACAGTGAACAATTCGCGCAATGGTTGGATATCATGGGGAGCAAGTGCTTTCAAGGTTGTAACGGGCATCTTGTTAAGAGTTTGCAGGGCAGCTTGGATGCGCGGCGTCCAGTTAAGCGTAACAGAAGCTTTCGCGACTGCGAGCGCATCGCTAAACGACCGGTCCGGATCAAAGAGACACTCTTCCGCTTCAATATTGCCCAGGATTTCCCGGAGGTCGCGCACATCAAGGTATGTGCGTATCTTCGGATCTCGCGCTCTTCCCGCTTCTTCTTCCTCTTCAGGCATATAGGGAACTAAAAGTCGATAGAAATTTTCCAGATTATCCTGATCCGTGAAACGATATTGATCGTCGTCCCATTTTAGCCATTCTTTAATCTTCACAACTGAGATGGCTTCATGAAACAGGCGATACATCTTTGAATCCGCTGAAGTCCCAAATTTATCGTCCGTCTGCATTTGTTCTAAAGCCTTGAGGGCTCGATAGCGCCTTGACGCCTCATGGGGAGACATGCCTATTTGTTTTGCTGCTTCGGTGAGGCTGAGATGGAAGTCGTCTACCAGTTCAACAACCAGTTTTGCGCGCTGATATCCACCCCATTGTTTGATCCCGGAGACGTGACGGAGTCCCATGAGAACATGTCTGAGCGCGTCGACATTGTTGGTATCTTCGGAAAGAATTACGACAGGCAGTTTAGCGAAGCTGTCGACTAGTTCCTTTGAGAGCTGGGATCCTCCTTGTTGGTCTTTTTGGATCCACCGCATGGCAGCAACCCGCCTGTTCCCTTCTATTACAACATACGTATCTTCCTTATATTTGTATGGAAAGACAACGATTGTCTCGATTGGGATATATCCGTTTACCTGAATAGACTCTTTGAGAGCACGAAGTTCTTCTTTGCCATCTAGTTTGATGAGCTCCTCTGCCTTATCTTGCACCGTGTCTTCGTGTATTCGCTTCGGTGCAACCTTGGCGTACTTTTCCATGTCAAAGAAGCGGTAATTGTTGGGATCCAGCAGTAATTGGTCCAAGTGAACCGTTTTCGGCGAATAATCCATCTGTGGTCTCCTTTGTTGGAGTCTCGCTATTTTAGCCGAAATCGCTAAGTTTTCATATGGTCAGCGCTAGTCGACGCGAAGCCCTCGACTGCCTACCTTCCACGCTGGGTGGCGTCCGCCAGCGCGAAAACCAGCAAGAAGGCTGTGGGCCCGCTTTTACAACGGAGTCTGGCCAACCGCTCAAGTGCGATCTTAGACGATCAAGCATTCATTCTGTTGAATCTAATTCAGGCACGCTACGACTCGGGACGAATCGGATCAAACGCCGAATTCGCTCATCGGCCTCGCGCTGGCGAGTGTTGTCGCGCGCCCATATTAAACCATCGCCCCGGTGCTAATGCTACATAGGTGTTAAATGCCAATCCAAAACATCCCGGGCATCCAGCGCATAACGAAGCAAACGGAGCCGGATATCGCGAAGGCGTTCCTGCGCACGATTCAGCTGGTCAAGGACAATAATAGGCAATTGCTTCTGAGCTACTGGGTGAGAATAGCATGATTTGGCGGAAAGAGCATCTGGAATTCTCCCCGAGGGCCAGCGCGGCGAGTCCAACCATGAAATTTATTTGCGGCAGGAGCGGTCAATGCCATTCCCATTCGATGAAGCCCGGTTTTGCGTCCACCATCGCGTTGACGATCAGCTCGACCAGGCCGCCATAAAGGATTCTGTGCTTCTCCCAGAAATTGTAATAAGCCAGCATATCCCGGAACTGTCCCTTGCAGTTGCTGCAGGGAGCGCAAAGGTACTTCGGGATTGAGGGATCCATGCAGTCAGCAAAGGCGTTCAAGATCTGTTCAAGTTTCTTGCGGCCGGACACATGGAATCGCCAGTCCGGGAAGTTGTTGCTGCTCATGATGGCAAAACCGCTGCCGCCGCCGCAGCAGTAATTGTCGACTCCGTGGGGCTCCATCTCCCGGAATCTGGGGTAGATCTTGCGCACGATCTCACGCTGCGGTTCGACAACTCCCATCAGGCGCACCAGATTGCATGGGTCGTGCAGCGTAACGGGGAAATCATTGCGGCTGGGGTCGAGCTTGATGCGGCCGTCCATGATGATATCGCGCAGAAGCGTCATCGAGCTTTCCCGCGGGATGTTCAGGTCGCCGGTGAGCAGCCGGTCGGCGACGACAGAAAGCGCCTTGTGCGCGTGCCCGCATTCGCCCAGAACGATCTTCTTGACGTGAAGCTTTCTGGCAGCCTCGGCGTGTTTGATGGCAACGCGGGCGAGCTGCGCGTCGTCATACCAAACTCCATAGTTGACCGAGTCATAGCCCGCCAGGTCGGAAGAAAGGGTCCAAGAGATTCCCGCCGCATCCAGGATGACGGCGAAGGCGCCCGGATTTTCAGGCCACGCTATGATCTCGCCCGCGTTGTGGATCAGCAGGACGTCGGCGCCTTCTACGTCCCAAGGTGTCTCGACCTGGATGCCGGTCCTTTCCGTCATTTCCTCGTCTACGAACTCGATGTTGTCCTTGACCACGATGGGATTCATGCCGGTGGAGGAGCCCACCTGGAGCTGAAGCATCGAGCCGTTGTCGTGGATCTCCTTTGCCGCAATGCCCATCTCCTGGCTGAAGAGCTTTCTTAATTCGTGCGCGACTAACCCGTTGTCGGCGCCGATGGGGCACGTCTGCGCGCACCTGCGGCACAGGGAATCAGATACGGCCTCCAAATCGGAGGTCACCCAGAAGGAACTTGAGTTCATTCAAAAACTCAAATCGAATGACCCGGCAATTGGCTACAACCAATGGCCAAGATTAAAAGGATAGAGGGCATGTTGCTTATTGCCCTCGATCGACCCTGATGCTGAGCATTCAAGTCCAGGCGATGGCGGATAAAAGCCCTGAGTTTTGGGTGGAAAATTGCCGATACGGTATTATCAGGTCACCTAAAAGGGGACGAACATATGATGACCCAGGGTGCAATGAAGAAGTGCCCATATTGTGCTGAAGAGATACTTTCCGAGGCAAAAAAGTGTAAGCATTGTGGCAGTATGCTTGACGGTTCTTCCAGTCCGCAGAAGGTCTCGGTCGTTGGAACAGATCCATTCGCCGAGTTACATACTGCAATTCAGGGCAAGAAGAAGGGAAAGATAACGGTCGTAGGCTATATGGGCATCGGTCTTGGCATCTTGATTCTCATAGTAGCCGGTGCCTCCCTTTCCCAAGCCACAGATGAGGGCCAGAGTAGTTTTATGATGGGATTGCTGGGCGTAGGCGTCATAATTGCCAGTTATTTGTGGGCAAGGGAATAGCAGGCAGCAAACCACAACAAAGCAGTTTGGCATCCGGTCGCCGGAAATTCACAAGATCCCCTCTTGGCAAAAAGCTCCATGATCACTGGCGTTATGAGAAAGATCTTTCGATCTTTTTCTCGGCATTCTTTGTACCGGTAGAGTCTCTTGATTGATTGTCCATAATCCGCGTGGCCATAGCATAAAAGTCTCCATAGCTCTTCTTTGAAATTCACCAAAATCCGATAGGAGTGTGAATAATGGGCAATTGCTTCTGAGCTGCTGGGTGAGAACAGCATGATTTGGCGGAAAGAGCATCCGGAATTCTCCCCGAGGGCAGCCGGGAAGGGGCTGATTCGCCCGGGATTTACCTGGAAGACGTGGAAGAGGGGCGGGGGAGCGGTTCCCAACGTCGGGAACCACTCGCGGAGCAGCGCCGGCGCCCTGTCCCGGGCACACTTTTCCCTTATGCCACAACGGCCGCGTTGAGCAGTCACAATCCATAGAAGAAGGCGGGCTCCGGGGAGGCTCACTCGCTCCGATCGGGCGACTGACTGACGTCGTCGAAGACAGCTACCTTGGGCTCATAGTGTAGAGATCTCTCAGACGCACGGGGCGGAGGGCGCTCGGGGCAGTCCCACCGTTTGAGGTGGCGCAGGATTCTTTCGATGACGGCGGCGCTGTCGATCAGGCTGATGATCTTGAGCGGGCCGCCGCAGTGCGGGCAAACGAGAGGGTCCGCTTCGTACACCTTTTTGATAAGCCGCGCCGAGGAGCGCCTCAGCCGGCGCGCGAAGTCATGGGCGCAACCGGGATGTTGCGCCCGCGATTCGGGCCCATCAGGCTCCTTGGCGTGCGCCGAGCCGGCACGATGAGCGCCCGTGCGGCGCATGTTCGAGAACGCGCCGCAATATCGGACCAACGGCTGTCCGGCATCGGGGATATGGGTGCACAGGAAAGCCTGGTGATTGGCGAGGCCTAAGCCGGCGCGACTGAAGGCCGCGTGTGCCAAATGGCGTGCAAGGTGACACAAAGGGTGCTTGTTATCTTGCGTGGATTTTTCGTTTGACAAGTGTTAAGCTACAGGCTACAGTCTGCTGGTGAAAATACGGAACTTCGCCCACAGGGGTCTGAAACGGCTCTACACGGAAGACAGCGCGAAAGGCGTGCCACCCGATACCGTCGACAAGCTGCGGAAGATGTTTGCCTACCTCGACAACATGGAAGATTCCGAGGAACTGCGGGTGCTCACAGCTTGGAAGGTTCACACGCTGACCGGCGAACGCAAAGGAACGTGGAGCCTAAGCGTTACCCGCAACCGCCGTCTGACGTTTCGTATCGACACCGCGGAGCGCGAAATCTGCGATGTGAATTTAGAGGATTACCATTAGCACAGGAGCCAACACCATGCCTTTGAAGAACCCGCCCCATCCGGGCAATTTCATTCGGACGGAGATTATTGAACCCGCTGGCTTGTCGGTCACGGCAGCAGCCGCGGCGCTTCAGGTTTCCCGCCCGGCTCTATCCAGTTTGCTTAATGGCAAGGCCGACCTGTCGGGCGACATGGCGCTACGCATCGAGAAAGCTTTCGGCGTGAAGATGGACACGCTGGTGAGAATGCAATCCGCCTATGACATCGCGCAGACCCGCAAACGCGAAAAGGAAATCCGTGTGCAGCGTATTCACTCGCTCGCCGAGCTTCACCCTTGAGCCCGACTGTGGTTCACAAAGGGTCCTTTGCGACCGGTGCTCTTATGGCCGTCGAAGCCTATCCCGACCAGCTTGAGCCAGAAAATCAGGATGCGGTGATTTGGCGCTTCATGGATATGAAGAAGTTCCGCGACTTGGTGGCTACAGGGGAGCTATATTTCTGTCGTGCCGACCTGTTCGATGATGAGCGCGAGGGGCTGCCGCCTGAAGAAACCTGCCCATCTTGGGCCTGAATCCCTTTGATTTGCGCGACAGGCGAGAGCTGAGTCATCACATTGGGTCAGATGCACAGTTCCGTGAGAGCTTCTACATTAGCTGTTGGCAGCTGTTCCTCAACGAAACAGCCGAGATGTGGAAAAACTACGGCGAGGATGGAGTTGCCATCTGCTCACGGTACCGGCTCCTGAAATCTGTGCTGGATGTGATGGGTGACCGCGCGTTTCTAGGGCTAGTCCGGTACGGGTCGAAACGCCTGACGGGCTGGAATTTGTTGCGGTTTATCACCACGAAGCGAATGAAGTACGCATTTTATGTGTGTTCGCGGTACCCCTTCTCGGCCGGCGCGGCGAGTCCAACCATGAAATCTATTTGCGGCAGGAGCGGTCAGTGCCATTCCCATTCGATGAAGCCCGGTTTTGCGTCCACCATCGCGTTGACGATCAGCTCGACCAGGCCGCCATAAAGGATCCTGTGCTTCTCCCAGAAATTGTAGTAAGCCAGCATGTCCCGGAACTGCCCCTTGCAGTTGCTGCAGGGAGCGCAAAGGTACTTCGGGACTGAGGGATCCATGCAGTCGGCAAAGGCGTTCAGGATCTGTTCGAGCTTCTTGCGGCCGGAGACGT
>Ga0315289_10013322_pt1 | contig 11529 bp, 9 predicted proteins | sample YL17G11_40_MG_FD_203452 | JGI IMG/M metagenome (GOLD analysis project Ga0315289, IMG submission 203452) | Sediment microbial communities from Yellowstone Lake, YNP, Wyoming, USA - YL17G11_40 | ecosystem: Environmental > Aquatic > Freshwater > Lake > Sediment | place: USA: Wyoming | collected... | reverse complement strand
TGTTATCAGCGGGAAAAAGATCTCCGACGTTACCAGCGGGATGCTGATCATCAAGCGGGAGGTTTTTAACAGTATGCTCCCATTGCCAAAGGGTTTTGATTTTACCCTGGAGATCATCATGAAAGGGGCTACGCGCCCTGACTTGAAAATAGTCGAAGAATCCGTGCCGTATAGAAAACGGATAGGAAAATCGAAATTGAACCCCCTTGTGGATGGTTGCAGGTTATTAAAAACAATTTTAAGATTCTATTCCCCGGCTTAAAAATGAAACCAATCAGGAAAGCATTCATTATTTACCCCCCGACCGGGCTGTACATGCGTGATGACCGGTGTCAGGCTCCGGTGAACGGGATGACATCCCAGCCTTCTCGCGCCCCCCTGGATCTGGCGTATATGGCGTCTGTGCTTGAAGAAGCCGGTATCGTCTGCACTATCAGGGATTATCCCGCTGAATCTTTAGGTTGGAGCGATTTCAAGAGCGACCTGAGTAAGCTCGATAGCGATGTCCTTGTTATCAGCGTTACAACTCCTACACTTGAAAAAGATCTCCTCGCATGTACGATAGCCAAACAGATGAAGCCCGATATCCTTACGGTTGCCAAGGGCAGTCATTGCATGTATAAGGATGAAGAGGTCATGAAAAGATTCAAGGATCTTGATGTAGCGGTAAGGGGGGAATCAGAGATCGCGGTAAAGGAGCTTATACTTGCAAATGATAAATCCACGGTAGGAGGCATTACTTATCGCTCTAACGGCAGCGTGATCCGAAACCCGGACAGGCCTTTTTTGCGCGACCTGAATATTATGCCTTTTCCAGCAAGGCATCTTTTAAATAACGGCCTTTATACAACCCCCGATACAAAAGAAGCCATTACTATAATCGATACTGCTAGGGGTTGCCCGCATAAATGCGTATATTGTCTGGCGCCCCTGGTGAACGGCCGTGAGGTAAGAGTGCGTTCCCCGCAACGCATCGTTGACGAGATAGAGGAGTGCGTTAAGAAATATAAAATCAGGAATTTCTTCTTAAGGGCCGATACATTTACCTGGGATAAGGATTGGGTAATCGAAATATGCATCCTGATAATAAAGAGGCGCCTTAATATCCGCTGGGCTACTAACAGCCGTGTCGATACTATCTGTGAGGAGCGGCTGGCATGGATGAAAAAGTCCGGTTGCTGGATTATAGGTTTTGGCGTTGAAAGCGGCAATCAGCAGATCCTGGATAAAATGAAGAAGCAATCTACGCTTGAGAGCGCGCGCAAAGCCATGAAGCTATGCAATAAATACAATATCCGCAAGTATCTGCTTTTTATAATCGGGTTACCGTGGGATAATCTTGATTCGGTCCGCGATACTATAAGATTCGCCAAGGAGCTTGACGGGGATTTCGTGGATTTTAATGTCGCGTATCCTCTTCCGGGAACAGAGCTTTATGCAGTTGCCAAAGAGCATGGCCTGTTTGACGAACAGTCGCTAAGTAAGGGAGATTATGCGTTGCCCATTATGAGAACGCTGCATCTTACTATTGAAGAATTAGCTGAGTTGAGGCGCGAGTCAGTGTCCAGTTTCTACTTCAGGCCGAAATTTATCGCCAAGGCTCTAATTAAAAACGGAATCTCTCTTAAAGTTATCTTTAATTATTTGAAAGCAGGGATTTCTTTGTTCAGGAATGTAATAAGCCAGAAGTTTTAAATTCTGTTTATGTCATGGAGAAATGAATAAAAAGGCTGTTAACGCTTGTATTCTTGTTGTTGCGATTTTCGCTTCGCTTTTATGCGCCGAAGTGGCAGTGCGAATATTTTTCCCTCAGCCATATGACAATTTCTTTTCTTTTTCAAGCCAAGAATGGCCTGCGGGATTTAATGATTGGTTTCAGAATGCCCGGCCACGGCCAAAAATTAGTTTTACGCTAATTCCTGGTACAACAACAAAATTCAGCGTATCTAACAGGGTCAACAATTACGGATGCCTTGATATAAACAGAAAGATCGAAAAGAATACAAACACCTTCAGAGTCCTTGTATTAGGCGATTCGGTTACAACCGAAGGATATCCGCCGTACCCGTATCTTCTCGAAGAATTACTCAATAAAGAAGGCTCGTATGTTTACGAAGTCTGGAATTGCGCTTTCCCGACTTATAACACTTTTCAAGAAAAAGAATTTTTTAAAAATAAAGGTTTAACCTTTATGCCGGATATGGTGCTTATAGGATTCTGTTTGAATGATTTTGACCCGGGGTATATCGCGTTAAAACAAAACGGAAATACCTATTTGTGGCAGACATCCGATAATCTCTGGCTTCAGATAAACCCTATAATGTTTGAACATTCTCACCTCTACCGTTTTATCATCAGCAGGATTATTACGTATAAAGCTAACGCTATATTGGCAAAAAAAATAGTAAAGCATAAGCCTGAAAAATATTACAGGAATCTTTCTAAATTGGAATATGATATGGTCTATAACTCTTTAGAAGAAATTAAAAATTATGCTGCTGAAAAAGGAATACCACTTTTTATAATTATCTTTCCGTATTTAAAAGACATCTCTAGTTATTCACCGCACGACAGAGATTCCTATAGCGCTATCGTAGAAATCGCTACAAAATTGAATATTCCATACCTTGAATTGATCCCTTATTTTGAAAAGAATGGAGAATGGTTCGATTTCAGGTATCGTGAACGTAGCTGGGATGATATCCATATGAACAATAAAGGGCATAGGCTTATTACTGAAGCCATTTTGACGTTTCTTTTGCAAAGTGGCCTTAAAGACAAAAATAATTTTTAAAACTGAGGGTTCTCTATGAAACTGTTATTCATTGACACGGCATACGAATCACTGGGGATAGAATATCTTTCGGGAGCGCTCAAGAGCGCCGGCCATGTCACTGAATTAGCTTTCGAAGCAGGATTAAGCGAGACACTGTATTTTCCAAAAAAGAAAAAGAGAACACATAGCTTTGTATTAAAAAAAATAAAGTATTTTAATCCGGGATTAGTTATGTTCACCTCAACCACAAACTTGTTCCCCTGGGTGAAAGAAGTAAGTAGCGCGATAAAAGAGCATTTCGCGGTTCCGATTTTGGTGGGCGGGATACATCCAACGATCCTTCCGGAAGAAACCATTGCGCATCCGGCTATTGATATGGTTTGCAGGGGAGAGGGCGATGAGGCTATTGTTGAATTGGTTGGAAAAATGGAGAGCAAAAATGACTATTTTAATACTAGAAACTTTTGGTTTAAAACAAATGATGGAATAATCCGAAACCCCCTGCGCCCGCTTATCCAGAATCTGGATAGCCTGTCTTTGCCTGATAAAGAGATGTATAAAAGAAGCGGGTTTCCCCTGAAGCGCGTATATTTACAAATGAGCCGTGGATGCCCGTATAGGTGCCCGTATTGTTATAATCATCAGTTGCAAAAGTTATATAAAGTGCATAACCATATTTATTATAGAAGGCGTAGCGTCGCATCCGTAATATCCGAATTCCAGGACTACAAGAAGAGATACGGTTCTAAATCAGCATATTTCTACGATAACACTTTTAATTACGGCAATGATTGGCTTTTTGAATTTCTTTCGGAATACTGTAAGAAGGTGGCACTTCCGTTTTCATGCTACCTAAGAGCTGATCTCATCGATGAAAAAATCGTAAAGGCGCTTAAAAAAGCGAACTGTAAATGGGCATATATTGGCGTGGAGTCCGGAAACGAGACAATCAGGCGTAAAATCTTAAAAAGAAATATTTCTTCAGAAAAGATTATGGATTCCGTGCAGATACTTAAAGAGAACAATATAAAGGTCGTTACTTTTAATATGTTTGGCCTGCCCGGAGAGGGATCAGAAGAGATGTTTGATACCGCAGAAATGAATCTAAAGATGAAACCCAACGCTGTAGCAACATTTACTTTTTATCCATTTCCCGAAACCGATTTAACTAAAGAAGCTATTGAAAAGGGCTATATTGATTCAGAGGTATTAGAAAAAATAAAGAATGGAGAAAGCAATTGGACCGAAGAATCAATTTTGAAACATCCGTATAAACAACTAGCCTATAATCTGAAGATTATCCTACCTTTGTTAAATAAAATGCCTAAATTTATGCGCCCATTTTTCCTTAAGAATTGGGCTCTAAAGCGGCATTCTTCTTCATTATTATATTTCTTGAAGATAATTTCACTTCCCGTGGTGCATTCTCCGTGGGAAACAATAGAAAGGGTGAAGGAGGCACTAAGTGTTTATAGGCAATCTTTGTTTCAATTTATCAAATACTTTTTTAAATATTAATAAAAATTTATCTTTATTTTATTAAAAATCTATTTTTAAGGATGGCTAGCTGCCCAAGGAAAATTTGTTTATTAGTTCTTATTCTTTTATTGTACCTTTTATTGAATATTTTTGGCCTGATATATCATGAGCCGTGGAGAGATGAAGCGCAGTCATGGCTTGTGGCTAGAGAAGCCAATCTCGTTAAAATTTTTGCTATTTCGCACTACGAAGCAGCTCCTGTTACGTGGCATCTTTTGTTGGCCCCCTTTGCAAAATCTGGATTGCCATACATAACGCAGTCAATTTTGAATCTTGCAATTGCATTCTTCGCTATTACCATCTTCTTGGTTTTTTCGCCATTCTCCCTATCCACCAAAATTCTCTTTATTTTTTCGTATTACTTGGCGTTTGAATACTCGGTTATTGGCCGTCATTACGCATTAAGCATATTGCTAATATTTCTTATAGCAGCCTTTTATCCAAAGCGTTTTAAGCATGCGTTAATTTACGCTTTTCTTGTTTTTTTACTATTTAACATAAATGTTTTTAGTTTCTCCTTTGCTGCATCATTATGTTTTATATTTGCCTGGGAGCTGTTTAGGAAAAAGATCCCCTACCCCATAAATTCCAAAAGCAGTCTTATGGGTTTATGTATAATGGTGGCGGGAGGTTGCTTGGCGATATTGCAGGTTTATCCTTATGGTGATAGCATTTATAGCCTGTTTTCAAATGTATATAGTAGTTTTTTTCTGGCTGCTCCCCTGATATCCATAAAGAACGCGTTATTTCCTTTCGGCGATAACAGGAGCGGATTCATTATTTTGGCTTTGGCATGTATGACGATTTTAATTTTTCCGCTTTTTAAGAGCCCCCAGGGTTTATCCGTTATTCTTATTTCGTACGCGGGTTTATTTATGATATTTATGCTCCATATGCGGGGAGAGTTGCGGTATGACGGTTTTCTATTGATTATCCTTATGGTGGCGATCTGGATAAGTTCATACTACGATGCCGCAGAAGGCAAACTTTCAAAAAAAATACAATTTATGATATTAAAAAGCTGCTTATTACTTTCAGTAATATACTGCATACATGTTTATAGCCTGGAATACCGTTATTATTTTTCCGGAGCCAAGGAAATGGCTACTTTTATCAGGCAGCATAATCTTGATCTGCATGCCGTTGTAGCGCAGAACGGCCCAAGCTCATCAGCATTGTTGCCGTATTTAAAGGATAGCAAATTCTGGTATGCCGGTCAGAAAGAATACGCGTCGTATGTCTATTTTACAAAACATAATTTCATTGCAAATAGGATATCCGTCCATGAAGCCGTAAAAGAAATGAAACTAGCTTTTCCTGGCAGAAAAGATATTCTTTTGTTACTAATTGCGCCTCTGGTAGGGCGGGAAGCGGAAGAATTCGAGTTGGTGCACAGAACAAATAAAAAGGTCTTTCGGATTGATGATGAAGTCTTTTATCTATACAGGTATAAAAATTTCCCGACTTCCGGCAACTTTATTGAGAACTGAACTGTCCACAGTTTGGATATTTCTTGAATGGGATGCCCAAATGCGCTTATTAAAAAATAAAATATTCCAAAACTTAATTCTTTTATTTTTTTCAACAAGTTTTGCGGTGATTTTAGGAGAGCTGTATCTTCGGTATAAAGACCCTGAATATAGAGATGATTGTAAGCAAATATTTTGACTTTTCTTCAAATCCAAATTTAATATATGAACCGATACCTTCAAGCGCCGAATTTAACAGCGACGGGTTAAGAGACTATGAATATCCCCTCAAAAAGCAAAAGGATACACTCCGACTGGATTTTTCTAAAAGGTAGATTCTTTAATCCAAAATGACCTAGTTACGAATCCGTGGTAAAAATATTCCAGTCTCGGCTTAAACGCTTAAGGGTACACTAGAGTTCCATGCAAGCGACATTCATACAATAAAATGTTCTACTGAGGGCTACTATATTTCCAAACTGTTAAATACGAGCCTTGATAAATTTTGTTATATTCTTTTCGCTTTAACTGCTCAGGAAATATTTTTGGTGGACCTGAGATTACATAATTCGGGTTTTTCACTATTTCAACATATGATAATCTTCCTCCTAAGCGTTTAAACAGAATATCAAAAAGCATATGTGGGGTGTAAAATCTTTCAGAAAGAGTCAGCCATTTAGGCTGTGTCTGGGTTGGTAATCCGGGATCAAGCTGAAGCGAGTATGCGTATGTTTTAGTTTTGCTCTCCTTCTTTGAATTCCGCACAATTGTATTTACAATACTCATCTTTTCGTCGGCTGGTATAAGAGCGAAGAAGAAGTAATCCGGTTTACGCACATCCCTGTTAATCTCAAAGATCAATATGACAGCCATAATAATTGTTGCGATAAGTGCCCCTAAAACTAAGGGGCGCCTTAAACTAACCACCCTTGATTCCGGATCCCGCCTTAACAGATAATATATGCCTATTGCGGTAGCGAAATTACATAAACCTAGGAATTGTCCTCCGTAGTCAGGCCGTTGCGCATATGGCATGATTCCAACTAAAATAAGAATAAGGAAGCTTACGAGGCATATTCCGTAAATAAACACTAAAGCAAATGCGCCCCTTGGAGAATTGTCAAGCTTGTGTAATTTTGAGCTATTTCCACAAAAGACACAGTATCTAATGACCCCAAAAAGCGCCCAGCTTGAAGTAAGTATTACAAAGAAGGTGCGTAGAAATGCTATATATTTTGCCGTAAGAAAATTAAATGGCGATCCAATTGCCGGAATAGGTAAGTCTTGTAGATGAAGCACTGTTCCAGCTGTCGGAGAAAGAAGAATTTTGCCCCATTCTTGAAGCGCTAAGGGCACGCAGCGTAAGTAAGGGGTGATTGTACCAAGCCAACTGTAATCTCCGAAGTTTCTTAAAGAATTTATAAGCGAATTATCATTGAATATCCAAATAAGCCATGCTTGCAGGAAACAAATAGCCGTACCTATCAAAAACCAGATATATTGGGATAAATGGATTTTCCTTAACACAGCAAGTAATGAAAAAAATATAAAAATTATTGGTATGAAGATTGCCTGAAGTGGATGTATGGCGGGTACGAAGAGCATAAAATATCCTGAAAACATGCAATAGATTCTCCGGCCAGAGACAATGGAAAGAAAGACAAATGTGGCAAGCAAGATTAATAGCGTTCTGACAACATATTGCTCCCATAAGTTGCCCGATGTCAAAAGAAGGGATATATCAAAAATAAGATAGAGCGTTGCTGCCAGATATGCGAATTTATTTAGAAGATATGTTTTATCAAGCCTTCTCAAAATAACAAAAAAACAAATAAGAAGAATTATAGCATGTGTCGCCATTAAGGCGATAGAGAGATGGACAATATTCTTAAAGAAAGCGACAAAAGGAAGGGCAAACCATATCATTCCGGGAGGGAAGAGGGTGCCTAAGGAAGAAACCGTACCGTGAGCGGGAATAATTAAGGTGCTTAAGGTTTTGTAAGTTAAGCTATAAATTACACACTGGTCAAGGCCCCAAATTGTAAGCGGCGCTATTGTAAAAGAAGAAAACAGGAAAAGAAAGAGGGGCAAAAAGAATAGAAGCGCTATATTTCTCATTCAAATATTTTAAACAAGCATATTATCCCTTGCTAGTACTTTCGATTACTTCGGAAATAAAGCAGTTTCCCATAGTTAATATTGCAGAAGCCCAGGATAGGCCGGCGCCAAATCCGCTCATCAGAATCTTTTTTTTCTGGGAGGAAAGCGCGTTTCTTAGTTCTGAAGAGATTGTAAGTGGTATTGAGACCGAACCGGTATTGCCGTATTTTTGAATACTGTAAGGTAATTTTTCGGAGGGGCACTTAACCTTCTTCGCTAGCCGATCAGTAATAAATCTATTTGCCTGATGAAAAACAAGATAGTCTATTTGTTCTATCCCCATTCCAGCGTAATCAAGAATTTGTATTATGTCTCTAGGGATCTCGCGCATAGAAAAATTAAATACCTCAGCACCGTCCATAAAGACATTTTCATCGCTTCTGGTACTCCCATTGTCGAATTTTTTAGGAGTGGTGCTTTCCGGGCTACTCATGTATCTATAGCCTCCCGATTTAACCTTGATCATGTCTTCTCCGGACCCATCTGAATTGAGTGAAAAAAAGGACTTCCCAAATTCGCCCTTTTCTACCAAAGTAGCGGCAGCTGCATCACCAAATAACAATGAAGTGGCCTTGTCTTGATAAGAGATCACTTTTGAGCTTGTTTCTCCTGTTAAAAGCAGAACTTTTTTTATGTGCTCTAACGAGGCATAGGCGTATGCCGTGGATAGGGCATAAATGTAACCTGCACAGGCCATGCTTATATCAAATGCACCCGTCCCCTTTTTTAAATTCAGTTTATTTTGTAAAATTGGAGCTGTGGGCGGCTGATGATAATCAGGGGTCAAGCTAAGGAATATCACCATATCGATATCCATAGGGTTAATCCCAATATTTTCTATAAGCACATTAGCCGCTTCAAGACATAAATCAGAAGAGCATATATTCTTTTCAGCAAACCTTCTTTCTTCGACCCCCGTAAGGGCTATTACCTGCCTTCTTTCTTCGTCACTAAATACATTTGAGAAAGTATCATTTTTTATTATGCGCTTAGGTACAACAGCTGAAATGCCGCTTATACCAACATTGTTAAATGAAAAGATGGCCATTATTATTGGGTATTCAAAGTTTTGACTATAAAATCAGTAAGCGTAGAGACATTTTTGAAAGGACTGTCTTTATCGGCTAAGGATTTCTCCGAAATGAGGCTGATTTCTATTCCTTTTTCCGCCAGTCGTGATTCTATATCAACAATCAAACCTATAACCCCCATAGAATCTATTGTAGATTTTAGTTTAAATAACTCAGTATTATCATTCACATCTAAATTGATCCTATGAAATTTGAGGTTATCTTTTACCGCTTCCAAGACGATATTTCTTATTTCTTGCGGACTCATGATTCTTGCCCCCTGGATTTCTTTATAACGTTAAAACTTATCCCTTTTAATGAAACCCTCAGCCACATTAGGAAAAACATAAATAGATAGAAAATTCTTCTATCGCGGTATGTCTTAAGAAAAAATGAGATTTGGGTTCTCGAGAAATAAAATTTAATCCAGGCCATTTTATGGATCCAAAATAAAGTTTTTGCAGGTTCATCGCTCAAGTTAACCGTGGAAGTAAAGAAATCAAATTTTGCTGCTTCAGAAACATCGCCGCTTAGATGTTCGTACATTTGGCCCAACTCGCTCCCCTTAACTGGCATAACATTAAAGAAGCCGGCATGGGTTATAGGTAACTTTAAAGCAAGGTCCACCGTACTTTTCATTTCCTCTTTTTTTTCGGTAGGAAATCCCAACATAAAGTAACCACGCATTTGTATATTGTTTTTTGCGATTGTTGAGATTATTTTTTGTACCTTGTCTAAGTCCAAGTTCTTTTTAATTAGTTTTTGAATCCTAGGCGAAGCAGTTTCTACCGCTACAGCCATTAAAATAGTCCCGGCTTTTTTCATCAAAGGGATCAGTTCTTCATCGAGTAAGTCCAGCCTCAGGCCAGCAGTAAAAGCTAACTTAATATTTAGATTTCTTCCGATGATTTCTTCAAAAAAACGATACGCTCTATCTTTGTTATAATTAAAACAATCGTCAAGTATCTCAAATTCTCTTATTCCAAGATTGTTTATAATATACTCAATTTCTTCAATGACGTTCTCAACGCTACGGCCCCTGAAGGTTTTTCCTAGCATTTTCGCGCAGTATATGCAACTAAAAGGACAACCGCGAGAAGTGTAGATGGTCATATAGGGCCTGCCCTGTAACATTGTTGCGCGTTTAAATAAGGCGTATTTTTCCACCTCTATCAAGTCCCATGAAGGAAAGGGTATGCAATCAATATCGCTTATATACTCAACTTCGTTGTTTATGAAAGTGGAGCCATTTTTTTTGAAACCGACACCTTTTATGTTTCTTGGTTCAGTGCCATTTTCAATGCTTTCTATTAACTGTAGGAAGCTATTTTCTCCCTCGTGTTTAATCACATAATCGATATCGGGACAAGCTAATGTTTCTTCCGAGTAAAATGTAGGATGGGGTCCGCCTGCAATGACAAGAGAATCTTCTAAGGTCCGCTTAGCAATCTTTCCTATTTCAAACATATTCTTATATTCGAAGGTAAGGGCGCTTATGCCGATTATTTGGGGCTTGAATTCAGACAAAATGTCTTTGAGTCGCTTGTCCGCTTCTTTCTGCGGGCATAGGCGCATGTCATATATCCTAATGTCATCCTTATTTTTTCTTTTTTGGCGTAGGTAAGAAGCCAGGTACATCAATCCCAGCGGGTGGGGAACGGCGTTATTTCCCGGATCCGGATTATATGGTTTTGTCAGTAGTATTCTCATTGATTGCCTTTATATTATTTGTCGCAAGAAAAGGTATTCTTAAGGCGGACGGGAGTTTGTTTTTTCCTTTAAATCAGGTTTTTCTGGTATAATCATCACATAAAGCCCTGACAGCCACTTTTTTTATTTACCTCTCTTAATATATTATATGAAAGATTCGCGTATTGAGCAATGTTTATTTATAAGCCTTCATTTAATTAATCGTCAAATATAGCAAAATGGGTAAAAAATATTTAATTACAGGAGCTACCGGATTCATAGGGAACCATTTGGTTAAAGCTTGTCTTACTCAAGGCTCACAGGTTAAATGTTTAGTTACCGCAGGGAGTAAAACTGAACATTTGAAACAGTTAGGAGCGGAAATTTATTACGGGGATGTTTTGGATAAAAAATCTTTGGTTGGCGCCGTTAGGGGTGTAGATATAGTTTACCATTTGGCATCCCGCATTAGGCCATCGAAGGTTATAAGCAGTGATAGCGCCCTTTTAAAAGCTTACCGAAGCATAAATATTAAGGGGACAAGGAACTTGACAGATGTTTGTTTAAGTAATAGAATCCAGCGCTTCATTTATTTCAGTAGCATGGAAGCGGTTGGGATAGGTAAGGGACTTACTGAAGAGAGTCCATGCCGGCCCCTTTCTGATTACGGAAGGAGTAAGCTGGAAGCGGAAAAGCATATTTTGAACCTTGCACGAATAAAAGATTTGCCTATTTTAATTGTGCGTCCAGGATTGATTTACGGTCCGGGGAATTTAGCCATGTTGCCGTTATTCCGATTAGTGAAAAATAAGTTCATGCTGACCGT
>Ga0315289_10013321_pt1 | contig 11529 bp, 17 predicted proteins | sample YL17G11_40_MG_FD_203452 | JGI IMG/M metagenome (GOLD analysis project Ga0315289, IMG submission 203452) | Sediment microbial communities from Yellowstone Lake, YNP, Wyoming, USA - YL17G11_40 | ecosystem: Environmental > Aquatic > Freshwater > Lake > Sediment | place: USA: Wyoming | collected... | reverse complement strand
CCTAGATCTTTTGCAGAGACATTCACTATTCCATTTGCATCAATGTCAAATGAGACTTCAATCTGGGGGATTCCTCTTGGAGCTGCTGGAATTCCTACTAAATCAAATCTTCCAAGGCTTTTGTTGTCAGCTGCCATAGGCCTTTCTCCCTGCAAGACATTGATTGTTACTGCAGGCTGATTGTCTGCTGCTGTTGAAAATATCTGTGATTTTTTTGTAGGGATTGTAGTGTTTCTCTCTATCAATCTTGTTAAAACTCCTCCTAAAGTCTCTATTCCTAGGCTTAATGGAGTTACATCAAGAAGCAAAACGTCTTTGACTTCTCCTGCTAATACTCCTCCCTGGACTGCTGCTCCCATTGCTACGCATTCCATAGGGTCTACGCCACGCTCAACTTTCTTTCCTACTACGCTTTCCACGAATTTCTGCACAATAGGCATTCTTGTAGGTCCTCCGACCATGATTATCTTTTCTATATCTTTTGGAGTAAGCTTTGCATCCCTTAATGCCTGCTCAACAGGATGCCTGCATCTTTTTATTAACGGATCAATCAATTCCTCCAGCTTTGCCCTTGTCAATTTGTAGACAAAGTGCTTTGGGCCTTCCTTGTCTGCTGAGATAAAAGGAAGGTTGATATCTGATTCAAAGACATTGGACAATTCTATCTTTGACCTTTCTGCTGCTTCCCTCAATCTCTGCATAGCAACTTTGTCTCTGCTCAAGTCAATCCCTTCAATCCTCTTGAATTCTTTCACAAGGAAATCAACCACAACATTATCCATATCAGTCCCTCCTAACTGGGTGTCTCCTGATGTGGATTTTACTTCAAACACTCCTTCCCCAAATTCCATTATAGTGACGTCTAAAGTCCCTCCTCCTAAATCAAAGACCAGGACTTTGTGCTCATGGGCTTTATCAAGGCCATAAGTCAGGCATGCTGCAGTAGGCTCATTGACAATCCTTATGACTTCCAAGCCTGCGATCTCTCCTGCGTCTTTTGTCGCCTGCCTCTGGTCATCATTAAAATATGCTGGAACTGTGATAACTGCTTTTTTTATCTTTTCTCCCAAGAATGCCTCTGCATCCCTCTTAATCTTCTGGAGGATGAATGCTGATATCTGCTGAGGATTGTATTCTTTTCCGTATATCTTATAGATATGCTTTGTACCCATCTTCCTTTTTGCAGCCATTACCGTCCCTTCTGGATTAGATACAGCCTGGCGTTTTGCCGGCTCTCCGACAAGCATCTGGCCATCTTTTGTGAAAGCTACAAAACTTGGGAAAGCTTTTCCATATGCAGAAACTCCTTCTGCGCTTGGAATTATCTTCGGCTTTCCTGCCTCCAACACAGCAGCAGCTGAGTTGCTTGTTCCTAAATCAATTCCGATTATTTTTGACATTTTATATACCTCCGAGTTTACGAGGAGGTTCCGAAAACTTTGTTTTCGATACCTCCGTTAAGTATAATTTATTCTTTTTTAGATTCTTGATTGCTGTTTTTAGCAACCTTTACTTTTGAGTGCCTTAGCACATTATCCTTGAACATGTATCCTTTCTGGAATTCTTCCATGATTATCTCATCCTTATGCTCAGGGCAGTCGTCAACCATCAAGACTTCATGCTTGTATGGGTCGAATTTTTTACTTACACAATCAATCTTTCTCAATCCCATCTCTTCCAAGGATGAGAACAGCTGGCAGTAAATCAATTCAACTCCTTTCCTGAATTTCTCTGCGTCAGCGCTGTTCTTCAATGCTGATTCAAAGCTGTCTAATACAGGAAGGACCTTTTTTGCAAATTCTGCTGCAACATATTCCTTGAACAAAGCGTTTTCCTTGTCAACCCTTTTCTTATAGTTTTCAAACTCTGCCTGCAATCTCTGCAAAGTGCTAGTCAAATCCTTTATCTTTTCATCTCTAGCGTCCTTTGCTTCATTCTTCAGCTCTTTTCCGTTCCTTTCTGCGACCTTTTTTATCAATTCTGCAATCTCTTTTTTTGAGTCTTGCTTTGGCTTATCCTCATTCTCTTTTTTAGGTTCAGACATTATATCACCTTATTCAGCAGTTCTTATCCCATGTAGCTTGGAGCCAGGGTTTTTGCTTCTCCTGATTTGCCTGCAGCATGCTGTTTTTTCTCCATCATCTTCACTGATTTCGGCTTTTCTATCTTGCCAAACTGCTTTTCATAGCTCTCTATCACATTTGCCAGCACTCTCTGGATTTCTTTTGCATGCCATGGTTCTACAAGGATTGTGTCGTGCCTGATATTAAGCACAGGCGCATCTTTTGACCTTATATCTGTCCTTGGAGTTATGCACCTGAAATCAAAAACAAACTGCGTCGGGTTAAAGTTTATTGAAAGCTCATGAGCAAAAAACTCATTTCCTTCGTTTATGCTTACATTCAATCTTTTTTCCTGTTCCATTTTTTTCACCTTTAATTCAGTATTTTATAATTCAATATATCATCCAATTTTTCTTTGTCCTTGATTAAATCTTTTAATTCTCCTCCTGGAATCATCTTTCCTCCTGATTTTATGTATATGCTGAACTGCCTTATTGATTCAGGATCATCCTTGTTCACAAGATAATTCACTGTGAACCATGCAGAGAGATTTTCTCCGTGCTTGTTGCAATTGCCGATTTTGCAGTGCATCGGCTTTATATCATGTATTGTGCAGCCTTTTTCTTTATCATATAATATGCATCTGCCAAAAGGCTTGCTGCCTTTTTTCTTTATCTTGAATTTGTATACTGTGTTGTTGAATACCTTCATCTCTCTAAGGTATTTTTTTATAAAATCAATTTCTTTGAGCTTGAAATGCTTTGCAAGAGATTTTATCTCGTTTTTTGCTATAAAACCTGAGTCAAAGCTGCAGCAATGGCCGCATCTTTTGCATTCTTTTCCTAATTCAAGGATGCCTGATAACTTGGTTGTTCTTGTGATTTGCATTTTTGGCTTTCTGCGAGTTGATTATGGGGACTATAATGCCTCCATATTTTATCATAATACTTGTTGATAACAATCCTTAGTTGCTCTTCATCAACAGGCAAGCCCATTTTCTCTAGTCTTGCTTTAGTTTTGTTGTATATTGTTGATTTCTTCGGCTTTCCGTGTTTTATCACCTGCTCTGCTATCATTCTATCAGATGCTGCCAATACTTCATCTACTTCATTTAGCAATTCTTCAATGTCTTCTGAAGGTTCTTGTTCTCTTCTTTCTGTTTCTCTTTTTTCTGTAAATCCTTTGAGTGCTATCATTTTCCTAACCTTCCGTTTACTTTAAGTCAACCTAGTCAATATAAAATCAACACTAATATATAAATGTTGCGATTTTTTAGGCTTTGTCGGAAAACTAAACCTTAAACTTTATTTCGATATCTTCACAATAAAAGGCATTTACCAAGACAAAGGGATTATAAAAGAGAAAAGTTTATATAGTAATGTATGTTAATAACATACATATGGCTGTTAAAAAGATACAATTAACAAACTTTACGAAAATAGAGATTCAGATAGTCAAATATTTTTTTAGGCATTATAAGGACAGGCTCAATGCAAGGCAGCTAGCAAAGATTCTTAACCTGAACCATGCGCATGTAAATAAGCTGTGCAGCCTTTTATTCAAGAAAAAACTTCTGGTGAAGGAAAAAATTGGCAATTCTGCTTATTTTACATTTGATTATAACAGCAGCTTAGCTGCGAAGTTCATGGAATACTTGCTTAGCCTAGAAGAAACTGAGTTTCCAGAGTGGCTATTGGTAGCGCTGCACAGCTTAAGAAGCTTCAACAATCACATAAAGTTTGGCTGCGTTTTTGGCTCATCTATAAAATCCAAAGATTTCAATGATGTTGATGTTCTGCTTGTTTATGGAAAAGAAAATTCAAATAAGATTAAGCTTGTAAAAGAAGAAATTAGGAAATCACAATTGATTGACAAGCCAATAAGGTATATGGATATCACAGAGCAAGACATAATCATGAATAAAGACAAGCCCATATTTTACAGCATACTCTCTGAGAATTTAATATTTTATAATCCTGAAAAATATGTTGATGTGATCAGAAATGCCGCACATAGATAAGCATCTGAGCTGGTGCCTGAAAGATCCTAAAAGGTTGATAAAAATAGAGCCTAATGATGATTTAGCGCAAAAACATATCGAGAAATCAAAATACAATTATAAAGTGTTGCTTGCGCTGGAAAATCTAAAATATCATGATTGGGCATTGAATGTAGGATTTTATTCTATCTATCATTGTTTCTTAGCTATACTTTCAAAATTGGGATATGAATCCAGAAACCAGTCTTGCACAATAACTGTTATGCAGATATTGATACAAGAAAAAAAGATAGATTTAGACCTTGATTTAGTCTTGCAGTTTGATACGCTTGATGCTGAGAGCAGCCTCACAAGCCCAACTATCCGCTTAAGAAGAGAAGAGTCAACTTATGGAGTAGAGACTAGCATTGACATAAAACAGCTTGAAAATATCAAGAAGTTAGCGATAAAGATTCAGCAAGAGACTATTAGGATATTAAGCAAACAATAATTTTCTTTTACGATTATGACTTTGAAAAAACCTTATATAGTAGTATAATATAAGGTTGGTTTATGATAATATCGAGAAGAGTAACTATAGTAAGAGTATCAAGACCGACTGAAGGAGATAAGGACATTAACAAAAAACTCCAGTGGTTTGGAGATTCTCTTGGATTGTTCAACCTGAGGGATAAGGATAAGTCATGCTTCAGGGTTTTTATAGAGCTGCTGAAAGCAGCTAAATTAAGGCAGCCTTTGAGCTCTGATGAGATTGCTTTGAAGCTGGGATTGACTAGGGGAACTGTTGTACATCATCTTGACAAGCTTATGGGATCAGGGATTGTGGTTACTCAAAGGAACAGATATATGCTGAGAGTTGATAATCTCAGAGATCTGGTTGAAGAGATAAGGCATGATGTAAACAAAACATGCGATGGATTGGCAGAAGTCGCTGACCAGATAGACCATGCTTTAGGAATATAAGTGAAGGTGAAAAAATGATTGAAGCTGTGATAATATTTGCATTAATCTTATTGTTTTTTGTACTAGTCTTGCTCGGATTTGCTTTCTGGATAATGATGCTTGTAGATGCTGCAAAAAGAAAGTTCTCTAAAAGTGATGACAGGGTTATATGGATATTAGTCATTGCTCTTGCAGGAATAGTTGGAGCTGTAATATATTATTTCTTTGTGAAAAGAAAAGGATAAATTTTATTTTATAAGGAGATATAATATGGGAATGTTTGACAGCATAATTGCAGAAATTGAATGCCCTAAAACCAGGAAAACTGAAAAGAATGAAATACAAATTAAATGGAGAGAGCAAAGATACAGGGATATTGAAGGTTTTTTAGTAGGAGATACTGTAAATAATATTGATCCTGAATATAACAATACTTGGATAAAAGCAGATTATATATGCCAAAGCTGCTCTCCTAAAACAAGACAGAATATAGGGGGAAGAAAGATAGAATTTGTCAGAGTAAGAGACCAGATATGGCATCCCTGCTATGTAAAGATTGAAAATGGAAGAATAGCCTCTGTTTTGACTGAAGAAGGGTTTTCTAAGCTTGGAATTGAGAAGTTTGTTGTTTATGATTGATTAAGCGCTTTTACCTTGCGGAGCTCTTAGATTATCTAGCCTTTGCTTGAGAATTCTGTATACTTCATCTGCTACACGCTTTTGGGATTCATTTAGAGTTTTAGATGGAATTATCTGCCCTTTTTGCCTGACAAATACTCTTGCTTCACAGCCAACTGGATTATACTGTATACGCACTTCTGCTTCTCTTGCATCTTTCTCGCTTATATGTCCCATAGCTTCTCTAATAATATCTTGTTCTTGCTGATGCAAAGATTCGTATTCCCTAAGACCTACTCCCTCTAATATATACTCTATATGTTTTTCTTGCATGGAAAACTGAGATTTAAGCGTGATTTATAAATTTTTATGAAGTTGGATGATATGATCGATATGCACGGAACTTAGAAAAGCCCTTATTTTCTCTTTTTATATTTTTCGGAAATCGCTAAAAAACCGAAAGATTTATAAATACTAACTACATCTTATATTAATGTGTTTGTAATTATATAGGGGTGGAAATAGCATTTTTGGGAGTTGGATGCTATATAGATTTAATCATATTCATATTAGGGTGAATTAAATGGCTGAAATGATAAAAAAATGTCCTGAATGCGGAAGCATCAACTTATTCTGGAACAGAGAGAAAGGAGAAGTAATCTGCAAAGACTGCGGACTAGTAATAGAGGATAAGATGGTTGATTTCACGCAGGAATGGAGAGAATTTGATTCTGAGGAAGGAGAAAACCTAAGGAGAACAGGAGCTCCTATGACTTATACCCAGTTTGACCAGGGATTAGGAACTGAGATTGGAGAAAAAGGAGACTTATTCAAGCTGGATGCAAAAGACAGGGACAAATTCTTCAGATTAAGGAAATGGCAGTACAGGATATCAACTGCTATTGAAAGGAACTTAAAGCTAGCTTTAGCTGAATTAAAGAGAGTAAGTTCATACTTAAAGCTTCCAAAATCAGTAGAAGAGGAAGCTGCAAGAATCTACACTTTAGCTGTACAAAGAGGATTAGTAAGGGGAAGATCAATGGAATCAGTAGTTGCAGGAGCATTGTATGCTGCTTGCAGAAGGCATGAAGTTCCAAGAACACTAGATGAATTATCTGAGTCATCTGGAATTGAAAAGAAAGAAATCGGAAGAACATATAGGTTTGTCACAAGAGAGCTTGGAATATCAATTATGCCGTCAAATCCTGCTGATTATATAGCAAGATTCTCATCTGCACTAAGCTTATCACCTGAGACTCAGTCTGAAGCTATAGAGATATTAGAAAAAGCCCAGAAATATGAGCTGACTTCAGGAAGAGGGCCAACAGGAATTGCAGCTGCATCATTGTATGTCTCTGCACTATTGCATGGAGAGAAGAGAACACAGAGAGAAGTAGCTGATGTTGCAGGTGTAACAGAAGTTACTATAAGAAACAGGTATAAAGAATTACTAGAGGAATTAAACCTAGAGAAAGAAGTAAAAAAGATAAAGAACAAAAAGAAGAAATAAATATTTATAGCTTAAAGCATTAATCAGTCCTTAGGGGGTGGAGGAATATGGAGATTGATATCATCAGTTATGGGGATTTAGATGAAGAGTTTGATAAGATCGCTGAAACTCTTTATGATTTGAAAAAAGAGTTCTTAAAAGAGTATTAAATTTTATTTTTTTATTTAGAAAATTTATAGAATTTATCTTTAAATCCTATTATCTTTCCTTTATTAATTTTAATCCCTTCTTTTTTCAGCAGAGAAATTTTCTTTTTAACGCCTCTGCTGTAACCGCCCAAGCTTCCATCTGATTTTACAACCCTGTGGCAAGGAATGATTATTGGATATCTATTGTCATGCAAAGCCCTTCCTACTGCCCTGTATGACTGGCCTTTTCTCTTCAATGCCCTAGCTATCTCTTTGTATGTTGTGATTCTTCCTTTTGGAATTTTTTTCACCAAATCAAGAACTTCTTTTTGAAATGTATTTTTTGATTCAACCATTGGGTTTTGCCCTGTAAAACGGCTTTGCAGGAATTTCAATCCCTTCAGGAGCAATAGCATAACACCCTAAATCTCTGACTTTTATGTAGAACACTCCTTCTTCCTGATATACTTTCATCTTCCTAGAGTCTGCAGATAGCTTTGCTCTCCTGTTTGTTGTGACGGAGAAGTTTGTTCCGTCAAATCTTTGGGTTTCAACAATTCCTCTGCTGAACCATTTGTCAAACCAGCTTCCCATAGCATATTCTACCAAAGTCCCTCCTTTAAAGTCTATCTTCAACAGGTCTGCAATATCAGAAGGAGCTTTAGTTGCCATTTTATCTTATTATGCTAAATATTCCATGCAGATTTCCTTTGTTCATCTGCTTTTTGTATCTTTTTGCTGCAGAAATCATCTTAGCTTTTTCAATCTTAAATCCTTTCTGCCTTAAAATCTTCAAGACTTTCGCTGAGCTTACATATTGGCAGAACTGGGTGACGTTTTTCGGATCCTCTGAAGGATGCATCCTTTCAAAATCTATCAAAACAGATTTTGGCTCTTTTTCCTGGGTCACTATGACATGCTTATATGGATTGTGCATCTCCTCTTTGTTTATCTGCATTGAATCCAGTGTAAAGCATTGCTCGAAAACGTCTTTGATCACTTTTTTTATGTTTGCTTTGTTCTCTAGCTGGAAAAATTTCTCTATAAATATTCCGTGGATATAATTATAGCAGAACATCTCATCCTCATGGAACAGCAATTCAGGGCCGATGCCTTTCATATTCAGGACTTTAAGCCATCTTGCCTCATTAAGTATAGTGCCAATCGCTTCTGAATCTGGATTTTTTATCTTGATTGCAACTTTTTTTCCTTTCAGATCTGCTGTGTATATCAATCCTCGATGGCCTTTTGCCAATTTTTCTATGTTTGTCATTGATTTTGACTCTAAATTAAGCAGGAATTTTGATTTTTCAACAAGATAGACAAACAAGGTCTCCTGGAAAAACGATTCTTCTGTTATCTTTTGATAGCTAAATCCATATCTTTCAATAATCTCATGCACTTTTTCCCTTCCTGTCAATGTTGAGAATAGGATTAATATTTTCCCATAAGGCATCAAATAAGGGGATGCTTCTGAGAAAAACCTTTCAAGAATTTCATATCCTTTTTTTCCTCCTGATAATGCTATTTTTACGTCATCATCCTCTTCAGGCTCTTCTGGAAGATAAGGGGGATTGAATATCACTAAATCGAATTTCTTTTCCTTTCCTTTGAATGCTTCAAAAAGGTCTGAATGGATAAATTGGATATTATCCAGGCCTTCTGCCTGCTTTTTTGCACATTCCAATGCCTCATCATTGATATCAACGCCAATAACATGGTTGAAGATGTTTACTTTTGCAGCTGCTATTGCCAAAATCCCTGTCCCTGTCCCAATATCCAGGATATTTCCTTTTGCATAGTTTTTCAGCTGGCTGAGAATAAGTTCTGTGTCTTCCCTTGGCTCGTAGATATACATCTTATTAGAATAAAGAACTGTTTTATTTAAAGGTTTCTAGCAGGATGCAACTGAGTTTTGTAACTATCTATTAGTAGTGACAAAACCGAAAGGTTTATAAATAAGCTGATATTCCTAATTAGTATATTAAAATTATAATCTTAAGGAGAGTGAGATAATATGGCTAGAATTTTTATTTGGAAAAGAGGATTATGCGCTGCAGCTATAGTCGCTGCTTTAGGAGCAATATACCCCGCATATAAAGCATGCAAAGCAGTATGCAATATGTATCAAGAGCATAAAGATAACATTGTAACTTTTACATTTCCTGAAAAACGTAGAACTATGAACTGCGAAGGCAGGCAAGTAAGCTATGTTGAAACAAATAAAGGCGCAAAAGTTGTTGTAGAATACGGGCCAAAACGCTTTGTTCTTATTGATGAAGATAAATCAGATAAACCATCTCAACTTGAACTGATAACAGTAGAAACAAGATATCTAAAAGAACCAGATAATGAGTCAGCAGGGGTAGATGAACCAAAGACTCAAAAAGAAACATTTAGATCTGATAAAAATTATGTAACACAAGAGAGTTTAGACCAGAGAGACGCTATGTTTAAACTCGGCAATCAATGGTATATGATTGTAAGAGGCCTAGCTGGAAGAAATACAGTCCAAGAAACTGTTGCAAATGCTACTGCTAATCCTGAGCAAGCTAAGAAATTAGCCCAAGAAGCCAGAAAAGCACAGTATGAGCAGTCAATAAGGTATTTCCAAGTACCGCAGCCAAGAAAATAAAACTTAATTTTTTTATTATCTAATTTTATTCTTTTATTATCGATATCCCACTGATAACTTACCCATATTTGACACCTAAAAAAGCGTCAAAAGCATATTCTTTTGCAAGATTATAGTCAACATCCCTTGGCCAGTTCTCAAGCATAAGGATATTAAACGCATTTGCGATGTTATTGTGAGTCAGATCCTCTACCATCTTGTCAGGCATGCCTCTGCTTTTCAAGAATTTTATAAAATGAGGAAGATATGGAGCAACAGAGATTCCAGAAGCATACGGGGGCTTTAATTTATCACCAACTGAGTGATTGGCATGGTCTGATTCAATCCAGTCAATCCTTCCAGCGAGCAAAGCATCAAGCATCTGCTCCTGCATTGTTCTTGGCCTTAAAGCAGGATTCATCTTTAGGAACAAAGCCATCTCTTCTGGCTTGAAAGGAAGCTCAATTCCCAATGACTGCCAATATTCTGGTTTCATCATCTCATCATAAAGCCTTGCATGATGAGGAGTTAATCCGCAAGTAATCCTAAAATCAGCATATTTTCTTGCTGATTCAATCTCTTCCAATGCTATTGGTACAGAAATATGACAAATATGCAATGTCCCTTTGTAATGTGCCTCATTCGCAAACTTAATCTGGTCTTTGACAGATTCAACTTCTGCTTCTGGAGGCCTTGCCAGTGTATGCGTAAAAGGATTTGAAGGAACAAACAATCTGCTGTTTACGTATGCTTCTTTCTCACAGTGCACAGCAAGAACTCCCCTATAGTCTACATCTTCTTTTGCAAGAGTTTTATACACCAATCTTTGCTCTTCTTCTTTTATGATTCCCATGTTGCCAGTTGAATTGCCTGCAAACATCTTCAGTCCAACAACATAAGGATAGAGCTCTTTGTAAGCATTGACCATCTCTGCTATCTGGACTGGATCAGCAGTTATCCCTCCATACATTCCGTGAAAAAATCTTCCAAGACCTAGTTTTGTTATAACTTCAGCAACATCCTTCTTTCTTTTCCTGAGATTTTCAAGAGAAGTCAAAGGAGGATCTGTATTAGGCATCTCAAATGCAGCGCAGCATCCTGCTTTGAAAAGAACTGACAAGCTCCTTTCCAAAGTGTCTTTGTTTTTCTGGTTCCAATCTCTCAGATGAACATGCGGGTCTATCATTTTCAATGCTTAAAGCATCTCTGTGCTGTGAACAGCATTGTTGCATTCCTTTCGTTGCATGCTTCAATAGACTCAAAATCCCTTTCACTTCCTCCTGGCTGTATCACTGCTGTTATTCCCTGATCTAGACCGATGTCAATACCATCCCTGAAAGGAAAGAAAGCATCTGAAACCATAATTGCTCTTTCTAATCCGCCTTTTCTTCTTTCAACTTCATCTTCAACTTCCTGCATTATCTCAAGCTCTTTATCAGTTATCTGTAATCCCTTTGATTTAAGGACTAGATCATTGTAAGATATCCCTAATCTTTCAAAACAAAGCCTGTCTGTCAATTTCCTGTATGCCTTTTCTTTTGCAATAACTGCGACGTCCACCCTGTCCATCTGGCCTGTACCTATTCCTACTGTGACCCCGTCTTTTACGTAAATCACTGAATTAGATGTTATTCCTGACTCAACAAGCCATCCGA
>Ga0315289_10013320_pt1 | contig 11529 bp, 9 predicted proteins | sample YL17G11_40_MG_FD_203452 | JGI IMG/M metagenome (GOLD analysis project Ga0315289, IMG submission 203452) | Sediment microbial communities from Yellowstone Lake, YNP, Wyoming, USA - YL17G11_40 | ecosystem: Environmental > Aquatic > Freshwater > Lake > Sediment | place: USA: Wyoming | collected... | reverse complement strand
CATTTAACCCCCCAGTTATTAACAAAGAAATTGTTATATATTGTCATACGTCTTTTTTTCAAAGCTGTTAATGGTTTACCACCACCAGTTACTGCAGCATTTTGGTACAATTTACCTGCCCCACAAATATCACCCCTATTAAATGTTGCAAGGGTTTGAGAGTTAGCTAACCAACCTTCCCCAGCACCATAAGCCAAATCTAATAATGAATCAAATTGACCTTGAGTACACTTCTGTCTAAGCATCCGTTTAACAGCTGCTTCAGATCTAAGAATATCTTGTTCAAAATATGCATTAGCTTGTGCCACAGTTATTGTTTGTGGTAAAGATGCCCTATTAGCCCATAATCCTATTACATGACCATAACCAACGTCCGCATGAACTCCATCTGGGTCTTTGTATAGTTTTAATGACAATGACTCAGATTCCTTTATTAACTGTTTTATCCCAGCACTTGCACGATATGTGCTTGCAGGTGCATATGTACCAGGAAGAGTTTGTTTATATATTGGATCTGTCGTCCCTTGTTGTGAAACCTGCGTTGATGTTTCTGGTGGATATGTATCATATATCTCTGGAGACGCTGGAGGCTCTGGCAACACTGGAGGTATAAATTTTGTTGGGGGTTTTTGAGGAGGTGGAACATAATTAGGGTCGCTAATTAAATTACCATCTTTGTCCCATATAACATCCGCACCAACAGGTTGTGGTGGTTGAGCACCAGAATCCTCAATAGCCTTTTTCTCATCGTCAGTAAGTTCTGGAGGAATAATCTCATCAACTATAGGTTTCAATTCTTCTGGTATCGGAAGTGTAGGAAACTCTGGTGGTAAGATTATAACCTTTTTCATAACATCTACAAGTTTTTTACTAAATTCCTCTTGAAAATTTCCAAGATATTTATTAACTGTATTATTGACTATTTTATTAATCATATCTACAATATTTGGTATGTTAATCATAATGGGAACTCCATTTTATAATTAAATGTATTTATTATTGTTGATATTTCCCCACATGCACAATCACATTCACCAACACACACTACAACTTTATCTGTTACAACAATATCTACAACTACAATAACTAATTCATCTATAGTCTCATCTATTATCTTATCAACAATAATAACTTCTGTTGTTATAGAATCAATAACCTCTACATCGATGTCTTTAATAATGGTATCGGATATTTCATCAATTCCTGTTTGAACAAGATCTTCAGTAATAGTATCATATATAGTTGTCATATACACAGGTATTGGACATTCCAAAAATGGAACGATAAAATTCTTTCGTATATTTAAAACTTTAGTTGCCAACCTATTGAATTTAACCGTATCAAATTTCTTTTTAACCGATTTGATAACATTACGTTCTAAATCAATTAAATTATCAGACAAATCCTTACGAATTTGATTTGCTTTCTCTATTGTTCTTCTTGTAATATCTATGAACACACCAGATATATCTAATTGCCTCATGGCTTTTTCGATTTTATCATCAAGTTCTGGACCATCTTTATATCCATGTAGAAGTTTCAATCGCAATCTTGCCTTTATTTCAACTCTATCTCTTGCGGTACGAGCACCCTCAATCATAGAATCTGTCAATGCTTTGGTTTTCGCTTTCATATTAGCAATAAGAGCAGACATCATACTTGTAAGTTTTTCTATAATACCATTAACAAGTTTTTGTAATGCTTTATTAAGTTTATCTATACCTATTTGAATTTGTACAATACCAAAATCTATAAGTTCTTTAGCCTTTGAAATCATTTTATCTTTTACAGCATTTATTTGAGATATTTTGTCATTAATAAATTTAGAAATCTCATTAAACTTTGCAGCATCTATAACTTTTTGAGTAAATAACTTTGCTTGCATAGCAACATATTTCACTTGATTGGCTATAAGAACTACTGTCTCCAATGATTTATTCAATCCTGCAAATGCAGGAGTTGTAGATGCTAACAAATCCCATTGTAGTTTTCTTTGAACTCGTATAAGTATTGACATATACATGAAAGTGAATTGTGCAAACACTCTCTCAAATACAACTACCATACCAGCCATAATCTGATTTACCATCTCCATGAGTTTATTATATACACCCAATAACACTTCTTCAATCTTATCTATAATATACCCAACATTAATGAGAACTTTTTCGATATTCGCATATAACTCCAAAGCCACCTTTGTAACTTGAGCTTGAAATCCTTCTATACCTTCCCAAAAATTAAAATCTATCGAAGGGAAGTTAATATTGATATGAAATCTTTTTTCTTTACCATTAACATCTTTACCAGTAAAGCTAAATTTAGGGTTTGGTATACGAATCTGTTCACTAATTTTTAAGTATCTTAATGGATCGGGAAGTTGCAATGGAGGGGGTAATGGAATCTTAAATTCCACAACAACATTAACTCTTTGAACATACATATCACCAAATACTACTTTTGATACATTTTCGTTACCGTCACATGTATATGGAGCTGTACCAGTATATGTATACAGACTCAATCCTCTTATACCAAATCCAGCATTAATAGCAAATACATAATTTATAGACATATATTCAACTAAACCTGTAGCTATAATACCCCACACCAATTGGAAATACGATGGCATTGCAGCATTTTTGGTTCTAATATATGCCATATTATCAGTATTCAATTTGAATAGTCTCTCTCTAACTTTTACCAATATAGCACTAACTTCGTCTTTTGTAGCGTTGAAATATACTGTACCAGTCGTTGATGTCATTATTTCTCTATGAAATGAATCTCCCGTTAATTGCACAACAGTTGTTGGGAAACCAGGAGCATTATTACATGATAGCCATGATACAATATCATTGAACAACTCATCAACACCAGAGACCTTCTCTTCTTCTGTTTCGTCTGGATCTTCTATTTCTATACCCAATAATCGAGACATACTGAAAACAGTAAATAAATTATTAATAACTTTATTATCTGTAAATGCTAACACACCATTAATATCTAAACCATAGTCATTATCAACAGTAATGTAGGGAATAGGGAGATCGGGTATAGCGGGTGTTGGAGGCACAGCGATAGGCACAGGGATCGTTAATACGGCTGTCCCTATGGAACGCATACATATAGTACTATAATTGACGATATAGTCCTTAATAGCGATCTCTATAGCCTTGTTAGTATCGTACCCCATCTGACGACTCATCAACACTAAAAAATCATTTATAGTTGGCAATTCTGAACAACAACAAAATAATTGATTCATGTTTAATGTCTCATCAATTTTTGTTGAAAGTAATCCCCCCAATGCATTTCCAGCAGGGGAGATTGAATATCTATCTAATAATTTTTGTGCTTTTTCAGCATCAATTTCCTCTTCAGTCATTATTACTCCAAACAATTACATTCAGTAGATACACCATCAAATAGATTACCATCACTAACAGTATTAACAGACGTACACACTGTTCCAGTATGTAATGCCCCAGAGAATGGACAAATAGGTATTGCACATAATGGACCGTGACCAGCAGGTATTACCATATTACCATTAACGGTTAATAGCTCGTCATGATCCGTTGTTAAATTGGCAACACTATCAATCTTCACACTACCATCTTTTGCGATAGTTATAGTGGTCCCACTACTGTGGGTATATTGTGCCGTTTCTCTTTTTCTGTTAATCTCAAAACTATCCCCATTATCAGTTTCAAAAAATATCATTGTGTCGGGATAATCAATATCTTTACGTGAAGGTAGATTTTTTTTGGTAGCAACTTTGGTTGTGTATACGGGAAGGTATATTTCACCTCTATTGAAATACACATTAACTATAGCTCCCACTGGTGGAACTATAAATGAACCCATTGTACTACCAACGAAACCAAATTCTGGAGCTGCCCAAGGTAAATCTTCTGTAGGAACTCCATCGTATACAGACAATACATTAACTTTACATCTGCCAAGTTTTTTGGGGTCATCATTATCCACAACAAACCCAACAAAAGTATCTAATGTAACTGTTGTATTATTTTGTGACGCAGTTAACACACGATTAAGTATGTCTTTTGGTTGACTTTTAATATCTTCACTGATAACTTCATTTGACGCTACATTCATACAATATCCTTCACATAAACACTATCATAATCATTTATACCAAATCTACACAAAATAACTTTTTTACTATATGGAATATTTTGCGTTAACGAATGAGTTATAGCTCCTACCAAGTAATCCCCAGAGAATGGTTCAGATACAGTATTTGGAGCTGTCGTAGATCTTAAATCTAAAGTAATTTTATCAAATAATTCCGTCTCTGATGAACTATTTATATTTAGTTCTACAGTGTTAGAAAAAAGAAGATGACGGAAATAGTCATTTTGAATTTTACCCTTAAAAATAGTATTCTCGAAGTCGTCATCCAAAATCAACCCATAATCATCAAAATTCGTTATAGCTTCTTTAGGTATCAATTTAGTTCTATTATAATACGTTGTCATTTTTTCATTTGCTCGAACAGTTTGAGTTAGCCTATCAACACCATTAAAATACATATAGTCATACCCATACAACATCTTGTTATTGTATAGACACGTATTGTTTGATAGATTATATCCATTATAATTCATTACAGTTTTATCTAAATATGCATATTCTATGTTTTGATTGTATACCGCACGTTTTGATGAACTTTTACCTATTTCAGTATATAGGGATGTGTATATAAGAGTATTTTTAAGATTTGAATATATAAATACACCATCACCAGCAATATAAGCTCTTTCATTAATATGGTATAAAAAGTTTAGAGAATTGTTATTCTGTATCCAACGAATAGATTCCCCACCCTTAGCTCGAATATCAGATTTCCATCCAGCAATATTAGCAACACTTTCGATAACGTCATCAGAAGACCCTTTAAATGATGAGAATCTTATAGATGTGTAAGGGTATGATAAATACCCAGATATTTTAAACGTAAAATATTTATTCTCTATTGGGTCTGCCATAGCAAAATAATTACTGATAACAAATGTGGCATCTACATAGTTAGGATCATCTTTCAGATTTCCAACAGTTCTATGCATACTTTCTAAAACTACACGCACACGCATTTTATCTGTTAGTGGAAAAGTTTCCATAAATGATCCAGCATTATTAATCATCATATCCAATCTTGGTAGAATTTCCAAGATAGATTCCGATATTGTTAATGATACAACATTTTCTGAATTTATAGGAATTTCATTATTTAATGTATCGATTAAATATACTGATAAATTATATTGCTGGTTCGTGTTTATCATTTAGCATTCCTTGTTTTAACTCTAGCATAAAAAGCTTCAATATCTACCATAGATGGAATAACTAAATCCCCACCTATATACATGTCATTCCATAAATCATCAATATTATTAAATTTGCATAAAATCCACCAATATTGCGAGTCACCATAAATCCTATATGATAATGAATCTGGTCTATGAAGATCTGATTTTTTAACACAATCATATCGTATACTGTTATTAATTTCAAACAAGTCCCAATTAGATAATAGTAAATCATACTCATCAACATTATTACCAGATACAACTTCTTTCAAAAAATTTGTTCTTTTAAATTTATTAAACATTTATAACTCTCCTAAATTTATGGTGCTGGTGTATCTTCTACTAACACAGGGACTTTGAACTTAGTTATATTTGCATCTGCACCTGTAATAGCATCTGGTTTTGTTTTATTATATTGTCTTTGAGACTCAGAAATATCATATGTCATAGATATATTAGCATATGGATTTGGATTTTCATTAAGGTTTAACAACCCCTTAGAAGCCAAACCAACCTCTGTAACATCTGATATAATTTTTCTTGATACTAATTGTAATGTAACATCAGCATAAATAGGTCCAGCCGCTGTACATTCTTTTGAATATACAACAGATAAATCAGTTATAACCATATCTGGGTGGTGAAATACTTTACCTATTTGAACATCCACAGGTGGTGGACATGCGCGAAGAACTCCATAATCTGAAGCATTTTTAATCAATGTTGAAATAGCGGTAGTCCCTACAGACCCATATATTTTTGCTGCTGAGCTAAAACTTGCAAGTAAATTTGCACCACCAGATGAATCTCCACCTTCATTACCTGGTGCTGGGGGAGGAGCGTCTGGTATGAGACCAACTAACTTAGAACCCACCTTTAGTACCGCTTCAGAACCCTCAGTTAGAAGTTCTGAAACTCCTTCAACTTCCTGCGATCCCACAGCCGTAGTCATTAATAATAATGCTTGCACAAATTGTATTGCAGCTCCATCACCATTAACATCTAATATACGAAATGATGGAGATATTTTAATATCCCCACTTTTTCTCCAGTATTTTTGTGACCTTGCAACAGCACCAATTTCACCACCCCCAGTAACAACAACAAAATCTGCATATTGGTTAAGGTCTAATATTGGTGGTAATTGAAATGGTTCCCATTCTGATTGTATAGAATATGTTAATTCAGACGTTAATACCCCATAAATTGGCTTTTGCAATACTGTCATTATAGTATTATTTATACCAGAATTTGCAAAATTCCATACATCTAAATTAGCTTTAATTCTAACTAAACTTGTACCAAGTGATCGATTATAATAATCATCATTTGGTAATGCATGAAGCCTTTGCTGATTATCATTATTAAATATATTTGATATAACTTCAGCAGGTGTACTTGAATTGTTTTGCCCAATAAAGTTATGTGCTGTTACACTCATACAGAACCTCTTCCGCCACCACTCACAGGTGTATAGTTATTTTTAGGTGTTGGTAGAGCTTTTTTCATTGCTTCACCAATAGCTGTTGCCAATGTGTTAATATCTGAAGCCCCAAGTATTACTTGCATAGGTTTTGAATTTTGAATTTTATTTGCAATATTACCAAGAGGTAAATTAGCTTTATCTGCTAATTGAGATGGTATCATCTCTTTAACTTTACTAATACCAGCATCCATCCCACCACCAAGTAAATCTTTTGGTATTGGAACACTTCTTGGTGTCATTTTTTTCATCATGGAATATGCATCCCCGACATTACCTTTAACACCACCATTAGGTTTTTCTGTAACCTCACCACCATATTTCATTTTACCGCTTCTTACAGCGTCATACTGACCCTTTAAGCCAGCTAATTCTGTATGCCAAGGCTCATAAGGCATTGGACGAGCAAAGTGCCATTTAGATAGCAATCCCATACGATCAAGAGCATTACCGTCTCCTCTATCCATATCTATAGCATATCCGAATTCATGCATTGATCTACCAGGTTTTGCAACATATTTTGTTCTACCTGTTCGAACTGCTTCTGCGTATAATGCCTTTTGTTTTTCTGGAGATCTTGATCCAGATGTTATATCGATTACACCACCCTTTTGGGCATACTCTTGAGCCATCCCAATAAAGTTGTGCCATATAGCAGGATTTATCCCACTAACATCAACACCAGAATTAGCCTTTCTCCAACCAGCACCATCAGAACCTTTAACCGCATTATTAAATACTTCAGCGGCAACACCACCAGCAGCAGTTAATTTCCCACCAACACCCTCCGCAGAACCAACAGCAGACGCAAGATTAGATCCTACACCACCGAAAGACATTGCACCAAGTCCAGTTTTTTCCTTTTTCTTATCGTCTTTAAACACAGGCTTTGAGAATAACAGACCTTTAATCTTACCCATTACACCAGAAGCTGCAAGATTTTTTGGCTGAGGTTTTTTTATTTTTTTAGTAGATCCGCCACCATAAGCATCCCCAATGTTACCACCAGAAGATTTCGGTTTTGGTATACTTGTTGAACCACCACCAGAAGAAGATGTAGATTTTGATTTAAGAGCACTATTAATATCTTTAGCTAATAATATCCCATCGATACCCACACTTATTGCAGTACCAACACCAGGAAATATTGATGCAATACCACTGGCAAATTCTAATAATCCCCCAACAATATCACCTTTTTTGATACGCATAACACCAAAAGCAACACCCATAACCGCACCAAGAATTGGAACTTTCTTTGCCGCAGTTTTACCAGCAGTATGTGCCGCAACTTTACCTGCAACACCAAGACCTGTGGCTATGGCTTTACTTCCAACTTTAGCACCGATTTTTTTACCAATACCAGATTTTGCTACAGCAATAACAGCTTTTTTACCAAGTGCCGTTTTTCCGAGAGATGTTGCAACTTTAGAACCAAGAGTTCTCCCAACAGTTTTAGCCCCCATACGAGCCAAATGTTCAGCACCAGCTCTAAGTCCTAATTTCTGCACAACTTTCATTGTTGTGCCTACAGTTTTCATTGCTGTTGACATCATTTTAGGAAGTTTTGCTAAGGTAGTACCAACCTTCGCTATACCTTTTACCGCGTTAAAAACTTTTCCTAATATTTGTGGTAATTTGAATATTAATTTAACTGTTCCAAAAAATGCCTTAGCCATATGATTAAGCCCTTTAGCCACAGAAAATAAAAATTCCTTTTTACCTGTAAGTAAGAATCCCGCGAGACCCCCAATAGCTAAAGCTTTACCTAAAAACCCAAGAGCACCAAAAAGAGCCCCAACGATTTGACCCATCAGACCCTTTTTTTCTTTTTTCTCTTTTTTCATTAATCCACCAATACCTTTATTGATACTCTCTAATAAAGAATTGGATTTTTTTGAATAATTTTCTTTTTTGAAATAATCACGAGATTCTTTTTTAACCTCAGCATTTTGTTTGGATTTACCAAAAAAACCTTTGAGAGACTTTATAATTGAAGAATCTCTCGCCTTAGACATTTTAATATTTTCTTTTTGGATGGAACGTAAAGTTGAATCTAAAGATTTTTTCAATTCTTTAGATTCTTTACCTTTACCCTTATTATTGATTTGCTGTAACTCCAGAACTGTGATCTTCTGCAATTTAATAAGTTCGGCTACACTTTTTTGTGCGTCACCAAATGCTGCCCCAATAGTTTCTTTTATTTGGGCATTATTCGCTTTGATAAATTGATCGACCTTTATTCCAGATAAGAAATTATTTTCTGCCATGTGTCTTACCATTCATATTTGGATTGAAACCCAAATTAGTTATAGATGTTCTAGATTGCTCCTCAGCATTATCGTCATTTCTTTGTTTAACTAATCTTTCATAAAACCAAACGAATTCATAATATTCTTTATCATTGTAATCAAATGGAATATTTAATGCATAAGTTATTTGAAATTCCCGTTCTAATATCTCATCAAGAGATATGGCGGGGAAGAAAGAAGTCGGGACGAAATGATAGCCCCAATTGGGTTTCACCTCCACAAAGATTACATGACACATTCATATATGGTTTAACACTTGCAGTATTATTTTCCACATGAGTTAAAAGACATGAGAAATCTTGAGGATCAAGATTGAGAACGTAATTATATTTGTCTAATGGACTGAGTGCTTTACCATTAATTGTATCGATCATATATGCCATACCAACTAATTCCTCATCAACTTCATTACCAGATTTTACAATCATCTGTTCATAACGTTCTCTGAAATTACCGATATCTTTTTCATCTTTAATCTGTAAAAATTTAAGAGAAATATGATCTTTAGATTCAAGAATGATATTTTTCTCAAAATTCTCAACTTTTTTAATTTGAATTGAATTCACATCGAAATGGTATGTAGATTCTTTTTCACATTTAGGACATTCGAAATCTACAACATATGAGTTATTTCTGTATGAGTTAGCTCTAAGCCAAAATAAGATGTAAATTTTATCGTTAAGATAAATCTCGTCAACAGGAATACCTTTTACACATTTACGTAAAATCTCAGTGATTACAGATTCTGCATTATATTCATTAATAGAAGTTAATTTTTTAACTTCAAGAACTTTAAGTGGTCTACCCATAATTTTAGTACCTGCTGGATATAGCAACCCACCAGTTGGCAATCCTGTGATGTCCCAATAATTGCTATTGTCTACAGCAGTGAAAGCCTTAGACTCTTGCTGAATTTGTGAAACTGCTGTCATATCACCCTTATCTACAGCTTGAGCCATAGAACGCATGAGAGCAAGCATTTTCTTTTCATCTTGATCTTCATTAGGATTGTAATTCACAGCATCATTATTAACATTATCATTTTCAAAATCTTCAACTTGTCCACTTGACATTTTCATATAAAATCCTTTAAATTATTTTTAACTAATTAGAAGTCTACTGGATATTTAGGTTTCTGATTTGGGAATCGTCTATTACTTTGACCCAAAGCATCTTGTTCATTACCAACTCTATTAGCCTCTGCGCGAGATATAATAGGTTGATTAGGAAACTCATCATATACAAAACTTCTTGAATATCTTTCAAATTTGTCACAACCAAATGTGACGATATATTTCATTGCGGAATTATCATCGTAAGCCAAATTTTGAGCTTCTGCATTTATAAAATACAGTCGAGGAAATTTCCACACATATACACTTTCTTTTTTCTCATCACCCATATATACAAATAGATCCCCTATACCACTTTTCATAGAATTCGGCGGCTTGTAATAACCAGTCGCCGAATCTATTATAGTGTCTTGACATAGATCTATAAATCTACCAACACGCCCATATACATCCTCTTCCATTGTCAATTTGATATCTATTGCTTGCTCTTCAGCTAACACTGGATAAGAATATTGATATATACCCATTTTAATGAATTTCTTCTCAAATGAGTATACTGGAATATCGATGTTTGAAACGTGAAAGGAATGTATTATTTGCTCACCTTGCCAAGTATTAATATTTTTATTAATTTGTGAGAAATCCACATAGAAGTTATATGTGTGCAGAATAGATTTATTTGAATAAAATCTGCTAATATCATTATTTAATAACCCTTGTATCGGAAAGCCCATAATATCACCTTATTAAATGTAGAGATCTGTAGTTGTATCTGGGAACTCAATCCAGTAGTCATATTGGAATGTCACAGAATATTTCACTGCTTCATTACCATCATACGTTAATCCAACTTCGGCTACATTCTGCACCCAAGCATTTTTAAATCTAATAACTTTTGGAAGTGGAACACCAGCATAACTGAACATGTAGAGATAAATATCTTTAACCATTCTTCTTTTCAAAAGACGTTGAGATTTACCCGCACTGATAGTACTATCTGGGTTGATATTGAAGATAACCTGTTGCCATTCGTATAATACGCGAGAGATAGTCATATCTTCGGTATCTTCGAAATCAATAGTTACTTGACCACCACCAGGATCTGCACGACCAGGGAAGAATTGTCTTGTTCCCATGAAATTTGATGTGATCGCTTCATTTGTACGCGATGGAATATTGATACTTCTACATCTCACTAAAAGATCTTCAGCATCTAACATAGCCGCAGGACAGATCTGACTAATACCAGGTATCATCATCTGCCACATAAATGTTCGTTGAATATCTGGGAACTTCGCCGCACGACCATTTATAGTGAAATTAGC
>Ga0315289_10013319_pt1 | contig 11530 bp, 13 predicted proteins | sample YL17G11_40_MG_FD_203452 | JGI IMG/M metagenome (GOLD analysis project Ga0315289, IMG submission 203452) | Sediment microbial communities from Yellowstone Lake, YNP, Wyoming, USA - YL17G11_40 | ecosystem: Environmental > Aquatic > Freshwater > Lake > Sediment | place: USA: Wyoming | collected... | reverse complement strand
CTCTGCGCGGTGACCCACCAGATTTCCCCGTTGATGTGTAAGGAACTGCGTAGCCGGGCCGAGGCGGCTGGGATCGCGGCCTGACTCCCTACGTGAAGGTGAGATGCAGGTGGTCACTGGCATCGGAGCTGGCTCTGCGCGCGACGAGAGATGCCCTTCAGACTGATTTTCAACAGCAGCGTGTGCGGAGTGCCGTGTTTGTCAGGAGTTGCGCAGGCGCACAAGGGCCTTTGGCACTACACCTCGGGTTTTGGCGTGGGCGGTGGGGTCGGGTCCAGCGCCGTGAGGACGGCGGGCGGGCGGACTCCGGCGGCGGCGAACGCCGCGGCGGCGTGGCCCCGGAGGTCCGTGCGCAACCGGTACCGCTGCCCATCGCAGGTGACCTCGACCGCCTGGACCTGGGCTACGTTCCGCATGAGATCGGGCCAAGCGACGGCCACGCCCCGCTCATCCAGCCGCCGCTGAAGATCGACCTCCAGGCGGAGCGCCAGGAAGCACGCGACGATGTGGCCGATGGTGGTGTCATCCCGGTGGTGGTAGACGGGGCGGACCTCCAAGGTGCTCTTCTCCTCCCGGAAGGTCCGTTCCACCCGCCAGAGGCTCTTGTACGCGAGGGCCACCTCGGCGGCGGGGAGTGCCGTGTTGGTCCGGAGCACGAACTTCCCGTCCAGGCGGGCGTCGGCCTCCACCGCCGCCTGGTTGATGGCCACGCTGCCCTTCCGGACGGAGAGGAACCGCGCGAACCCTTTGTTCCCGAGGAGCGCCTTCGGACCCCGCTGGGCCAGAGTGATCTCGAGGTGCGCCACGAGCGCGTTACGGGCCGCGGCATCCCGCACGGCCTCTTCGGGGTTCCGGCAGACGACGTAGCGGTCCGCCCCCACCGTGACCTCCTTCACTTCCAGGTTGGGGGCCACGGGGTGGAAGCGGCCGGGACGGGCCAGGACCACGTCGGCGACCGCGGCATCCCGGCGCAGCTTGCACCCGAGGATGAAGTCGAAGGGGGCGTCGGGGTCCTCGGTCAGGAGCGTGACCGTGGAGGCCGCCATCATCCCCCGGTCCGCCACCACGATGACCCGGCCAATCCGGAACCGGGTCCGGAGCCGGGCGATGAGGGCGCGGAACGCCGGCCGGCCGGTCGTATTCCCCGGGAGGATGTCCCAGGCCACCGGCCAGCTTTGCCGGTCCACCGCCACGCAGAGCACCACCTGGGGCTGGTCCGGCCGCCGGTCCCGGGGGTACCCCCGGCGCCGGAGCGGCGTCTCGGTGTCGCGCCAGAGGAAGACGCTGGTCGTATCGATGAACAGGAGATCCAGGGTTTGCGTGAAGAGGTCTCGGTCCCGCTGGAAGAGTGCCACCTCCAGGGCCTCCCGGTGCGCGGCCAGGACGCCGCCCGCGGTGCGGTAGAGGTGGTGGAGCTCCAGGGCGGCGAACCCCGGCGCCTCGATGGTTGGGAGCCACGCCGCCCCCTGGCGGTCGCTCCCCGGGGCACAGAGCCGCTGGAGGGCAAGGGCGAAACAGGCGCGCTCGACGTCGAAGCCGAAGTGGCGGGTGGCCGTGAGGTCGCGGAGGATCGTGGGCAGCCCTTGCTGTTCCCACAGCCGTCCGAAGACCAACGCCGGGCCCCACGGCTTTGCCTGGCGGGCCTCCAGACCCGCCGTGCGCACCCGCTCGACGACACGGAGCCGGTCGCTAAAGCGGGCGAGGGATTGCAGGAGGCCGTCCAGGGCCCCGCTGGCCACCAGCTGATCGCGCCGCCCCAACGTGGCGCGCACTCGCTGGCGAACGTGGCCGGCCTCGCGGAACGACTCCACGAGCTGGAGGTACTCGTAGGTCTGGCCACCTTGGACACTACGCTTAACTCGGACGAACATGGCGAAAGCATACACTCACATGCATATACGTCAAGGGTGAATCGCGACACTCCTGTCGATTTTAGGCACTACGTTTTTGTCCGCGAACCGAGATCAACCTGGTTAACTGCACGAAATTGCAGAGAGGTGCCCTGTGGATAACCGAGCAAACTGTCGAAGATGAGTCAGATCCACGAGGCGGATGGGTACGGCCAGGATTTCCCGATCGAGCGCCTGTACCGCGAGGCCAAGGTGTGTCCGATCTGGGAGGGGACGAGGGAGATCCAACGTATTGGTCATCGCTCGCCAGTTGCGCAAGCGGCACTAAGTGCTCGATCCAGAATTACGGTGACCTATTATCCTGATGCAAAGCTTCGATCCCCCTCTCCCAAGTATGGGTGTACGGGGAGTTAATGGTTGCATCCAGCGAGAGGGGGAACAATGAATTTCGCTGTATTTGCGGCGCGCAGTACTAAGGGCGGCACACCCAGGAGGGTTCCATGTTCACGGAGAAGATCACCCTGAACAGCATGACGCTGGCCGGGGACCTGGACACGAAACTCGCGGCGGCAAAGCGGGCCGGCTTCACCGCCATCAGCGTCTGGGAGAAGGACTTCCGGGAGTATCCGCAGGGTGCGCAAGCGGCGCGCGCGGAAATCGTCCAACAGGGTTTCTTCGTCCCCGAGTTCTTCGCTCTCCGGGAGTGGCAGCTGCTGGCCGGACCGGCGCGGGACGAAGCCTTCCAGCGGGCAGCCGGTTTCCTCGCCTTCATGGCAGGCCTGGGATACGATACGGCTATTGTGTGCACGGCCCTGGGTCCCGGGACCGTGGAGGCAGCGGCGGCCGAACTTGCGCGGGTGGCGGAGATGGCGGCCGCCCACGGCATCCGAATTGCTTACGAGTTCGTCGCCTGGGCTGAGTGGCTGCACGACATCAACAGCACCTGGGAGGTCATCCAGCGGGTGGACCGGCCGGACGTTGGCCTGCTCGTAGACTCCTACCACCTCTTCAAGGCCGGTTCCACCCTAGCTGACCTACGCCGAATCCCTATGGACCGGATCTTCGCCGTTCACCTCGCGGATGCGCCTGCCGGCAGCATGGACTTGGTCGAGATGCGGCGCCACTACAGCTTGTTCCCAGGAGATGGCGTGCTGCCGATTCGCGAGATGATCGCCGTCCTCCGGGAGTGCCGGTACACCGGCTGGTACGGGCTCGAGCTCTTGAGCGATGAGTACTGGAGGCGCGATCCGTACGAGCTCGCCGAGCAGTCCATGGAGTCCTTGGTGAGGATTTTCGGCTGAGGGACACGATGGCCATCGGGCAGCCGCGCGCGAACGGGTGGGCAGGGGGGATAGCGACATGAGGGCAGAGGACTTCCGCTTACCTTCTTTGCACCGATTGTCCGCGTCATGAACCACCTTCCCGCTAGCTATCGTAAACTGTGCAGCCGCGGCCCTCCCTGCGGAAACGGGACGCCGATTCTTTTTCAGAGCCTTGTAACTGTCGGGTTTAAAAGGCTCGCCCGTGATTATAAGGACACGACGCCGCATTACATGACGACGGAAACATTAACTTGGCCCCGACGCGGGTTAGGTGTGCAACGGGTTAGCGCGGGCTTTGCGGGGTCTTGACGTTGGAGGTAAGGCAATGCTCCTGGAAGGAAAAGTTGCTCTGGTGACGGGCGCCGCACGAGGGATCGGGGCGGGCATAGCGCGGGGGTATGCGCGGGAAGGCTGCTCCGTAGCGTTGTGTGATATGAACGAAAGCGGAATCCGCCAGGTGGGAGAAGAGATCGAATACGCGGGGACAAAAACGCTCCTTATCGCGTGTGATGTGTCGTCATCCCATGATGCCACAAAGGCGATTGAGAGTACGATCAAGATATTTGGTCGCTTGGACATCCTGGCGAACGTGGCCGGCATATCGCCGAAGAGAGACGGGCAAAAGATCCCATTCTACGAGATCTCGCCTCAGCAGTGGGAGCGGGTGCTGGCAGTAAATCTTTCCGGTTGTCTCTATCTCTCGGCCGCCGCTGCGCCCCAGATGATGGCACAGAGAAGCGGCCGAATCATCAGTATGTCTTCTATTGCTGGAAAGATTGGAAGTGAAGGGGGACCCGCCGGAGCTCATTACTCAGCGTCGAAAGCGGGAGTGATCGCGCTAACTCGATCGATGGCGTTTGAGCTGGCTCCTTACGGCATCACGGTCAATGCGGTTGCGCCAGGCCGGATCGAATCGCCCATGGCTACGGACACGGCTGAAGCGGTTAATGAGAGAATCCTGCAGAGAATACCGATGGGGCGTGTCGGGAGAATCGATGAGGTCGCCTATGTGTTCATCTTTCTAGCGTCTGATGGAGCCAGCTATATCACCGGAGAAACAGTCGACGTTAACGGCGGGTGGCTGATTGACTAACCCGAGTGACTACTCGCACCCATTCGCGAGCACTGAAGAACTCGCGCCTGGCAGCGTGGGGTCATGTCTCCGGGCGAATCGACAGACGCAAATCTGTCAACAGCCTGTCAGCAGACGAATATGGGGCGAATCCAACGGGGATGTGTCACGGAAAATTGAAACGAATCACATCAAGCTTTCGGCGAAATGGCTATACACGAAGGTGAGGGCGAGCAAGGATGATGGCACGTGCTCCGATACGGTTCTCCTGGACCCGTCGAGTTCGACTCCACAGTTCTCCTTGCAGGACCGTCCTATAGCCAACGAGGTGAGGATATGCAGGATGCTGAGCAGATCAGGGCACTGAGGCAGTTTTCCGTTAGGATCCGGATGGAGGCGTTGAAGTCCATCGCGGCGATAGGGATCGGGCACATCGGCGGAACGCTGTCGATCTGCGACGTATTAGCGGTTCTCTACGGAGGGGTGATGCGGGTCGATCCCTCGAATCCGAGCTGGCAAGGGCGCGACTACCTTGTTCTGTCCAAGGGACACGCTGGGCCGGCACTGTATGCCACACTCGCACTGAAGGGTTTCTTCGCCGCGGATCTCCTCACAACCCTGAATCAGCCGCGCACCAACCTTCCCAGCCACTGCGATCGCCTCCGCACGCCGGGCGTCGATATGACAACCGGATCGCTGGGCCAGGGAGCATCGAGCGCGGCGGGTATCGCACTCGGCCTGAAGCGGCGCGGGATTTCCAACCGGGTCTTCCTGGTCCTGGGCGACGGCGAGTGCAATGAGGGGCAGGTGTGGGAGATGGCCCTCTTCGCCCGCCAGTTCAAGCTGGACAACTTGACGGCCTTCGTGGATTACAACAAGCAGCAGATCGACGGCTTCACTTCGGAGATCTGCGACCTGGGCGACCTCGCCGCCAAATTCGCGGCCTTCGGATGGCACGCACAGGCGGTGGACGGCCACGATGTCGCGGCGATCGGCCAAGCGATTGAGGACGCCCGGATCGAGGAAGGCCGGCCTTCGGTCATCGTCCTGAACACGGTGAAGGGGAAGGGCGTCTCCTGGTGGGAGAGGGACCGCAACAACCACAATATGCCAATCACGGCAGAGCAACTGGGGCGCGCCCTGCAGGAGCTCGAGGCGCAACTGGCTGAGTATTGAGCGGCGCTCAAGAGGACGACGATGCCAATCATCCTGGCGACTGAAAATGTCGATGAGCATGTGGCGATGCGTGATGCCTACGTGGACACGCTGCTGGAGTTGGCCGGGCAGGACGAGCGCATCTTGGCGCTGGACGCCGACCTCATGCTGGCGATGGGGGTGCAGCGATTTGCTATTCAGTTCCCGGAACGAGCGATCAACTGTGGCGTCCAGGAAGCCAACATGTTCGGGGTGGCGGCCGGCCTATCGGTGGTCGGCTTCATCCCGTTCGCCCACACCTTCGCCTGCTTCGCCTCGCGCCGCGCCTGCGACCAAATCTTCATGTCGTGCGCGTACGCTCGGTTGAACGTGAAGGTCATCGGCAGCGACCCGGGCATCACCGCCGCGCTGAACGGCGGCACCCACATGCCGTTCGAGGACCTCGGAATCATGCGGGGGATTCCCGGCATGACTGTCATCGAGCCCACCGACTCCGTCATGGTCCGTGACATCGTGCGACAGGTGGCCCGCCTCTACGGGGTGCACTACATCCGGCTCGCGCGGCGCTTTGCCGTCAAGGTCTACGAGGAAGGGTCGACCTTCTCCATTGGCCAAGCGGTGACCCTGCGCGATGGCCGCGACCTCACCATCATTGCCACCGGGTTCTGCGTCGCGGAAGCGCTCGCCGCGGCGAGACGGCTCGAGTCCCGCGGAATATCGGCCAGGGTGCTGAATATGTTCACCCTCAAGCCCATCGACCAGGAAGCGATTGTGGCCACCGCCGAGGAGACCGGGGCGATCGTCACCGCGGAGAACCACAACATTCTTAATGGCCTGGGATCAGCGGTGGCCGAAGTCGTCGGTGAGCACCTGCCCGTGCCGATCGAGCGGGTGGGGGTGCGGGATGAGTTCGGCGAAGTAGGGCCCGTCAGTTACCTGAAGGAGCGGTTCGGGCTGACAGCGGATCACATCCTGGCCGCTGCTGAGCGGGTATTGAAACGCAAGCACTGACGGCGACCTTGCACGGCGTGCATAGAGGCATGAGGCCGCTTCCGTCGTCACATGTATCGATGGCTATCAAATGGCGCGGAAGGGTCGGGCAGGCGCAGCGCTCGCCGTCTCGGCGGTCGGCTCGTGGGTGGCGGGATCGGTGAGTGTCGTCTTCCTCATGTTCTTTGCGCCGCTCCTGGCGTCCGACGCCCTGCAGTTTGGCCCGCCGGAGTATTTCTCGCTCATGGTCCTCGCGTTCGTCGTGCTCGCCACCGGCTCCCTCCTCAAGGGGCTTTTCATGACGGCGTTCGGGCTGTTATTGGGCTGTGTCGGGATCGACCCGGTCTCTAGGTATCAACGCTTCACCTTCGGCCTGCGCGAACTGCTCGACGTGAGCGGCTTCGTGTCCGCCGTCATGGGCCTCTTTGGTTGTCGAGATCCTGACGACTGCGGAGAAGATTTTCACCGGGCCGGGGTGACACGGGTTCGCTTCTGGGAACGCTGGCCGACCGTGAGCAAATAGCGAGCGATCACGCCCCGATGGGTACACGATCGGCTGGATCAACACACCGAACGTCATCACGATTCCGATTCAGCGGACGGCGGCCCGCGCCCTCGCGGACTTCATCCCCATCTGTCACATCGTCTACGACCCCGGCGTCTTGTATGTTGCTTGCAGCCCGCTGCGTTGCGAGTAGAGTACGGGCCACCCATGGACGTAACAGACCGATTGCGTCAAAGGGCTCTCGAGACCGTCGCCAAGCATGGCTCGTCCCGTCCGTACCCCTCACTAGCCTGTCAAGGTTCGTAATGGTGTTGACACTCTCGACCGCGGTTTCGAGTGGGTCATGACCTCAGCTCGCTTTCTGCTCGGCGCCCCAGAAGAGGCTCGCCAGGGTCCGGCCCCGCAACCGGTAGCCCGAGTGGGGGCGCTGCGTGTTGTAGAAGTGCAGGAACGCCGCCAGAGCCTGCGGGAGCTGCCGGCGCCTGGTGAAGTAGCGGCGGCGGAACTGGATGCGCCAGTGCTCCTGCAAGAGCGTGCCCTGGAGCCGCTCCACGAAGCCGTTCGTCCAGGCGTGGCGCGGTTTCGTGCGGGTGTGCCGAAGCCCCAGATCCCGGCAGGCCTGTGCGAAGGCGCCCTTGAACTCGCTGCCGCCGTCGGTGAGGAGCCGCTGGAGCGGCCAGCCCGCCTGCTGGTACAGGGGGACGAGGACCTCCCGCAGGAAGGCGGCATAGGCCCGGGCCGACAGGGCGGGCAGGATCTCGTAGGAGCAGGCCGCATCGCAGGCCGTCACCTGCCAGACCTTCCCCACCCCCTTGAGCTTCCCCAGGTAGCACGTGTCGAGGCACACCAGCTCCCCGGGCTGCGCGGCGGCCACATGCCGGCCCTGGCCCCGCGCCCGCTGGAGCGCCCGGCGCGTCCGCTCGGTGAGCAGCCCCTGCGTGGCACTGCGCGCCTCCAGGACCGCCAGGCGGGCCCGGCGGGTCCCCAGGCCGACGCGGCGGAGGCAGCGCTGCGCGGGACTCGGCGCCACCGTCGCCAGGCCCTGCTGCGCCAAGTGGGCGGCCAGGCGGCCGCTCCCCCAGGGGGGCCAGGCCAAGGCCTAGCCGACGATCAGGCGCTCGGTGTGGGGGGCCAGGGCCGCCGGGCGGCCGCGTTTGGCCTGGTGGCGCCGGGGGTGCAGCCCGTCGGCCCCGTAGCGTTCGAACCGCTGCCGCCAGCGGTAGACCACCGTCCGGGAGACCCCGGCCTCCGCGCAGGCGGCCGTCACATTGCCCACGACTTGCGCGCGATGGATGGCACGGAGCCGCATGGCGCGTACACTGTCGTCCAGGGTCATCGCCCTTGCCTCCTCTCGAATGTCCCCTTGCCGGGAGGTTGTGCACTCGAGACCGAGCGTAAGGGAGATGACCCTTTTCTGTCGAGGCGGCCCCCGCCGATGTGTCAACACTATTACGACTCAGGTCACTCCTAGCCCGGACAGTCGCCAGGGCCCGCGTGAGCCCGCATCGCGCAAGACCGAGCGTGCAGGAGGACCCCGTGACTGAGACGCCCGCCTTCATCGGGATCGATGTCGCCAAGGACGAGCTCGTGGTCGCCGTCCGCCGCGGGGGCGCCCGCTGGACCGTGGCCCAGACCGACGCGGCCTGGCATGCCCTGGCCACGCGGCTCCGGGCCCGCGGCCCGCCCTGGTCCTCCTCGAGGCGACCGGGGGCCTCGAACTGCCCGTGGCCAGCGTCCTCGGGAGCGCCGGGCTCGCCGTCGCGGTGGTGAACCCCCGCCAGGTGCGGGACTTCGCGAAGGCCACCGGGACCCTGGCGAAGACCGACCGCGTGGATGCCGCGGTGCTCGCCCACTTCGCGGAGGCGGTCCGGCCGGTCCCCCGCCCCGCCCCCGATGCCGCGCCCCAGGCGCCGAGGCGTTGGTCACGCGCCGGCGGCAGCTCGTGGAGATGCTCACCGCCGAGCAGAACCGGCTCGCCGGTGCGCCGCGCGCCCTGCGCCCGGAGCTCCAGGCCCACCTCCGGTGGCTGCAGCGCCGGCTGGAGACCCTGGATACCGAACTCCGCCGGCTCATCCACGCGCACCCGATGTGGCGCGTCCGGGACGCCTTGTTGCAGGGCGTCCCCGGGGTGGGCGACGTCCTGGCCACGACCCTGCTCGCCGCGCTGCCTGAGCTGGGCACGCTCTCCCGCCGGGCCATTGCCGCCCTCGTCGGCGTGGCCCCCTGGAGCCGGGACAGCGGCCGGTGCGGGCGGCCCCGCCGAGATCCGGTCCGTGCTCTACATGGCCACCCTCGCGGGCATCCGCTGCAACCCGGTGCTCCGGGCCTTCTATGCCCGCCTCCGGGGGAGTGGCAAGCTCACGAAAGTCGCCCTGGTCGCCTGTATGCGGAAGCTGCTCATAATCCTCAATGCGATGGTGAAGCATCAGACCCAATGGACGCCGCGGCTCGGGCACGCCTGAGCCGCGCTTTTACTCTTGACAGGCGACACAGTCGCTTGGCGGTGCGGGCGGACTCGCCCATCAATACGATCGAGCAGTTTCTGGAGGAGGCACGCAAGAAGCCTGGTGCGGTGAACTATGGCACCTCGGGCATCGGGAGCGACGACCACATCGCCATGCTCACCGTGGAACGGGAGGCGGGGGTCAAGCTGAGTCACGTGCCGTTCGACGGAGCGGCGCCGAATTTGACGGCGGTGCTGGGCGGGCATACGGTTGCCACCGCCGTGAACGAGAGCGAGATCCTGCCCCACGTCAAGACCGGAAAAGTAAAAGTGATCGGGGTCATGCACGACAAGCGGTTGGCCTCGCTGCCGCAGGTGGCCACCTTCAAGGAGAAGAAGCTGAACGTGATCTCCTCATCCGCGCGGGGTATTGCCGCGCCGAAAGGCACACCCGACGCGGTGGTGAAGTTGCTGGAAGAGACATACTCAAAGGCCGTAAAGGCGCCGGAGTTTTTGCAGAAGGCGAAGGAGCTCGATCTGCCGCTTCACTTCCTCGAGGGCAAAGCGTACCTGGCGTTCCTGAAAGAGACGGACGGCTCGATGCGCGCACTTTGGAAGCAGTATCCGTGGACCAAGTGATGGGCCCGGCTCGCCGGCCCGAAAGGAGGTAAGGGAATGGCGCTGCCCATGGCGTGCACGACCCTGCGAGACTATTGTTCCTCGCTCTTCGACAAGGCGGGTGTTCCGACAGCGGATGCGCGGACGGTGGCGGAGAGCCTCGTGGAGGCCGACCTCCGCGGCGTCAGCTCACATGGCGTGACCCGCGTCGGCATCTATTTGGAGCGCCTTCGCGGCGGTGTCGTGAACCCTCGGCCGAGTATCCGCCGCCTCCGGGAGGGACCCGGGGCGGTGTTGCTCGACGGCGACAACGGCCTGGGGGCGGTGGTGGGTCGGCACGCCATGGCGGAGGCGGTCCGGCGTGCGGAGCAATGCGGTACGGCCTGGGTCTGCGTCCGGAACAGCAACCATTTTGGGACGGCGGCCTGGTATGCGATGCAAGCCCTGCAGGCGGGATGCATTGGTGTCGCCCTGACCGGCGCGCCGCCCACGATGCCCATCTGGGGCGGCCGGTCACCCTTCTTCGGCACGAACCCGTTCGCCGTGGCCGTTCCCGCAGGCGAGGAGCGACCGATTGTCGTCGACATGGCGACGAGCGTCACGGCCCGGGGGAAAATCATTCTGGCAGCCAAGAAGGGGGAGCCGATTCCTGAAGGGCTCGCCATTGACCCCGACGGGAGACCGACGACCGACGCGAAGCTCGCATTGGCCGGGGCCGTTCTTCCGTTCGGTGGCCACAAGGGATCGGCCATCGCCCTGTTGGTCGAGGTGCTCTCCGCGGTGTTGGCGGGGGCCAGCATGGCCCCCCATGTCGGCAACCTCTACGATAATCCGACCGGGGTACAGGACGTCGGTCACGGGTTCGGGGCGATCCGCATCGAGGCTTTCGCCCCCTTGGCTGAGTTCACCGCCCGCATGGATCGACTCATCCGCGAGGCGCGGCAATGCCCTCGCGCCCAAGGCGCGGACCGTGTCTACATGCCAGGAGAGATCGAGTTCGACAACGCCGCCAGGAATGCCGCACAGGGTCTCGTGCTGCCGGATGTCACGGTGGAGGATCTCCGGATGTGGGGAGAGCGGCTTGGCGTGGACTGGCAGTTCCAGCGGACAAGCGCATAGTGTTGAGCTGTCGGGATAAATGCGGAGAGACGTCCATGCGCTCTGTGAAGATCGGCCTTCTCGGTTTCGGTGAAGTCGGCTCGCGCTTTGCCCGGGGCCTCAAGTCCTCGGGCGCGTCTGTGCAGGCTTATGACAAGAACTGGAACGCCGACCCCATCGGCTTTCGAATTCGGCAGCGCGCCAGCGAGGCGCCCTGATCCGGCGCTAACCTGACTTTCGCTACTGGACCTCAGAATCCGCAATTTTCATCACGCGCGACGCCGTAACTGCTTGCCACACAAGAGGCGTGCTCGTCGAAAACGGGGTGGGGGCAGACCTACCCCCTGTCGTAGCTCAGTGAAAATGTCCGCCCCCACCTCGCGCGCCCAGCGGAGTGGCGCGGGGCGGGGGCGGTTCACCGGCGCTTCCGGGCGCGAAGTTGGCCGGGGTCCGGCGGGGCGGGGGTCGTCGTGAGGA
>Ga0315289_10013316_pt1 | contig 11530 bp, 7 predicted proteins | sample YL17G11_40_MG_FD_203452 | JGI IMG/M metagenome (GOLD analysis project Ga0315289, IMG submission 203452) | Sediment microbial communities from Yellowstone Lake, YNP, Wyoming, USA - YL17G11_40 | ecosystem: Environmental > Aquatic > Freshwater > Lake > Sediment | place: USA: Wyoming | collected... | reverse complement strand
AGGATTACTGCAGAAAGCTCTTTTCCTTTCAAATCCCCTTTGAGCTTCTCTAAACTGTTTCCGATTGAGGTAGCTTCTCCTTTGAAAGAAGGAAGTTTCTCTGAAAGGTCATAAGGGATTAAACTGTCTGAAAAAAGGTAAGGGTAAAATTCCGCCTTTGCTAAAATCTCTTTAAAACTTTTCTCCTCTAAAAGATTTTGCAGGACCTCTTTTCTGGTAATAGCCTTATCTTTTATATTCATACTCTTGGATGAATCTAAGAGTAAAGCAATCTTAGGTTTCTCCCAGGATTTTTTTGCTATTCCTAATAGAGCTTCACCTAAAGCTAAAAAAAGGCTGATTAGAGCCAGCCACCTTAAAACTAAAAGCAAAACTTTCTTCTTAGCTTTAAGAGGTGGTAAAGTAAAACGATAGGAAAGAAAAGCCAGGACCAAGGCAACTGCAAAGATGAAAATAAGCAGAATTATATCTTGGGTTTGAAAATCTATCCACAGTTTCAAGAATACCCTTCTTTCTGATCCTCTGGACCTTTCTTTTGGATAAAAAAACCACTGCCAAAAACATCTACAGTGGTCTGTTGCAGATCTCTATTACAGTAATCTATTTCTCACGGGTCAAGATGAAATCAACCAATTTCTCCAACGCCTCTTTATATTCTGTTGGATTCAATTCGGAGATTAATTCTAAAGCTTCATTACCAAAATCCTGGGCTCTTTTTAGGCTATACTCTACACCACCCTCTTTCTTCACAAAGGAGCACATCTGAGAGAAATGTTCTGGCTTATATCCTTCTTCTAAGATTTTCATTATTTTATCACGGGTCCCATCCTCAGAGTTAGCCAAAGCATAGATTAAAGGTAAGGTGATTTTCCCCTCCTGCAGGTCATTCCCTAACTCCTTACCGGTTTTCTCCTTATCACCTACTAAATCTAAAAGGTCATCGATTATCTGAAAAGATACGCCAAAATCCTCACCAAACCTCTGGTAGATATACTGAGTTTTTTCATCCACACCTCTGGCAATTGCTCCAGACTTGCAAGCAACTGAGAAAAGGGAAGCAGTCTTATCTGTTATAATCTTAAGATATACTCTCTCCGTCAAATTGTAATTTCCTCGCTCCTGAATCTGCAGAAGCTCGCCCAGGCTAATACTCTCAGTAGCTTTAGAAACAGCTTTAAGGAGTGGAGTAAGTCCGGTTTGAACTAAGATCTTAAATGACTTTGCTAATAGATAATCCCCCATAAGGACTGAGACTAAATTACTCCAGCGGTAATTCACTGAGGCTTTCCCCCTGCGGGTAGTAGATTGATCGATAACATCATCATGCAACAAAGTTGCTGTATGGATTAGCTCTACCACCACTGCCGCATCCAGGGCTTTATCCTTATTGGAACTATTATCCCTATCAAAGCTTAGAAGAACCAAAGCTGGCCTGAGTCTTTTCCCTTTTCGCTCCAGAAGATACTGAGCCACCTGATAAATCAAAGGGGAATCAGAAGAAAGATATTCTTCTAACCTCTGTTCCACCTTATCTAAATCAGATTTTATCAGCGAAAGGATCGAATCCAGACTCATAGCTAAATTTACAATTTATGATTATCCCATCAAGTCCTAAACCTGATGGCAGAAGGAGATCTTAAAATTTTTGACACAACTGAAATTTTCCGAAAAACTCCTTCCAATTTTGAATAAAATACCATCCCCCTTTCAGATTGTCAAACGAAAAGTATAGCTGATTTTTAGATTTTTATATGCTTTTGGAGTGTACACCTTTAGGTTTACCAGTTTTTCGCAGGGCAACTCTCAAGATCCATTCTGGACCTTCAGGGTTGCTTCTTTTTTTTCGCAAGGCTAAAGCCTTGCCCTACGATTGACACTTTGGTGACTTCTAATTATTTTTTGACCCCAAACCTTTTCTTCAACTTTTTTACTACAATCTCCGGTACGAAACGACTTATCTCGCCTTTGTTACGAGCGATCTCTTTGATCAAAGTCGAGCTTAAATAGGTATATTTCTCGCTGGGCATTAAAAATACCGTTTCGGTCTCTGGGGCTAATTTACGGTTCATCAAAGCCATCTGAAATTCATATTCGAAATCCGAAATCGCTCTCAAACCTCGAATTATTACCACTGCTTTACTCTTAGAGACAAAATCCGCTAAAAGTCCAGAAAAAAGCTGAGCCTTCACACCTTTTAAACCCTTAATACTTTCCTGCACCATTTTCAATCTATCCTGGGCTGAGAAAAGAGTCGCTTTATTAGGCTTTGAGGTAACAGCAACTATCAATTCATCAAATAAATTCGTAGCCCTCTGGATTAAGTCTAAGTGCCCATTGGTAATTGGATCAAAAGTCCCGGCATAGATCGCCTTTTTCATAAAAGCTCCTTTTTATCATTAATATGTTTTTTCTTAAAAAAGGAAATCAGGGTATCCCCATATTTTCTCTTTTGAAGTAATATGAAATTCCTTTTTTCTTCTATCTTTTCTTTTTTATGATGCTCCATCACCAGAATCCCGTCTGCATTTAAAAAATTCTTCTCCGCTAAAATCTCTAATAATTTCTGGCAGAGCCCTTTTCCATAAGGAGGGTCAGCTAAGATAAGATCGAATCCGCCAGAGGTGATTTCATTTTCACTTCTGAGAAATCTGAGAATGTTTTTTTTAACCATCTTACCTTTAGTTTCAAATCCAAGCTTTTTCAGGTTTTTTCGGGTAAGGTTTAAACTGGCAGAAGAATTGTCCACAAAAACAACTTCTTCTGCTCCTCTGGACAAAGCCTCAAGCCCCAAAGCACCGCTTCCTGCAAAAAGGTCCAAGACTTTCTTCCCTTCCAGCAGTTGCCCGAATTCTAATCCATAGGACAGGATATTAAAAATCGCTCCTTTGACCTTATCTGAGGTAGGTCTGATCTCTCTTCTCTTTAAAGAGAAGAGCTTTTCCCCTTTTTTCTCACCAGAGATAACTCGCAAGTTTTATCCTCTTAGATTATTCTACAGTAATAAGAGTTCTTAACTTCTCAAGGGTTTTAGGTCCGATCCCTTTTATATTTATAAGCTCGTCTATTGTAGAAAAATTTCCCTTCTTCTCCCGGTAGTCTAAAATCCTCTTACCTAATTCTGGACCGATTCCAGGTAAAGATTCGAGCTCTTTCAGCGTAGCGGTATTGAGGTTAACCTTCCTATCCGGGATTTTTAAATCTATATTATCAGGAATTGCAGAACTTTTTACCGGCTCAAAAACTTTCTTTTGTTCTGGAAAATTTTTCTCTATCAAAAGCTCCGGGGCAAAATCCGGATGATATTTTTTATAGACAGTTACACCACTACCAATTAAAAGTACCACTATAAGAAAGATTATGGCTTTTGATTCCTGTGGGGTAAAGCTAAAAAAATCCATTTTCTTTTCAATCGTATAGAACCTTGAGTAAAACTTTTCCTATCTTCTCCAGACTTTCCGGACTGCACTTATCCGGGGTATCCTGCAGGGTATGCCAGTAAGGATAATCAAAGTCGATTAAATCAATACAGGGTATCCCGGCCTGGATCAAAAAAAGATGGTCATCTATTACGAAGTGTTTAATTTCCGGTTTGAAATTTGAGAGTGAAAGTTTCTCTGCTTTTCTCCATACCAGCTCAACTATATCTTTAGCATATCTATTGGAATAACCCTCTTTATAGATCTGTAAGTCTTTATCTCCTACCATATCCAGTAAAATGCCAAAAGATGCCTTATATTCTCCTAAATTCCGGGAAAAGTAATTTGAGCCCAAACACCACCTGTCTGGATGTTTATCTGAGCCAAAATCCTCCGCATCGAAAAAGACTATATCCACACCATATCTGGGTTTTCTTTTAGAGATTATACTGGCCAATTCCATGAGAACTGCTACTCCAGAAGCTCCATCATTTGCTCCTGAAATTGGAGTAAAATTATTTGCCGGATCAGAGTCTTTATCTGCCCACGGTCTGGTATCCCAGTGAGCGCATAAAAGGACTCTTTCTTTTTCATCAGGATAAAAAGAGACGATTATATTGCTCAACTCCAATCTCAAGTTCGCAATTGTATCCTCCCATAAAAAATCCTGCGATTTAATTAAATTAGTATATGCGGAGAAGAAGTCAAGCAGATATTTTTTCAAAGCTTGATGCCCGTAAGAGCCTGGATCTCTGGGACCAAACTGGCATTGTTCTTTAAGGTATTGATAAGCCCTATCACCTTTAAATTCCAAAGGAGGATTAGAAGAACAGTTAAATCCGACTAAAAGATAGAAAAGGAAAAAGCCTAAGCTTAATCTATATCTTTTAATGTTCACCTCTCTTTTTCATACTCTGATAAATCACTTTATCCCGAATCCGATTTAGAAGGTAAACTCAACCCAGATGCTTAATTCCCGGGTATGAGTCTTTTCGCCGGTTATATTATTCTTCGTATCCAGCCAGCGTCCAGATAACCCTCCTCTCACCTGAGAAGAGAAGCTATAGCTTGCTCGTGGTGCCACCGAGAAACTTTTATTATCTCCTGTTACCACGAATTTGTTACCCGAGACTGAGCTTTTACTTAGGTCTCGCTTGATGGAGATTTCCAAACTTATAGCTAAATTGCTGCGGAATTTTATCTTCTTCAGGAAGGGGAGTTTTATCCCTTTCGGTGCGCTAAAGGAATAGGCCGCATTGGCTGAATAGGAATTTGAGGTGCTGATACCTGTATTCGGTTGAGCGATATTTTGATTCTTAGTCATTTGTTTATCCCATTTCCAGCTTGTTTGTACACCGTTTTTAAGGGTCATATTCAATGAGAACATAGGAGAAAAACTTGTGGAAATATCTCTTTTGTTCAATTTATATTGAACCCCATCCCGTGCCTCATCAACTTTTTTCCTGTACCCAAAAGAATAATAAGCAGAAGTGGCAAATCTTTTAAGAAGTTTTATTTTCTCCAGACTTCCCCAGGTTATACTTAGATCCGGAAAGGTTTTAGAGATATTCTTGTTTGGCTGTCCAGATCCTAAAGCACTTGTAACTGCCCTGGAATACCTAAAGCTTGAGATATTGATATCTGAGGAAATCCTCAATCCACTGCTCAAGTCTAAACTCTTCTGGGTATTCAGCCTATCCGACCTGGTTTCAGTTCCGGTAGTTAAAGGCACATCGCTCTTATGGGTAAATCCAAATTGATATGAAAGAGAAGGTCGGGCTAAAAGTCCACTTTTGCTTGAGGTCTTGGTTATGCGGTAATTGATGCTAAGTGCTGAAAGGTTCTGGCTTAAATTTCCAACAAAGCCCCTTACAATCTCTAAGGGGTTTATCCCTTTCCCCTCTTTTTTTTCTGTGGACTTGGGTTTTAAAATCCCGAAGACTCTCTGCCAGTAGAAGGTAAAATTCGCATTTCTGGCGGCCTGATTACCCACTGCCCTTGATCCATGGTATAGCTTTGGATCAGCATTCTCTTTATAGAAGGAATTAAAACTAAAGCTCTGATCTAAAATCCCGATCCATTTGGGTCGGTAATTCACTGAAAAATTCTGGCTCCGGTTTAACTCAATTCCTAATTTTGCCTTCTTGGGTAAGAAAGAGAATTTAATATCCTTATCATTTCTAATATCCCTCGAAGTTTCAAATTTATAATCTAAATTTACAGTTTTCAAAGGAGTCATTGAGCTTTCAATCCAGCCTCTGAAATCACGGGAATAGTTTGAAGTAATATTCCCGGCGTTATTCTGCGAAAAAGACTTAGCCCCTTTAATAGATGAGGTAAATACAAGTTTATTTGGAAGAAAACTTAAGGTTTCGGAAGATAGCTTCTTCAAAAGGAAAACCGATTTCAACCCCTTAAAAGGGGAAATGGTTAGATTTTTTTTGAGGGTAGCATCATATTTCAGCCCGAATCCATAATTTTCAGTTCTGCTTATTGGAACTGTAGGACTTCTCGAATCTGTGCGCGAATAAGATAAATTCTCACTTAAAGTTAGTCTTTTGAGAGTAAGTTTCAAAAGCCAGTTATTGGTCTCACGGATAAATCTGGGTGAAAAACTGATGCTTTTAGTTGTCCACTCTGTTCTCTCACTTCTTCTCAACTCTTTGGGGAGCACAATGTCTGAACCTGACTTGAGCCTCGGTAGGTCAAGAGTATTAGACCAGTTAAAAGAAAAAGGCAGGCTAAAGCCCCAGGAAGGGGGAATAAATTTCTCAAGTGAAATACCTGATCTTAACCCCAAACTGGTAGTATTAGTTCCAGACCCTTTGGACTCGTTCAACCCTCTGAACTCACTATCTTTACGCGAGAAGGTAAAATCTAAGCTAATAAGATCAGCGAACTTCGTTGAAACAGTTCCAGTATAATACCATCCTGGCACTTTACGCACATCTACGATCCTGAGCTCATCCACCCAGATCTCACCTGAGACTACTTTAGTTGAATCCTGTTTCAGGGTGTCAGAATATACTCCCATAGCAAACCAGGAGACTGAGCTAAGGGAGGGAGTCCCTACAACCTTATAATTCCCTGCAGTAGTATCCCGATACCCTGTAGAATCTTTAGGTGGATTCATCAGCATATAGTTTTTCAGGGCAGTTATCTGGCTAAAATCTATATTAACTTCATTTCTGGAATTCCATCCTTCATAAAGCTTGGTATGAAATTCATAGTAATTCTTGGGGTCTGTGCCCATCCGATAGAAAAACGTAACACAAGAATCTTCTTTATCCCCATGAACGAACATATTCAGCTTTTGATAATTAGTGTAATCCTCTGCTCTATGTATCCGATAAGCCATACCCGAATGACCACGCTTGAGGTCCTTATATTTCAAAACCAGAGATTGTTCCCTTTCCCGCACACCTGTATTTCGGTCCAAAACTCCTGCTACCCCGGAGGGAGGTTCATACTCCCTGTTCTCATAAGTATTAATCACGAAAATATTGAAAGATTCCTGAATTGTATCCACCGGGTCAAAGTTACTCGATTCATTCATTAACTTAACCCCTGAACTCTGCCACCTATTCCCCACTAACTGGATCGAAGCTATCTGAACAACAGTAGATTCAGGAGAGGTAAGCCAGAGACGGGTAAATCTTATATGGTCCCAGGAAGGACTTCCTATTTTGTTTGTATCTGAGACATCACCTAAAGGGATACGATAAAGTCTCCACCCCTTATAATCGGTACTGTCAACATAATAGGGTGAAGAATGATAATTTTGTAAATCTAAGGCAAACTCAAAGTAACTATTTATCTTATCTAAAACACCATCGTAGTTAATGTCCTCAGTATCAGGTCTATAACCCCTATCCGGATCTTTTGCATTTCCCTGGGTTCCATTGATATGGCTGTAATCATTTGTAACGTTATAATTCCAGTTATCCCCGCCCGGATCGGGAAGGGTAGTACCGTAATAAGCTTGTTCCTGTGCATCGGTCATCCCGTCTAATCCAATATCTTCACCCGGACTTAATATCCCATCCTGTATTCCGCTTACCACACTATCTTCAGTATCCTTAAATCCATTTGCATTTATATCCTCGCTTATATCTCCCAAATCGATTTTTAAAACCCCTGTATCCCCCTTAACCCAGACCTCCAGAAACTTGGTTCTGGTCTGGTCATAACTTCCCGGGCCAAATGCTCTCATAATACCATTACAGGACCTGTCTATTTCAGAGGGCTTAAAGCTGGTATCTGCCGGTATATGTGTCGTGCCGGGTGAAAATGCTAAATTAAGCACATTGACTAAGCGGTCTCTTTCCTGAACTTGAAAGTTAGGCCAGATATCGGTTATATGTACCTGTTCATACGGATTATACCAGATCATCCGGGCTCTTTGCCATCTATTCAAACTATCCCGGGAAGGAGGAAGACTGGAAAGGGTCCAGACTCCTCGACGCACACTCAAATCAGTATATTCTAAGGAACCCTCGAAATCATCTATATAGGCTTTATTCTTAATATTAGGATTAGGTATGCTCTGCGCTACCTTAAAAGAAAAATTAAGTTTGGAAGGTTCTTCTGTCCCGAAAAGAGGTAAAAAATCAGCCATCTTGGTCATAATTGAAGGGGCTAAAAAGAAAGAAAGGTCAGTTCCCCAGACAAAATTCTTTTTCGGTTCCTCTCCCACCCTGGGCCTTTCCTCTGTGGTTTTCTCGCTTTTGTAAATAGCTACGCCATTGATATTCAAACCACCTTCTGTGAGATAGTTGGCTTGCAATCCATAAAGCGATTTTTTCTCCGCCATGATAAATGGCGCATATTCATAGTCAACTTTTAGCTCTGCAGTTGGATCCAAAACCTCCTGAGATATAAAAGATATCTGCCCGGTCTCATAATCGATATTATAATCACGCCCTTTGGCTAAAGTTCTGCCATTTAAGGTTACGACCTCCGAGTTTTCGATTATATTAGTACGTCCCAGGGAATACTCAGTTCTTCGGCTTTTTGTCTCCACGTAGATATAATATTTGCTTTGATCAGTTCGGTCATTACTTCCTGGGGTGGTATTATATAAAGCTGGAACCTTATCCTCATCCTTTAAGGTATCAGCTAGAGTATCTGTGTAAGACCGACCAGTAGCAAATGGATGCCGGTCCGGGAATATGAGTAATCCCTTTACCAAGTCTAACTGATTTATACTAAAATCTATAATCCCATCCGGATTCGGCAATCCACTTCTATCATATCTATCCAGCCCGAATATCCGTAGATACCTTACTCCGTTGTAATTATTTGGATCAGTCTCCGGCTTTTCCCCTCCAATTCCTTTATAAATATCAATTTTTAACCCGTCCTCCTCGATATTTTTAGCCCCCAGCGAATAGACATTTCTCCATTCATATTCCCAGGTAACCTGACCCGGTTGAGAAAATTTGGGTTTTAAAAGTTTAAGCAGATAGGTTGTGTCAGAAACCACTGTTGTGTCACGTTTCCATTGCAGGTTTCCGATATATATAATTGTATACTCACCGTTATCTTTTTTATGACGAAGTTCACCATAATAGGCTAAAACATCATATTCGCCTAAGGAAGAAGACAATTCAACATTGGGCAGAGTTGCATAGCTAACTCCATCTACTATTTTCTCTGTCATCAGGGGATAAAGAATATAATCCTTTTCACTTTCAAGTTCGATGAACCTTTGCCATTCCATTTCACCGGGGCATTGAATTGTATCTGTTAGGCTATCACAAGTTGGATCCACACAAGCAAGACCATGAACAATAGTAGTGGTGTCTGTATTTTTAAAAAGTCTAAACACTATCAAGCTATCCCCTGCTTGAAAATCATCAGTATCATATCCTAAATAAACACTTCTTCCTAAATAGTAAAATCTTCTTTCCTCATAATTATAATCTCGGATAGAAGATCTAGAACTCTCTGCTCCTGCTTTAAACTCAGTTTTTTCAGTTGAGGCTTTTTCCTGGCTGGTTATCATAGTCAAGCCTAATTTACCCACCTTGGCAGTGGCTTTAAACCCGAAAAGCCCTCGCACCGTCTGGCTATATCCCACCAGACTGCTTCCCACTCCCAGGCTGGTATTCCCTGCCTCTATGCTTTGCAGAATTTCATCTTCCTCCCCGACATATTTAAGGTGGATCCGGTTCTCTAAGTCAGTTTTACTTTCGCTATTCTGATCCACATCTACTGAGATTTTACTTCCGATATTTCCATTTATTTTAAAGCTGTATCTCTGTTCCATATTCAGAGAGGGCCACTTGGAGGGCTTATAGGTAGCGGTCGTTGCTATACCTTCCTTCCACTGACTCTTTCCCGAAAAGGAGATCCTCCTGTTTCCGGTGATCTTCAAACTGGGACCTCCCTCACCAATGAACTTTGACACGATAGAAGGAAATTTAATCGGGATATCAAACTGAAATAGGCTCCGGCGTTGCCCCTGTTGAGTTTGGACTAAGGAAAGTTTAAGGTTTTCTCTCCAGCTCTTCTGATACTGTGAGCTGAGAGTATAGCTCATATAAGAATCAAAGCTCAGGGAAAAAAATCTATAGACCGGATAAGTGCTTAATTTGTCATTTAGTTTAACTAATTTTTGTTCGTAGTTAATTTCAATAGTTCGACTAAAACCGATCTTATAATTGAGTAAAGGTAGTTCCTTAAAAGCTAAGGAAAGCCCTGGATAAGGAATGTCTGGCTTATGGTAGGAATATTTGTTCTCTTTTACCTCTAAATTTATTTTCAGACCTTGGCCTGAGGTTAAAGCAGGAAAAAGAAAAAATAAAACCGCCAGTTTAAATAAAAACTTTACGCCCTTGGCGGCAATAAATATTTTTAAGCTCTTAAGCATCGATCACCTATAAAAAACCCTTAAATATTATCGATAAAAACCTCCTTTCCTAAAGTTTTACTCTCCTAAATAAATCACTTCTTCTTCTAACTCCAAATTAAATTTTTCCTTTACTTTCTCTTTTAGAATCCGGGCTAATTTTTTAACATCTTCAGCTTTAGCCTTACCCGAGTTCACTATTATATTAGCATGTTTATTAAAAACTTTAGCATCTCCAACTCTCACTTCTTTGGCACCTACCTGCTCTAAAAGATACCCAGCAGAGACTCCAGATGAAAAAGCCCTTGAGGATTTAATATTCTTAAAAAATGAACCTGCACAACCTTCTTTTTCCGGAAGTTTTTCTTTCCTCACCTTTAGATTTTCTTCCACCTTTTTCTTTATCTTCTCTTTCTCGTCTTTTTGTAAAACTAAGGTGGCAGAAAGTAGAATATCTTTAGAACTCTTCAGCTTAGAATAACGGTAAGCGAATTCAAAATAAGCCTGATTTACTATCTCCAGATTCCCTTTGGGGGTTACGATTATCCCTTCCTCAAAAATATTAGAGATCGATTTACCAAAAGCACCTGCATTCCCATAAACTGCACCCCCAAAGGTACCATAAATACCAGCTGCAAATTCCAGACCAGTTAAACCCTGTTCTATAGAGAGGTCCACCAATTCTGAAAGTAAAGTCCCGGATTGAGCAGTCAACTTATTCCCCTGGCAAAGAACCTTTATACATAAATTCTTTATCAAAAGTCCACGAAATCCAGAATCGCTAACCAGAAGGTTACTTCCGCCACCTAAAATAAAATACGCAAGATTAAGTTCTTTTGCTGTATTTATCCCTTTAATCAGCTCCTCCGGGGTATAGGCTTCATAGAAAAAGTCAGCCGGGCCTCCAATCCTAAAGGTAGTATGAGAAGCCAGAGATTCATTTACTTTAAGCTTTCCCCCTAAGATTTCAAAGAGCATCTGTCTTATCCCCTCAGGATAAGCTTTATAACAACATCTTTCTTTATTTATCGACATCTAAAAAGCAGGTTTAACCTATTTATAATTTAAGAAGTCTTTTTAAAAAAGCAAGTGGAAATTGAAGGAAAAAGCTAAAAATCTGGTATAGAGGCGAAACAAAGGGTCGCCTCTACACCCTCCTTTTTAAGGATAGGGGAAAAAATAGAGGTTGCGTAGAGGAGGGGATTGTTGAATTTAGTGGCACATTTGTATATTATCTCATCATCGCATACAAGCCCAGCAA
>Ga0315289_10013315_pt1 | contig 11531 bp, 11 predicted proteins | sample YL17G11_40_MG_FD_203452 | JGI IMG/M metagenome (GOLD analysis project Ga0315289, IMG submission 203452) | Sediment microbial communities from Yellowstone Lake, YNP, Wyoming, USA - YL17G11_40 | ecosystem: Environmental > Aquatic > Freshwater > Lake > Sediment | place: USA: Wyoming | collected... | reverse complement strand
ACAGACAAAATTAAGGGCCAAGCGCTTAGGGGCGGGTCGCGAAGGTAATCTGTATATCGTTAATCAGACGGATTTATCCTTGATTGCAGAGTACATAAATAAAATTAATCCCGAAGTGGTCATCATTGATTCCATACAGGTAATCTTCGAGCCCACCATTAGTTCATCTCCCGGCAGCGTAAGCCAGGTAAGGGAGTGTGCGGGGATACTTACGCAGTTAGCCAAGACCAGGGGTATATCTATTTTTATCATCGGCCATGTAACCAAGGAAGGTACGCTTGCAGGACCAAGGGTTCTTGAGCATATCGTAGATACGGTGCTTTATTTTGAAGGAGACAGGTTTTCTCTGTATAGGATTTTGCGTGCAGTAAAAAACAGGTTCGGTTCAACTAATGAAATAGGTGTCTTTGAGATGGGTTCAGGGGGTTTGAAAGAAGTCAAGAACCCTTCAGAAATATTTTTATCGGAGAGGCCAAAAGATGTTTCCGGATCGGTCGTTTCCTCAATATTGGAAGGGACGCGGCCGCTTCTGGTAGAAATTCAGTCATTAGTAAGCAGGTCCAGTTTTGGTTATGCCCGTCGCCGGGCACAGGGATTTGATTATAATCGCCTGACTTTGTTAGTTGCAGTTTTGGAAAAACGTATCGGTCTGGCCTTGGAGACAGAGGATATTTTTATCAACGTTGCTGGCGGTATAAAGATAGAGGACCCGGCAGCGGATCTGGCGGTAGCAGTTGCAGTTGCTTCGGCATTCCGTGAACAGCTGGTCATCCCAGAAACAGTGGTAATAGGTGAGATAGGCCTTGCCGGAGAAGTCAGAAGCATCTCGCAGATTATCCTGCGTATCAATGAAGCAGAAAAGTTAGGATTCAAACACTGCGTCTTGCCCAGAAATAATTTTAAGAACCTCGCTTATAAAAAAGATTCTCTGGAACTGATACCCGTTTCGACATTAAAAGAAGCATTGGATATTATATTAAGCCTGCCTGCCGGCAGGCAGGGAGGTAAGATATGAATTTATTATTACTGCGTATTCTATTCTTTCTCAGTAGTATGATTATTGGTTATCAGACGCCACCCCTCGGAAGCTCCGGTGTTGTGGGTATCATGGTGGGTGGTTTGGCTGCCCTTATAATTATATTTCTTGAAATCGGGCTACGCAAGGTATCTACAAGCGGGCTTTCCAGCTCGGTATTCGGGCTTATTTTAGGTCTTATTATGGCAAAATTAGTTGGAGATGCATTTAGTCTAGCGCCTATTTCCGCCGATACACTTTCTACTATAAGGGTTACTCTGACACTTGTTTTTTGCTACCTGGGCATGGTTATGGCCTTACGCGGAAAAGACGAATTTAATATTATCATCCCCTATGTCCGTTTGCGCAGACAGGATCAGGCAGAAGATGTAACTCTCTTGGATACGAGTGTAATTATTGATGGCCGGATAGCGGATATCTTTAAGACAAAATTCCTAGAAGGCAAGATAGTCATCCCTAAGTTTGTCTTGAGAGAATTACAACAGATTGCAGATTCAACCGACCCCATAAAACGCCAGAGAGGCAGACGCGGTTTAGAGATGTTACACACAATCCAGAAAGAATCAGGGCTTGATATAGCCCTGCATGAAGAGGATTTTCCTGAAATTTCTGAGGTGGATGCAAAGCTGGTCAAGTTAGCCAAGTTATTGGCTGCCAAGATATTGACAGTGGATTATAATCTTAACCGCGTGGCAACTATCCAGGGTATCAAGGTGCTCAATATAAATGAACTGGCAAATACCTTAAAGGCGGTGGTCTTCCCAGGAGAAGAGATGCAGGTTAAATTAATCAGGGAAGGTAAAGAGCATAATCAGGCGGTCGGATACTTAGATGACGGCACAATGGTCGTGGTTGAAGAGGCACGCCGCTTTATCGGTCAAGAAGTAAAAGTTATGGTTACCTCGGTTCTGCAGACTCAGGCAGGCAGAATGATTTTTACTAAAATGGAAAGATGAGTTATGTTACCGCGATTGTCCTTGCGGCTGGCTCGGGCTTAAGATTTTCCCGCCTCAATAGTTTTACAGTAAGAGGCGGGATCCCGACCCATATAAGTAAAATGATTAAGTCGGGAAAATCAAAAATTCCTAAGCCGCTGGTTAAGATAAATTCCAGACCAATTATAATTTACTGCCTTAATATACTTAGCAGGCATGCCGGCATTAGAGATATTATTGTAGTGACTAACCCTAAAAACTTAAGAGGCATAATTAGTAAAATAAGGCAATATCGTATAGATAAAATAAGCCGGATCGTCCAAGGCGGCAGAAGGCGTCAGGATTCGGTGCTCCATGCTTTAAAGGCAATGGATAATCGTACTGATTTGGTTTTGATACACGACGGGGCCAGGCCTTTTATTGATAAAGAGACGGTGTCTTCGGTAATAAAAGAGGCAGAGAGGTTTGGTGCAGCTATAGTAGGTGTGCCGGTTAAGGCGACCATAAAAAAAATCACCAAGTCACTCCCTCGTCTTCGCTCGGGACTCCCTTCGGTCGCACGCCACCACGCCACCGGTGCGTTTACGGTAAAAGAAACATTAGATAGAAGATATCTCTGGGAGGTTCAGACGCCGCAGGTCTTTAAGAAAGAGTTGATTTTGAAGGCGTATAAAAGATTCGGCAAATCGGAAGTTACTGACGATGCCTCTTTGGTTGAAAAATTAGGAGCGAAGGTAAAAATAGTAAAAGGTTCTTATTCTAATATCAAAGTAACCACTCCTGAGGATCTGATATTGGCAGAAGCGATAGCTAAAAGAGGATTAAAGAGGTTTTAAGTGAATTACAGAATAGGTATAGGTTACGATATACACCGATTAGTAGAGGGGCGTAAATTAGTTCTCGGTGGCGTTGAGATCCCATACGTAAAAGGCTTACTTGGTCATTCTGATGGTGATGCGCTCTTACATGCCGTATGCGATGCCCTTTTGGGTGCGATAGGAGAGGCGGATATCGGAGAACATTTCCCCGATACAGACCCTAAATATCATGATATTTCCAGCGTAGAATTACTAAAAATAGTTGCGGATTTAGTCAAGAAACAAGATTACAGGATTAGCAATATAGATACGGTGGTAATCGCGCAGGAACCCGTATTATCGCCCTTTAAAAAACAGATCCAGGAAAAGATAGCGGGGGTATTGAAGATAAAAGAAAACTGTGTAAATATAAAAGCCAAGACCAATGAAGGTTTGGGTGAGATTGGTCAGAAACAGGCAATCGCTTGCTATGCCCTAGCGACACTAAGCAGGGAGGGATAGAGATGAATTACGTTCTACAGATTTTAATTATTATTATCTTTTTATTTATTATAAAAATCATACTTGTCTCAATATTCTTTTATCCAGAGATCAAGGCAGCACAGAAGAAAGATCCTGCAGCCAAGGGCTTTCTAGAGGTGCTTATTCTCTATCAGGGACTGCACGCCTTGATAAGCCATCGCATTGCGCACTTTTTTTATAAAATACATCTATTCTTTTTAGCGCGCCTGCTATCTCAGTGCTCAAGGTTTATGACCGGCATTGAAATACACCCCGGTGCGCAGATCGGAAAAAGATTTTTTATCGACCACGGAATGGGCGCAGTTATTGGAGAAACTTCCATTATCGGCGATGACGTGCTCATCTATCAAGGTGTAACTTTAGGAGGGACGGGTCTAGAAAAAGGCAAACGCCATCCTACCATCGGTGATAATGTAGTTATCGGCGGAGGCGCCAAGGTGTTAGGAAATATAACCGTGGGCGATAATTCTTATATTGGCGCAAATGCTGTGGTAATCAAAGATGTGCCGCCAAATTCGACAGTAGTAGGTGTGCCCGGCAGAATTACCAAACAGGACGGCAAGAAGATTGACGTAAGTCTCGACCATATTCATATACTTGATCCAATAATGCAGTATATAGAAGAGTTAGAGAAGAGAATCAAAAATCTAGAAAACAAATAGTTTACTTATTTTTTCATGCCTATTTTTATATACAATTCCCTTTCTCGAAAAAAAGAAGAACTCTCCCCCTTAAATCCGCCAAAGATAAACATGTACACCTGTGGCGTCACGGTTTATGATGAAAGCCACATCGGACATGCCAGGAGTCTCTATATTTTTGATGTTATAAGACGATACTTAGAATACAGAAAGTTCAAGGTAAATTTTGTGCGCAATATCACTGATATCGACGACAAAATTATAAATCGTGCAAAAGAGCTTAAAGTTGAATGGAAGGGCCTGGTAAAAAAATACATTGACAGATACTATGAGGATTTAGCTGCTTTAGGCATTGCAAAGGCGGATTTTGAACCCCGCGCAACCGAGAATATTCCTGATATGGTTAAATATATCGAAGGCCTTATTACCAAGGGTTATGCCTATGTAACAGATAGCGGCGTATATTTTAATGTGCGTAAATTTAAAGATTACGGTAAGCTCTCTGGGCAGGGTATAGACCAGATGTTGACGGGCTCAAGGAAAGAGCCAGACGAAACAAAAGATGACCCTTTGGATTTTGCCCTTTGGAAGAAATCTAAAGCCCCTGAGCCTTCCTGGGAGAGCCCCTGGGGAAAGGGTAGACCAGGCTGGCATATAGAATGTTCTGTGATGTCCCAAAAATTTTTAAAGACAGACACCCTTGATATACACGCAGGCGGCAGGGACTTAATCTTTCCGCATCATGAAAACGAAATCGCCCAGGCAGAGGCAGTTTCCGGAAAGCCCTTTGCAAAATACTGGATACACCATGGGTTGCTAACCATTAACGGCCAGAAAATGGCAAAGTCCTTGGGAAATTTTGTGACCATAAAGGATTTTATAAATAAACATAAGGATCCGGATTTGCTTAAATTATTCTTTTTATCCGCGCATTATTCGCACCCCATAGATTATAACGAGGAAAAGATAGAAGAGGCCAGAAAACAGAAGAACAGTTTCGAGGGGGTTTTCGATAAGGTCAACAATTGGGGCCTACTGGAAGAAAAGACAAAAATCGCCACATCAGCAATGGACAGAGCGAAAATAGATAACATCTGCGCTAAATTTGAAAAAGCAATGGATGACGATTTCAATACGCCTAGTGCGCTGGCATGTCTATTTGAATTAGTCGACCTAGGTTCTGCTTTTGTCTCTGCCGACAAGAAAGAGGCGTTCAATTATGCCAAGGAAAAATTAGAGAATTTCTTTGGTATACTCGGACTTAAAGTTACTCCGAAGAAAAAAATACCAGAGGAGCTCCTTGTAAAACTTTCAGAAATAGAGACCGCCAGAGCTAATAAAGATTTTAAAAAGGCAGATATGATTCGCGAAGAAATAAAGACAAAGTTTAAATTCGCGGTTAGTAATACTAGAACGAACATAACCATTACAGAGATAAAGCAATGAAAGGCAAATTTATTACCTTTGAAGGCTCAGAGGGATGCGGAAAGAGCACGCAATCCAGGCTTCTTTATGAATATTTAAAGAGAAAAGGTTACCCCGTGGTCTATCTGCGTGAGCCGGGAGGCACCAGGATTAGCGAGAAGATAAGGAAGATTTTATTAGACCCTCAAAATCATATTACGCCAGAGTGCGAAACACTTCTTTATATGGCTGCTCGGGCTCAGGTTGTCGCTGGAATTATCAGACCAGCACTTTCGAAGGGCAAAATTGTTATCTGCGATAGATTTTTAGATTCTACGCTTGCCTATCAGGGGTACGGGTTAGGGATAGACATAGATTTGATTAAGAAGGTAGGGAAGTTTGTTACCAGTGGCATAAAACCGGATTTAACCATATTTTTAGACCTGCCAATTAAAAAGGGACTTAGGCATCGCAGATTAAAAAAAGACCGCATTGAAAAGAGGTCCATTGCATACCATGAGCGCGTAAGAAATGGATATCTAAAGCTTGCTGCTTCAGAACCCCGACGGATAAAGATAGTTGCGGTTGATAAAGATAAGAGAAAGACGCAACTAAAGATTAGAGAAATCATCGGAAGATATGTCATTTAAGGATATCAGGGGCCAGGATAAATCAATACAGATGCTCGAGGGTTATATTGAGCAGTCTCGCCTTGAAGGCGGTTATCTTTTTGTGGGTCCTGAAGGAGTGGGTAAAAAGCTGGTCGCCAAGACAGTTGCTAAAACAGTGAATTGTCTTGAGGGGGGCTTTGATTCCTGCGATAGATGCGCGTCTTGCAGAAAGATAGAAAATAACCGACACCCCGATGTTCATACCATCGACAGCGGTGATAGTGAAATAAAGATAGAGTACATACGCCGGCTACAAAGAGAGGCCAATTTTAAGCCGTACGAAGGTAAGGTCAAGGTATTTATTATCGATAATGCGCATAAACTGACTGCGGAGGCCTCAAATGCGCTCTTAAAGATATTGGAAGAGCCACCGAAGAATAGTTTGATTATCCTGATTACTGATAAACCAGTACTGCTGTTTAAAACCATAATTTCGCGCTGTAAAATTTTGCATTTTTTCCCTCTCAGGAGAATAGAGCTTAAAGAACTCTTAAGAAAAGATTACGGTCTTGATGATAGTATGGCGCATTTTCTGGCTTATTTTTCTGAAGGAAGAATTGGCCGTGCCTTGGGATTAAAGGATACAGATATATTGAGAGACAAGAATAGGATTATCGATAAATTTGTGTTTTCAAAGAGCCTAGCTTTAGAAAGCCTCGCAATTCAAAATAAAGAGGACGTACGCAGTTTCTTGAACATATTGGCAACCTGGTTTAGGGACATTTATTTAATCAAAATAGGCGCCCCTCATTCAGAAATTATTAATTTTGACCGTAAAGAAGAACTGCTAAGGACTATGAATCGTTTTTCATTTTCGGGTTTAAATGAGATATTAAATTCGATATCGGATTCGATATTATACTTAGAGCAGAATATAAATATTAAATTGCTGCTATATAATTTAGGAGCCCAAATATGGAAGGGATGATCCTTGTACGCCTAAGGGATTCGGGACAGGTCCATTTTTACAATGCCGGTAACCTAGAGGTAAAAGAGGGGGATTATGTTATTGTTGAACATGACCGCGGCCTGGATTACGGAAAGATTGTTTCTGAGGCAGAGGCAATGCCGGATACTGATTCTAAAGAAGCGCCGAAGAGAATAATCCGCCTGGCAAAAGAGGCTGACTTGAAGCAGATCGAGGACAACAGAGGTAAGGCAAAGGAGGCATTTAACACCTGTATTAAGAAGATAGAGGAGCATAAGTTAGGTATGAAACTTGTACAGGCAGAATATTCTTTTGACCGCTCTAAAATCATATTTTATTTTACTGCCAGCGGCCGGATTGATTTTAGAAATTTAGTTAAAGACCTGGCTAAAATTTTTAAAGCCAGGATTGAATTGAGACAGATAGGCGTGAGGGACGAGGCGAGGTTTTTTGGCGGTTTCGGACCCTGCGGGAGGGAACTCTGTTGTGCAAAATTCCTGAAAGATTTTGAGCCCGTTACCATAAAGATGGCAAAGGAAGAAGGCCTGCCTTTAAACCCGCCTAAGATATCGGGCCTCTGTGGAAGATTGATGTGCTGTCTTTCCTTTGAATACGAGACTTACAAACTTTTATCCAAGGGGTTACCCCGCGAAGGCGAACGCATACATACGCAACAAGGTAAAGGCAAGGTCATAAGCACAAACGTCTTTAAACGGACAGCTACTGTTGAGCTGGAAGACGGCGCCCAGATAGAGATTAGTTACAAAGAGAAATGATATGGCAAAAAAATTTTACATAACCACTCCTCTATACTATGTTAATGCCTCACCGCATATAGGACACTCCTACACCACCATCGCTGCTGATTGCCTCAGTCGGTATATGCGTCAGATCTTAGGTGAAGAGAATGTCTGGTTTTTAACGGGTACAGACGAACACGGACAAAAGATACAAAGGGCAGCCGGGGCGGCAGGGCTATCCCCGCAGGAATTTGCGGATAAAACAGTCTTACAATTTGAGAATCTCTGGAAGACTTTGAATGTTTCTTATAATGATTTTATCCGTACTACCGAAGATAGACACACAAAAACCGTTCAGAAGGTCTTAGAGATACTCTACGCAAAAAAACAAATTTATTCGGCAAAATATGAAGGCTGGTATTGTACCCCTTGTGAAACTTTCTGGACACAGACACAGGCACAAGACCAGAACTGTCCCGATTGCAGGAGGCCTTTAGAGAAAATTAGTGAGACAAATTATTTCTTCAAATTATCAGAACATCAAGATTGGTTAATAGGCTATGTTTTGCAACATCAAGATTTTATAAAGCCCCCTAGCCGTTATGAAGAGGTATTGAGATTCTTAGAGCTGAATAAATTAAATGACCTTTGCATTTCGCGGCCAAAAGAACGGCTCAATTGGGGGATCCCCTTGCCTTTTAGTCCAGACCACGTTACCTATGTCTGGTTTGATGCGCTTATAAATTATATCAGTGCGGTGGGGACATTTGATAAAGAAGGAAAATATGTTTCTAAATGGTGGCCTGCAGATCTACATCTTATTGGCAAAGACATCTTAAGGCAACATGCTGTATACTGGCCGATTATGTTACATGCGCTAGATTTAGAGCCTCCCAGAACAATATTTGCCCATGGCTGGTGGTTAATCAGCGATACTAAAATGTCTAAATCCAGGGGCAATGTAGTTTCTCCGCTAGAGATGGTCAATAAATTCGGCGTAGACGTCTATAGGTATTTTCTTCTGCGCGACGTGCCTTTTGGCTTAGACGGTAATTTTTCAGAAGAGGCACTGGTCAAAAGATTTAATAGTGATTTGGCAAATGATTTGGGTAACCTTGTCTATCGGACGTTAACGATGATTGAAAAATATTTTGGTGGCAAGATACCCGAAGGGAGTGTGTCAGCGAAGAATAGCCAAGCCAACGCCATAAGAGTAAAAATAGAACAGCTCGATATAAGAATCCCTGGTAATCTTGGTGCCTCAGGAGATTGTAACTTTAACGCGGTCTTAGAGAATGTCTGGGAAATTATAAATATGGCCAATAAATACGTCGAAGATACAAAGCCATGGAATTTAGATAAAGAAAATAAAATAGAGGAACTCAAGGCGTTTATACTGGTATTGGTTATGGTGATAAGGAAGATTGAACATATAATTTTACCTTTTATGCCACAGACCGCCGCTTTAATAAAGGAACAATTAGGCGAGAAAGAAATCAAAAAAGGCGGTCCTTTGTTTCCGCGAATTGAAAAATGATAAATGTTTTTTCTTCCAAACGAAATTAACGAACTCAACGATGTTCATAGATACCCACTGCCATTTAGACTTTCCGGAATTTAATCAAGATAGAGATGAGGTCATCAGGCGCGCCCGAAGCCAGGGCGTAGATTATATTATTAATATCGGTTCAAGCCTTAAAGGTTCGGTTGCCTCTTTAGAGTTATCTCAAAAATACGATTTTATCTATGCGACTGTGGGTATCCATCCGCATGAAGCGGATAGATTCGGCAAAAAGGAAAAGGTAGCCATAAATGAACTGGCCAAAAAAGATAAGGTAGTTGCCGTTGGAGAGGTAGGCCTGGACTATTATAAAAATTATTCTAAAGCAGAGAATCAAAAGCCGCTATTCCTATCTTTAATAAAGATAGCCAAAGATTTTAACCTACCGTTAGTTATACATAGTCGTCAAGCCCAGGTAGATACCTTGAAGATTTTAAAAGATGCAATGCCTATTAGGGCAGTGGTGCATTGTTTTTCAGGTGATGATGCCTTTTTAAAAGAATGTCTCAATCTGGGGTTTTTTATTTCTTTTACCTGTAATATCACTTATAAGAAGGCAGAGAATTTAAGGAAGTTAGTAAAGACTGCGCCCTTAGATAGGTTGATGTTGGAGACCGACGCGCCCTTTTTGTCACCGGAAGGATTTCGCGGAAAAAGGAATGAACCTTTGCAAGTTAAGTTGCTTGCCGAAGAGATTGCCAGGATCAAAGAAATTGATAGAGGAGCAGTAGCCAAAATTACCACGGATAATGCAAAGAATTTTTTTAGGATAAGATGAACTCTAAAGTTTCCATCGTAAAATGCAAAAGTTATAATTCTTCTTTGGTTCAGGAAGCAACAAGGAAGACAATAGATTTGCTCGGAGGAACAGCCAATTTTATAAAGCCGAAAAGTAAAGTATTAGTTAAACCCAACCTTTTAATGGCCAAGGAGCCTGAATTTGGAATAGATACGCATCCGGAGGTTGTGCGTGCAGTAATTAAAATCTTAAAAGAGATTGACTGTAAGATATTTGTCGGTGACGGTCCAAGCGTCTGGGGTAATCAGATTAAAAACGTGGATGAGGTTTATGCGCGTACTGGGATAAAAAGAGTTTGCGAAGAGGAAGGTGTTACGCTCGTGAATTTTGATAAAAGGCGCTGGCGCGGCAAATTCCCTTTAACTACCTGGCTGGATAATTGCGATTACCTTATAAATCTACCCAAGTTTAAAACACACGACCTTACCATCCTCACAGGTGCGATAAAGAATCTTTTCGGACTTGTTTCAGGGACATATAAAACAGAACTACACAAGAACTATTTTAATGTGAGTGATTTTGCAAAAATCTTGGTGGATATCCTTCAGGAGGCAAAACCTAATTTAACTATCGTAGACGGTATTGTGGCAATGGAAGGCGATGGTCCGGCAACCAGCGGGAGATTGCGTAACTTAAATTTATTGCTGGCAGGCAATGATTGCGTGGCCATGGATAGCGTAATGGCTTTGATTATGGGGTTAGAGCCTCTGGATATACTGACTACAAAAGAGGCTGCTGGGAGGGGATTGGGCATTGCGGATATCAATGCTATCGAGATTTACGGAGAAAAATTAGAAGAAATAATTGATACGCCGTTTTTGTTACCTACGACGTCTATAAAAAAGAAGATTCCTCGGCCGGTCATTAATTTAGCCAAAAAACTTATTAAATATTATCCCTCTGTCGAGCATGATAATTGTACCAGATGCGCTGCCTGTATTCAGGCCTGCCCGACTAAGATTATAAGTATGAAGAATAACCGCATTGTTTTTGATTATTCCAAATGTATATCCTGTTTTTGTTGCCAGGAGGCCTGTCCAGAATCTGCTATAAAAGTTAAGAAAAGTGTATTGGCAAAGATAATAGGTTTATAAAATGGATATTAAGACGATTCAATGGCAGAAAAACTCAATTAAGCTTATAGATCAGACAAGGCTCCCTAAAGAGCTCGAATACCTTTTTATCAAAGACCTAAAATCACTTTGGTATGCAATAAAGACAATGCGGGTGCGCGGCGCTCCCGCATTGGGTGCCGCAGCAGGACTAGGCATGTATTTAGGGGTTAAAGATTCAAAGGCGAAGAATTTCGCTGAATTTGCTAAGGGATTGGAGAGGGCGGCAAAATATATTGCTTCCTCCAGGCCTACGGCGAGGAATCTTTTCTGGGGCATAGAAAGAATATGCAGTGTTGCTATAAGGAATAAAAATCAATCCCTGCCTGAGATTAAAAAATTAATTTTTAAAGAAGCTCAGAAA
>Ga0315289_10013314_pt1 | contig 11531 bp, 8 predicted proteins | sample YL17G11_40_MG_FD_203452 | JGI IMG/M metagenome (GOLD analysis project Ga0315289, IMG submission 203452) | Sediment microbial communities from Yellowstone Lake, YNP, Wyoming, USA - YL17G11_40 | ecosystem: Environmental > Aquatic > Freshwater > Lake > Sediment | place: USA: Wyoming | collected... | reverse complement strand
CGGCGTCTACGGCAGCTCTATCGCGCCGAGAAGCTATCCAAGACTGCACGGATCTACGGCGTTATCGCGCACCCGGTCGAGCACTCGATCTCTCCGGCGGTCCATAATCGCGCTTTCCAGTCGCGCCGCATCAGCGCCGTGTACCTTCCTTTCCTGGTGCCGCCGACGCAGCTTCGGGACTTCATCGGCCTGGCGGAAAAGCTGCCCGTGGCCGGCTTCAGCGTCACCATTCCCCACAAGCAGAACGTGCGCCGGCACATGGACGCCCTGGAGCCGCTGGCGCGCCGCATCGGCGCGGTCAACACGGTCTGGCGCAAGGCCGGCCGCTGGCGCGGCGCCAACACCGACGTGGACGGCATCCGCATCCCGCTGGAGCGCCGCCTGCGCCTGGCCGGGTCCACCATCCTGCTGGTGGGCAACGGCGGGGCGGCGCGCAGCGCGGCGTTTGCCCTCACTGATGCGGGCGCCAAGGTGTCTATCGTGGGGCGTCGCCCCGACCGCGTGTCCGTTCTGGCCAAGGCTTGCGGCGCCGAACTTCTGCTCCGCGAGAGCCTCGCCTCGCGCCACTTCGACGCCCTGGTCCACGCGACTCCGCTCGGGATGTTCCCGCGCGTCGAGGAATGTTTTTTCCCCGACCGCATCCCGGCCGACGTGGTCTTTGACATGGTCTACAACCCGCTGGAGACCGTGCTCCTGCGGCGCGCCCGCCAGGAGGGCAAGACCGTCATCACGGGTCTGGAGATGTTCATCGAGCAGGCTGCCCGCCAGTTCGAGATCTGGACCGGGGAAAGCGCCCCGCGCGCCGCCATGGAAAAGGCCGCCCAAGAGGCCCTGGCCGGGAACTGAAGTTTCGCGCAAAGAACGCCAAGGTCCCGCCAAGGACGCAAAGAAATACTGTTCGTGAAGTTCTGACTTGGCGAGCTTGGCGCGAACTATAATATGCCCATGAAGCTCACACGCAGGGAGTTGGCCGCGGCGGTGGCTGGAGCGGCGCCGTTGGCGGCACAGGCTCCACCGGCCACGCCGGAGACACCCGCCGAGGAACTCAAGGCCGCCGCGGAGAGGCTGCGCCGCAACGAGGAAGCCATCTCCAAGTTCGCCCTACCGATGGCTACTGAGCCGGCCTTCTGCTTCAAGGTGTAGACTATGCCCGAGTTCGGCACGGAAACCTTTTTTGCCACTATCGGCGAGCTGAACGCCAAGCTTAAGGCCCGCCAGTTCTCGGCGGCCGAGCTGGCGCGCGCGTTTTTGGAGCGGCTGGAGAAGCTCGGTCCGCGGTACAACGCCCTGGCCCTGCTGTTGCGCGACTCCGCCATCCGGCAGGCCAAGACGGCTGACGAGGAGATAAAGCGCGGGCGCCTGCGCGGCCCGCTCCAGGGCATTCCCTTCGGCGCCAAGGACCTGCTCAGCGTGGGCGGCCAGCCCACCACCTGGGGCGCGCGCCCTTACGCCACGCAGGTGTTCGATTACGACGCCACGGCGCTGACCAAGCTCTCCAAGGCCGGCGCGGTGCTGGTCGGCAAGCTGGCCATGGTGGAACTGGCCGGCGGCGGAGGCTACCGCTACGCCGCGGCCTCGATGTTCGGCCCCGGGCTGAATCCCTGGGACACCACGCGCTGGTCGGGCGGCTCCTCGAGTGGCTCCGGCAGCGCGGTGGCCGCCGGGCTGGTGCCTTTCGCTCTGGGCTCGGAGACCTGGGGTTCGATCCTGACGCCTTCGGCCTACTGCGGCGTCACCGGCCTGCGTCCGACCTATGGCTTGGTAAGCCGCTACGGCGCCATGGCCCTCTCCTGGACCATGGACAAAATCGGCCCCATGTGCCGTTCCGCCGAGGACTGCGGCCTGGTGCTGCGGGTCATCGCGGGAGGCGATTCCGCCGACCCCGGTTCGGCCGGCAAGAGCTTCTACTACGGCCCTCAGTACGTGCGGCCGCTCAAGGAGGTGCGCGTGGGCTTCGCGCCGGTCGATTTCGAAGAATGGGCCGACCCTGCTGCACGGCCTGACTTCCGGAAAGCGCTCGAAGTCATTCGCGGCCTGGGCGTGCAGATGAAGGAGACCCAGTTGCCGGAGCTGCCCTACGGCGCAGTCGCCGGGCTGATCATCGACACCGAGGGCGCCGCGGTCTTCGAGCCGCTGATCAGCAGCGGCCGGGTGGATGAGCTGGCCGATCGGAAGCAGATCGCCGGGCTGAAAGCGGCCCTGGAGGCGCCCGCCAAGGACTACCTGAAGGCCATGCGCATCCGGCGGCTCATCCAACAGGAGTTGCGGAAGCTCTTCGTGGATTTCGACGTGCTGGTGGCGCCGGCCACGCGCGGCCCGGCCTCCAGGATCACTGAACCTCTGGATCGCCGCTACACCGATCGCCAGAAACCGAAGTCGCGCGGCTTGAGCGAGCTGGGCGCCGCCGGTAACCTGTGCGGGCTGCCGGCACTATGCCTGCCCTGCGGATTGGCCGAGGGTCTGCCCATCGCGCTCCAGCTCGTGGGCCGCCCGTTCACCGAGAACACGCTGCTGGAAGTCGGGCGCCAATTCCAGCAGCGCACCGACTGGCATCGGAGGAGGCCGGTGGGGGTGTAGCGGGCGCTGAAAAAGTCCTGCACAGACTGAAGTCCGTGCCACGGAGGCCAGCAAAACCTTGAGTTTTCGTGGCACAGGCATTCAGCCTGTGCTCGTAGCCGGCTCGCAAAGGACTTTTTCAGCACCCTCTGTAGCGCGTGCGCGCTGGCGGAAGCTAGTGGGAGTCGAACCCACCTGCAACCCGTGACGGGCCGCACGCCGGATTTGAAGCCCGGGCCCAGCACCGGCCAAGACTAGCTTCCAGACTGATTCTAACATCCGGGCGAAGAACGCCCCGCTCAGTTTCCGCCGAGGCCCAGTTCGCGGGCGCGCTCCTGCATGGCCGTGACGCAGAAGCCGATGTGCTCGTCGAGGTCCACGCCCAGCGCGGCGGCGCCGTTGACGATGTCGTCGCGGTTGACCGAGCGGGCAAAGGCCTTGTCCTTCATCTTCTTGCGCACCGAGCGGGCGTCCACCTCGGCCAGGCTGCGGTTCGGCTTCACCAGGGCCACGGCGATGATGAAGCCGGCCAGCTCGTCGCAGGCGAACAGCGCCTTCTCGAGGAGCGAGTCGCGCGAGACGCCCGTGTAGCTGGCATGCGAGAGAACGGCGCGGCGGATTTCCTCATCCACACCCCGCTCCGCCAGGATGGGTTCGCCCTTCAGCGGATGGTCGGGCGCTTCGGGGTGAATCTCCCAGTCGAAGTCGTGCAGCAGCGCGGTGACGGACCACTTGGTTTCGTCCTCGCCGAACTTGCGGGCGTAAGCCACCAGGCAGGCTTCCACCGCCAGGGCGTGCTTGCGGAGGTTTTCCGTTTTAGTATACTCGCAGAGGATTTCCCAGGCTTGTTGCCGATTCATAGAGTCCCAGGATACACCCCGGTCACCTATACTGTGGGTGGAGCATCACATGAGACCGGCGAGTGCTTTCTGCGTGCTCCTGCTCCAGGTGGTCTCGCTGCCCCCGCCTGGCCCGGCGAATCCCGGCTTTGAGCAAGGCGAAACCGGTCAGGCGCCTCCCGGCTGGTTTGTGCCGCCCGTGTTGCGGAAGGCCGGATACTCGGCCGAACTGCGCCGCCAGGGCTGCCATGGCGGCTCGGGATGCGCCGTGGTGTTGGTCCCTGCCGAACAGCCGGCCCAAATGTTCGGCAACTTGATGCAGAGCTTGGAGGCGGCTCCCTACCGCGGCCAGAGGGTCAGGTTTCGGGCCTGGGTGCGACTGGAGGCGGTCGAGGCGGGCGACCACGCGCAGCTCTGGCTGCGGGTGGACCGGACCGGCGGCCAAATGGGTTTCTTCGACAACATGGGCGACCGCCCCATCCGCTCCCCGGAATGGCGGAGCTATGAGATAACCGCTGAGATCGATGCCGACGCGCAGTCCTTGAACATCGGGCTCATGTCCTTAGGCAAGGGACGCGCCTGGATCGATGACGTCTCTTTCGAGATCATCCAGAGCACCGCGTCGGCGGCTGAAACCGACGCCGCGCGCCAGGCGCTTCAGAGACTCTACGACCGCATCGACGCCGCCTACGAGAAGGGCGACCTCGATGTCATCGCCGCGCTGGCGCTACCCGACGCCACCCTTGTCACCCCTGCCATGAAGGTGCCGCTCGGCGCGGCGCTCCAGCAGGTCAAAGCCCAACTCCAAGGGGGAACCAAGATCACCTCCCGCTCCAAGGTGATCGCGGTCCAGCTTTCGGGAGATGATGCCGTGGTCTCGGTCGAGAACCAGGGGACTTATTCCTCTTCCGGCGGGCAGCGGGCCTATATCAACACGTATCGGGACACCTGGACTCGCACGGCCGAAGGCTGGAAGCTCAAGGACTCCACGCCATTGTCCAGCCGGGCTGTAGCGCCGCTCACCGACCGCGCGACTGCCGCGAAGCTGGCCTCCGAACTGAAGCGGCACGCGGTGCGGCTGGAAACCGTCCAGGCGGGCAGCAACCTAGAGGACCTAGCCCCTTTCGGCAGGGCCGTCGGGGACGCGCGCATCGTCGCGCTCGGGGAAGCCAGTCACGGCACGCGCGAGTTCTTCCAACTGAAGCATCGCCTGCTCGAGTACCTGGTGAAGGAGAAAGGCTTCACGGTGTTCGCCATCGAGGCGAACTGGCCCGAGTCACTCGCCGTAGACCGCTACATCAAGACTGGCGAGGGCGATCCCCGGGCCGCGCTGTCCGGCATGTACTTCTGGACCTGGAACACGCAGGAAGTGTTCGAGATGATCGAGTGGATGCGCGCGTGGAACAAGGTCCGCGGCGAGCGTCCGGCGCTGACCTTCACCTCCTTCGACATGCAGACCCCGGACGTGGCCGCCGAACGGGTCCGGGAGTATCTGCGCCAGAGCGCCCCGGCTGAGGTCGCCGTCGTGGAGACCGCCTACCGGGAGGTCAGGAAGCTGAAGGAGGAGCCCGGCCAGCTTCATAGCGAGCAGGCCAAGAGCGCGGCCAATGCGGCCGAGACCGTCGTGAAGCTGCTCGATGCCCGGCGCGAGATGCTGAACCGGGCTTCCTCGCCAGCGGCCTGGCGAGACGCCCGGCAAGCGGCGGAAATCGTGCGGCAGGCTTGCGCGGTGAGAGCCACCGGCACAAGTCCCGGCTACCGCGACGAGATGATGGCCCGCAACGTCGAGTGGCTGGCCGGCCAGGTTCACCCCACCGAGAAGCTCGTGCTGTGGGCGCACAACGGCCACGTGCGCCTGAGCGAGGAGATGGGAATCAAGAGCATGGGCGGCTGGTTGCGCCAGCGGTTCGGCCGGAAGCTGTACGTCCTCGGTTTTGCCTTCCGCCAGGGCGAGGTGCGGGCCGTGGGGATGGAGAAGGGCAGGCTCAGCGGCGGGCCCGTGAACCACAAGGTGCCGCCTTCGCCGGAGGGGACCGGCGACGCGGTCTTCAGTGCGGCCGGCATGCCGCTTCTGTTCCTGGATCTCCGCGCCGTGCCCGAGGCCAGCGCGCTGGGCCGGTGGCTGGCCGAGCCCCACCTCTATCACAGCCTCGGCGCGGGCTGGATCAAGGACGACCCGGAATCGAACCTTCACCCGGCGGCCATCTCCAAGGCGTACGATGGGCTGATCTTCGTCGAGGAGGGCCACGCCGCGCAGGGCCTGCCGTTCGTCTGGGGGCAGCGGTGATCAGAACACCCTGCGCTTCAGGCGGGCCACGTTGAACTTGGCGGTGTCGGCGACGGCCATATCACGAGCAGCCCAAGGCGGCCCGCACCGCGACGCGCACAGCCTCTGCGGTGCGCATCGCCTCACGTCCCGCGGCCGCGTCGGCTCGAAGACCCGGGTAGCGGCCCGCGACTCCGAAAGTCGTCAGGCGCGCCAGCCCTGCGGTTATGGCATACAGTTCGGGAACCAGTCCCTGGGTTGCTCTCGCCAGAACCACAAGGTCATGGGTCTTGCCGTAAGGCAGGCCCCGCTCCTCCAGCGCGGCCTTGAGGTACTTTTCGGCGGACTGCTGCGCAAGGAAACAGACCACATGCCAAACGGGATCGACGGCCTCCAGCTCACGCCGTGCCACCTTCCCGTCCCCTTCCGCCTTTTCGATCCAGTCGGCGGTCTCAGGCTTCATAGAGGACCGTGCCTTTCGTCATCACGGCCGTGGCAAAGGCACTTTTGCGCTCAAGGGATTCCTTGAAGTCCGACGGCCGGAACACCAGCACGTCGATGGGAAAGGGATGCTCGATGACGGCGGCGATGCGGGCGGCAGCGTGGAGCGGTGGCTCGTCCGTGTCCATGACCACCAGCAAATCAACGTCGCTGTCTTGGTCTGGAGTGCCGTCGGAATAAGAGCCGAACAGAATGACCTTCTGCGGGCGGAAGCGCTCGACGATCTGCCGAACAAGATCATGAATCTGGTCCGGCCTTACTACTGTTCCCGCTTGGGCCATGGCAGCCACCCTTTGGCTACCATTCTATCAGCCGGTTAGCTCTCGCTAAAACACCCGTCGCTTCAGGCGGGCCACGTTGAACTTGGCGGTGTCGGCCACGGCCATCACCGCCATCACGCCGGCCTGAACGGGGTCGGTGACTACGATGTCGGCGGCGTCGGGGACGCTGCCGGCCATGTTCAGGCTGATCACCAGCAGGCCCTGCGCGCGGACCTCGCGGACGGCACGCTCGATTTCGCCTCCCATCAGCGAGCCGGCCAGCACCAGCGCCCGCGCTCGCGGCAGGCGAGCCACGGCGCGGACGGCATCGGCCGCGATGGGACCGGGAGGGATGCTGCACCTCGGCTGGCACTCTTCGTGATGTGCGCCGGGCCTGTAGAATGAATGAGCGGGAAGTCATGGCGGGGATACTCTACAACTGGAAGCGGTTCTGGTGTCCCAGGGGAGGCCGCATCAACCTGTCGGACGGCGGGTTTCTGGTGGACCCCGACGAAAGATGGGGAAGCGCCATGAATCCCGACGTCGTACCTTTCGGGTCAGTCGCCCACTTCCCCTGCTTGATCTTGCTCGGTGAGCCGGGAATCGGGAAGTCTACGGCCCTGGAAGGCGAACGCGACCGGGCTGAGGAGCGCGCTGCGAGTTCTGGCGGCGAGACCCACTGGGTGGATCTCCGCGCGTACCAGACTGACTCCAGGCTGCACCAAGATCTCTTCGAATCGCCGGCCCTCTGCTCCTGGCGGCAAGGAACCCATCACCTGGATCTGTTCCTCGATAGCCTTGACGAATGCCGAATGCGAATCGACAACGTTGCGGCGGTGCTTGCCAATGAATTGGAACAGCTTCCCGTTGATCGCCTCTCGGTGCGGATCGCCTGCCGCACGGCTGAGTGGCCGAGTGGTCTGGAATCCGCCTTGAGGCGCCTGTGGGGCAATGACGCCGTGAAGGCGTTTGAGTTGGCTCCCCTTCGACGGGTTGACGTTGCCGAGGCAGCAAGAGCCACCGGGGTGGATCCAAATGCGTTCCTCAGCGAACTCGGGCGAAGGGAAGCGGTCCCTCTCGCCATCAAGCCGGTGACGCTCGACTTCCTCTTGAACACGTACCGGCGCCGACAGGGCTTTCCGGCCAGCCAAGCGCAGCTCTACGCGGAGGGATGCCGATTGCTTTGTGAGGAGACCAGCGAAAGTCGCCGTGACGCCAAGCTCTTTGGTGACTTGACCGCCGAGCAGCGTTTGGCTGTCGCCGCCCGCATCGCAGCCATCGCCATTTTCTGCAATCGATACGCGATCTGGACCGGCGTCGATCAAGGCGATGTTCCGAGCGAAGACATCCGGCTTGAAGACCTGATCGGCGGCACCGAGGGCAAGAAGGACGCTGCGGTCGCGGTCAGCCAGCCGGCGATCCGGGAGACCCTCGACACTGGCCTTTTTTCATCGAGGGGCCTCAATCGCATCGGGTGGGCTCACCAGACTTACGCGGAGTTCTTGGCGGCGCGGTTTCTGGTTGAGCACGGGCTCCCGGCTGATCGCATTATGCGCCTCATCCTCCATCCGGATGGGAAGATTGTCCCGCAACTCCGGGAGACGGCTGCCTGGGTGGCGAGCATGGTGCCGGATGTGTTTCGAGGCATCATAGCGCGGGATCCCGAGGTTCTCCTGCGGAGTGATGTTGCGGCCGCTGACGTGAAGGATCGCGCGGATCTCGTCGAGCACCTTCTCCTGCTCTATGACCACGGAAAGCTTGTCGATCGCGACTGGGACCTCAGGTGGATGTACCACAAGCTGAAGCACGCGGGCCTCGCGGAGCAGCTTCGCCCCTACATCAGAGACAAGGGGAAGGGGATCGTCGTCCGCCGCGTTGCCATTGATATTGGCGAGGCCGGCGAAATCCTCTCCCTCCAGGAGGACCTCGTTCAGGTTGCGCTGGATGAAACCGACTCGCATGCGGCGCGCGTACAGGCCGCATTCGCAATCAGCCAGATCGGCGAGGATGGAGCCAAGGAGATGCTCAAGCCGCTCGCGATGGGGCATGGAGGGGATGATCCGGACGATGAGTTGAAAGGCTGCGGGCTCATCTCGACATGGCCACGGTTCTTCACGGCCGCGGAGCTTCTTGCTGCGCTCACCCCGCCGAAGCAGCCCAATCTCATCGGGATGTATGGCCGGTTTCTGCGCAGCGATATCGCGGCTGGGCTTCAACCGAGCGACCTCCCGTTGACGCTGAAATGGGTAGAAGACCGTGGGGTGGGACACGCCCCGGATAAGCCACTTGGCGAACTCGCTGATGCAATCCTAGCCATGGGGCTGGACCACCTCGATGTTCCCGGAATCCCGGAGGCCTTGGCCGCCGCCGCGCAGAAATGGTTCCGCATTCACAGGGGGAGCGTTTGGGGCCCGCATCCCTCCGCGTTCAGGGCAAAACTGGCCGAGAACGTCGAGAGGCGGCGCGAACTCGTTGCCGCCATGCTCCCGTTGCTGACCGATCCACAGGATCGCTTTTTCCTGATCCACCCGCGCGTATTGACCGATAGCAGCGATACGTTCTGGTTGATCGATCGCCTGCGGGCGGCCGAAAGCGATGGCATGCAACGGCTCGTTGCTGCATTGATAGCACGGACCTTCGACCGCCGGGACATTGGGCAACTGGATGCGGTCGTTTGCGCCAGCCGGGAAAGCAAGCAACTCGCCGAACAACTCTCTTGGCTTCTCGAGCCTGTCGAGCTGGACTCGCCGCGGGCCCAGGCGATGAAGGCTGAGTATGCCCAAATGGAGCTTGAGGCGAAACCGACCGCGCGACCCCTATTGGATCCCCCACCCGAGCAACGCATCGCGGTTCAACTCGAGCGGTTTGAGTCCGGCGACCTCGACGCCTTCTGGCGACTCAATCTGGAACTGACCCTTGAGCCCGACAGTACGCACTACCGTCAGGAGCTGGAGCTGGAACCCGATCTGACTGTCCTTCCGGGCTGGAAGAGAAGTGACGCGGGGACGAGAGCACGGATCATCGCGGCGGCAAAGCGATATCTTGGGGCCTGCGACCCTGAGACCGAGAAATGGCTCGGGACCGACAGATTCTTGCGCCCGGCCCATGCCGGTTATCGGGCGCTGTTGCTGCTGCTCACGGAGGCCTCCCCTCTCGTCTCCAGTCTCCCGGGCCCGGTCTGGGACAAGTGGGCGCCCATGACCCTGGTCTATCCGCTCGTCGGCGATTTGGGGAATGACGAGCGACACCAGCGGCTTATCATGCTGGCGTACGAGCGGGCGCCGAACGCCGTGCTCAACACTTTGCTGACGCTGATCGGCGCGGAGAACCAGAGACACGGGACGGTATTTGTGGTCCAAAGGATGGAGTCAGTCTGGGACCAGCGTCTCGCGGACACCCTTCTTAGGAAGGTGACGGACGGAAGCCTGAAGCCGGGGGCGTTCGGCGTGCTCCTCGGTGAGCTGTTGAGACATGAGGTCCCCCGTGCCCGAGAAATCGCAACATCCGCGATAGGCACTCTTCCCCAGGCCGGAGGGGAGGATCGTGAGCGGGCAGTGATAGCTGCCCGGGAACTTGTGCTTCATGCCCAAGACGCGGGCTGGGGGGTGGTGTGGCCAGTCGTTCAGCGCGACACCGAATTCGGCCTGAAGGTCTTGTCAGACATTACGTACCGTTCTCGCTGGGCGCACAGGGCTCCGGTGGCCAAGCGGCTCACGGAGGAACAGTTGACGGACCTGTTCATTTGGCTGGCCCGGAATGTGTCCTTCGAAGACGAGCCGGAGGGTTGCGTCAGCTCAACCCAGACGCTGCAATGGTGGCGCGCCGCCATTCTAGACCAGCTCAAAGAGAGGGGCACTGTGCAGGCGTGCGAGGGAATCCGGCGCGCGATGACGGAACTGCCTCACCTGGTCTGGCTCAAGTGGCCCCTTCTCGAAGCAGAGCAGATAGCGCGCCAGCGTTCGTGGGTGCCGCTTCAGCCCAAGCACCTGTTGGAGATCGTCGCCAACCCGCAACGGCGCTTCGTGCAGACCGGCGAACAGCTTCTGGAGGTCTTGATCGAGTCGTTGAAGCGTCTGGAGGCAGAGCTTCAGGGTGAGACTCCCGCAGCCATAGATCTGTGGGACGAAGTGCGGAAAGGAGTGTTCCGACCGAAAGACGAGCCGCGGCTGTCGGACTACATCAAGCGGCACCTGGAGCGGGACATCGGTGGGCGGGGTATTGTTGTCAACCGCGAGGTCGAGATCCGAGGCGGCGCGGGATCGAGTCCGGGGGAGCGAACCGATATCCATGTAGATGCGGTCACGAATGAACCAGGCAACGGTGCCCATGACCGGATCTCGGCCATTATCGAAGTCAAGGGCTGCTGGAATCGCGACCTGACGGATGCCATGGAGACGCAACTGGCAGAACGATACCTCAAGGACAACCATTGTCCGTTCGGCCTCTACGTCGTCGGGTGGTTTGCCTGCGACCAGTGGGACGGCAAAGATTATCGGAGACCGCAGATGCCGCAGCTCAAGCTTCCCGAGGCGCGGGCGTGCTTCGACGATCAGGCGCGAAGGCTATCGAGCGGGGCTCGGTGCATAAAGGCTTTCGTGCTGAATGCCGCGTTGAGGTAGTGCGCTGCGGAGCCAGTTCTCAAGCGTCTCCACGACGCCGCGAGCGACCGCCCGAGCTCATTCCGGGAACTCGGTGCGAAGGATTTCGGCGATCTGGGCGCGCAACCGCGGGGCGTGCCTGCACTCTTGGCTTGGTGGCGCGGCCTTTCCAGGCTGCCGTCTCGGGACTCGTGCCGAGACATGCTGCCTCTGGCGGTCACGCCGCATAAACGACCTGAGCCTCGGCCAAGACGCTGGGGCGGATCAGCGGCTTCAGCGCAGGTTTTACGCCGAGATCCACGTGCCTCCCCAGCAATGCTGACAGCTCTCGCGTCAGCGCCGACAGGCCGAGCAGTCCCGGACGTGCCTCAGGGAGGAAATCCACCAGGAGATCGATATCGCTGTCCGGCCGCAGCTCGCCGCGCGCGGCCGAACCGAACACAGCGAGTTCCTTCACCTGGTAGCGGCGGCAGATCTCCGCGATCTCGGCTTCGGGCAGAACGACGCTCGC
>Ga0315289_10013313_pt1 | contig 11531 bp, 11 predicted proteins | sample YL17G11_40_MG_FD_203452 | JGI IMG/M metagenome (GOLD analysis project Ga0315289, IMG submission 203452) | Sediment microbial communities from Yellowstone Lake, YNP, Wyoming, USA - YL17G11_40 | ecosystem: Environmental > Aquatic > Freshwater > Lake > Sediment | place: USA: Wyoming | collected... | reverse complement strand
CTGTAGGCACCCGAGCGTACGGAATGATAAGCGTTTGCCAGTGAGAGTATGATGAGGTTGAAGCTTTCTTGCGTGCGGCGCAGATAACTGCGATCGGATTCCAGGACAACCTGTACACGCGGATCGCGATAAATATCGGAAGCCTCGACGATGAGCGGGTTGACCTCCACTGCCGTCACGCGGCGAGCATTCAACCCCAGCGCAGTGAAAACATCCAGCCCTCCGCGCGGCTCTAGAACCAGCACGTATGCATTGGGGCGCAGTTGAAAGGCAATAGCGGAAGGTAAATACTCAATGAATTCTGTATTTGCTGTGGCGCTCATGACCGGACTGAGATCATCACCATCTACAAGCAGCCCATCCTGCTGGGGGAGTGGTTGCAGATAGCGGTAACTCATCCCAGGCAGGGAATGGATCGCTGGGCTGCGTACAACATCCAGGCGCGAGAAGGCGTTCCAGCGGCGATAGACGACTTCTGCATCCGGGTATTGAAGGGTGTAGGAGAGTCCCTTGTACGGGGAAAGGTGTATTTCCAGAAATCGAAAACCTGACTGGCCGCTGAGGCGCAGGGCGAGGTCGAAGAGGGTGAAAAGAAGGATCAGGGATGAGGGCAAGAGCAGGCGACCAGCGAACGGGAAACCTTTCAGGGGGAAGATCGCGGCCATCGCGGCAATGCCACTGCTCAGCAGTACAGTACCTTCTCCGCCAAGCCAGGCTGGGGCTGCCAGCGCAATGAGGCAGCCAAACGCTGAGCCAAGCAGATTAACTGCGTAGGTTTGTCCGACCGCTTTAGGAAAGGCAGCCAGCAGCAGGCTGACCACCATTCCGCTGAAGAAGAATGGTGTTGCCAGGGCGATGAAATGCAGGACAAGTATCCACGCCTGCCGGCGGTCAACGGCGATGCTGAAAGAGTCGAAAGGCAGCCAGTTGACCAGCAGGTAAGCCCCCAGGATAGTGATGCTGGTCGCCAGGGACAGCCAGCCCAGGCTTCGTCCCGGCTGCCTGTGGACGAGACCTGGGAACAGCGCCAGCGCGCTCCCGCTGGCTCCGTATCCCAACAAAGCGAGGCTGACGATCATGAAGGCAAAGTGGTAGAACTGGGCGACCGAAAACAGGCGCGTCAGATTGATCTCGAAAGCCAACGTGGCTGCCGAGAGCAGCAGTAGGCTGATGTAAAGGCGAGGATTCATTGAGAAGTAGGGATCTGGAGACCCCCACTGGGCAAGCGATTGTTTGTTCGACTAGAAGTCGCTCCTCTGCGGGGAAAGGTCGATGGCCAAATGATTTATATCCAGTGCAGAATGGGGATGAACAGGATCAGAGCCAGAATGTCCACAGCCCAGATGGTTCCCACGGTGATGAGCTTGTTTCTCATCTTTTCCATATCGAACACCCAGAAGGCGACCACGAAGAAGGTCAGGTAGCCGAACAGGAAGATCAGCCAGGGCGCGCCGCGGTTCCACCAGGGGTAGTCCCAGGTCAAGGCGTTGGCTGCGTTGAGCAGGTACTCAATGAAGACGCAGAAGGCCGAACCGCCGATAGCGACGACCCAGCGGTTGGGGATGCCCAGGATTTTAGCCTTTTTATCGGGTAGCAGCATCTTGGTCCAGATGATACCGCTAACGGCGAACATGAACATGATCTCGATGTTCAACCCGACCAGGATGAGGAAGGCAGTCTTACCGGGCGCGCCCCAGACTGGGGCGTAGTTGGTGAAGTGCATCACCAGACCGTTCCAGATTTCGTTGAACCAGTCCATTCCCCAGAAGGCCAGTCCGGCCAGGAACAGGTTCCAGTTGCGCTTCTCGGCTTCCACAGTGTAGACATAGAAGACGAAGGCCAGCAGCGGGATGACGTACCATTGGAATGTCTCGCTGCCTTTGCGCAGGATTTCGAGGGCTTGCTGTGCGGATTCGGTGGGCATGGGATCCTCCTTTTATGGCGCCACGATGTCGCCGTAGGTTTCCGGCCGACGGTCACGATAGAACTGCCAAGTGTTGCGCACTTCGCGGATCAGGTCGAGATACAGGTCGCGCACGATGAGTTCCTCTTTGAAGGTGTCGCCCACCTCACCGACGTACTCGCCACGCGGCGTGCAGAAGTAACTCTGGCCGTAGTAATCGTTGGCACCGAGTTCTTTTTCGATACCAACCCGGTTAATGGTGCCGACAAAGTAGCCATTGGCGATGGCATGGCTGGTCTGCTCGATGCGCCACAGATGCTGCGACAAGCCGCGCGAGGTGGCCGAAGGGATGAAGACGATCTCGGCACCGTGCAGGCCCAACATGCGCGCCCCTTCCGGGAAGTGACGGTCGTAGCAGATGTACACGCCCACCTTGCCGACCGCTGTGTCGAAGACAGGGTAACCCAGGTTGCCGGGGCGGAAGTAATATTTCTCCCAGAAGCCGCTCAGATGCGGAATGTGGGTCTTGCGATACTTACCCAAATAGGAACCATCCGCATCAATGACAGCGGCGGTATTGTAATAGATTCCCACGCCATCTTGCTCGTACATAGGAACGATCAGCACCATCCGGGTTTCTTTAGCCAGCTTCAGCATCCGCCTAGCGATGGGGCCATCCGGAATAGGTTCGGCCAGATCGTACCATTTCGCATTCTGCTCCTGGCAGAAGTAGGGGCCGTAGAAGAGTTCTTGAAAGCACATGATCTGTGCGCCTTGCCCGGCAGCCTGGTGGGCGTACTCTTCGTGTTTTTGGATCATCGTTTCCTGGTCACCCGTGTAGGTGGCCTGGAACAGCGCGCCGCGAACGATTCGAGCCATTGGTTTGCCTCCTTCTAAAGATGGATCGGGTTACGCTTCAGGAACTGGCCGTCCCCAGCCTCGCCGACATATTGATTATCGCGTACGATCACCCGGCCCCGCTGCAGAACCAGGACGGGGTACCCCTTAACCGTGACATCGGCATAGGGGCTGTAGTCCACGTTCATGTGCAGGTTCTCTTTAGTCAAGCGGTGCTTCTTGTCCGGGTCCCAGATGACCAGGTCAGCGTCGGCGCCGATGTTGATCGTCCCCTTGCGCGGCAGCAGGCCGAAGAGACGCGCCGGGCCGGTGGCGACAAGTTCCACAAAGCGATTGACGGAGAACCGCCCCTCGTTGACGCCGAAGTGATAGAGCAGGGGCAAGCGTGTCTCGACACTGGGCATGCCATTGGGGATCTTGGAAAAGTCGTCCTTGCCCATGTCCTTCTGGCCGATGAAGTTGAAGGGGCAGTGATCCGTGCCAACCGCCTGGAGATCGCCACCGGCCAGCCCCCTCCACAGCGCCTCAGGGTTGCCCTTCGCCCGCAGCGGCGGCGACATGACGTACTTTGCCCCCTCGAAGTCCGGTTCCTCGTATTTATCCATTGTGAACATCAGGTACTGGGGGCAGGTCTCTCCGTAGACCTTGAAGCCCTTGGCCCGACCAGCCTTGAGCGCCTCCAGGGCCTCCGCAGCGGTCATGTGGACGACGTAGAGCGAGGCGCCGGTCATGCCGGCCATGACCACCGCCCGGTGGGTCGCTTCCGCTTCCGCTTCGGGTGGATGGCTCAAGGCGTGCCAGATGGGCTCCTTCTTGCCCTCAGCCACGTGCTTGTTGATCAGGTAGTTGAGGATATCGCCGTTTTCCGCGTGGACGGCGATCAGCCCCCCAACCTCCTTGGCGCGCAGCAGTGAACGGAACAGTGCCTCGTCGTCCACCATCAGGCTGCCCTTGTAAGCCATGAAAACCTTGAAGGAGGGCACTCCAAGCTTGACCATGTCGCCCATCTCGGCCATGCGCTCGTTATCCATGGCGCCGATGGCGATGTGCATACCGTAGTCAATGCAGGCCTTACCTGCGGCTTTCTTGAGCCAGATGTCCAGGGCCTCGCGCAGCGTCTGTCCCTTCCCCTGGATGGCGAAGTCAATGATGGTGGTGGTGCCGCCGCAAGCCGCGGCGATGGTCCCACTGCGGAAATCGTCAGCAGAGACCGTGCCCATGAAGGGCAGCTCCATGTGGGTGTGTGGATCAACACCGCCGGGCATGACCAGCATCCCAGCGGCGTCAATGACCTCATCCCCTGCCAGGTTGCGCCCGATCAGGGTGATGGTCCCGCCCTCCACCCAGATGTCGGCTAGATAACTCTCAGTGGCGGTGACAATCGTACCATTCTTGATGACCAGGTCCATATCAGCCTCCTTTTCTATTGCAGAGACTCCATGATTGCTTTTGAGATTTTACCTGAAAACTCAGGCGTAGTGCCGAATCCAGCCGTCATTTCAGGAAGAAAGACGACTGCTTACCCTGGCGGCCAGGCCAGGGAAGTCGTCACTACCGAGTAGGCCTTCGGCAGGTGCTTCTCAGACATTTTCTGAGTTCCATTAACGAGGCACCATCATGATGCTGCCCAGCGGACAGACCATCATACACAGCCCGCAACCGTCGCACTTTGAGCTATCTATCGTTACGACCTCACCTTTAAAACCGTTGATGGCCTGGTAACCGCCATCCGCGCAGGCGGTGACGCACAGCAGACAACCGTTGCACGTATCATCAACACTTGCCCTGGAGCGTGAGGTCAGCGGCACCTGTGGGAACTCGACGATCTTGGGCAGCGCCGCGCCGACAATCGCTTCCAAATTCGGAAAGCCTTTTTCCTCCAGATAATGACCCAGTCCCTCTGTCAGCTTTTCGATGATGCTGTATCCATTCCACATCACAGCCGTGCCCACCTGCACCGTGCTGGCGCCCACAGCCATGAACTCGACCGCTTCCTGCCAGGTGCTCAATCCTCCCAGGCCGGATACAGGCAGCCCGGTGGCCTTGGCGATTTGAGCCACGCAGCGCAGCGCGATGGGCTTGATGGCGGGACCGGAATAGCCACCGTAGGTGGACACGCCGCCAACATTGGGGAGCGGGGTCAGGCTGTCTATATCTACCCCGATCAAGCCAGAGACCGTGTTGGCGGCGCACAAAGCATCCGCCCCGTTTTCTTTGGCGGCGCGGGCCACGAAGGCGATGTCGGTCACATTAGGGGTCAGCTTTACCACCACGGGCACATTGGCGACCGCCTTCACCCAGGCGACCACCTGGCCGGTCAACTCGGCGTTCTGGCCGATAAACGCCCCCATGCCCTTGTTGGGCATGCCGTGAGGGCAGGAGACGTTGAGTTCGAAGGCGTCCGGACCGGCCTCCTGGAGCGCTTCGACCAGGCGCTGCCAGTCCTCCTTGACCAGGGAAGCCATAATGCTGGCCCACAGCGGCCGGTCGGGATAAGCAGACTTGACCTCAGCGATCTCGCCCTGCCATTCAGCGACGGTCAATTGGGAGATCAGCTCGATGTTTTCCAAGCCGACATTGCGTTTATGGTAGCTTAAAGGCTGGAGGCGGGGTTGGAGGTCCTGGGCCGGCTCGAGACCGATGGTCTTCGTCACAGCGCCACCCCAGCCGGCGGCAAAGGCGCGATTGATCATCTTGGCTGTGCGCGCCGGCGGCGCCGAGGCCAGCATGAAGGGATTCGGGAAGCGCATTCCGGCGAAATCTATGCTCAAGTTGGGCATATTCGACTCTTCTTAGAGGGGTGATCAAGGTGGCAGGATGATGTGAATAATAAAATTATATATTCATCTCTGTGCGTTTGCAACAGGGATAAAAAGGTCCAAGCCGTTGAGTGATTGGTTTTTCCGGATAATGAAGAGGTTAAGGTCCTAATGAGCCGGTCCAATGAGTTCGAATACCCTTTCATTCTTCAACGACAATGCGGATCGAGGGACAAGCGTGATTTGCTCTCTTTATTATCAGTTGGAGACAAAGAACAGCGGTTGACCATTGCCAGGTATCGCGAAGTCTTGGTGGAGTTGTATTTCTCTCGAGGGAACCAATTTGGTTAACACGGATGGTGCCGTCCTGGAGGGCCTGGGCGAGGTCGAAGTGGCCGCGAATTTTAAGGTCAAAGAACAAAACTCTGAAAATTTTTTTCATAACTCCGTCGCGAGCCCATCGGCGGTGATAACGGTAGCAGGTCTGGTAGGAGGGGTAATCGGGGGGCATGTCGTACCAGGGGGAGCCGGTGCGGAACTTCCAGAGGATGCCATCGAGGACGGTACGGCGGTCAAGGGGAGGGCGGCCGCGGTTGAATGGAGAGGGCGGGGGAAGGATCGGCTCAATCAAGCACCATTGTTCGCCGGTGAGGTTCATAGGATTTTTGAGTAAAAAAATATCGAAATACGAAGAGGAACGAATAGCCATGGAGGCGGAACGAACGGGAGGGGTGAGCGATTGGCTATAAAAAAAGAGTCATACCAATACCCGGTTGGGCTGCCTGGCAGACTCCTTTTGGCTTATTTTACATTTATAGCACAGAAGTTCTGTTTTTACAAGGGTGAGAGTGTGCAGCCGAACAACGGTTTGGCTCACCCCCCTGCCCCCTTCGTACCCCTACGGGGTACTGCGGGGACCTTCGGCGTGGGGCAGGACGGCAGCGGCGGGACCGGCGAGATGCCTTTGAATTATCGCGCAACTTCTGTCAAACCGCGCCGTTCGCTAGCGGCGGGGCCGCTGTACGCCTGGAGCCGATGTTGGCTGGCTTTGCGCCTTAGAATTAACTTTGCCTTAAAGATGCACGATACGATATTGTTTCTAAAGCGAATTTCGCATTAAATTCTTTTGGCGTAAATCTGTGTAACTTTGGATTAGATAATGCTGATGTAACGACGCTCAAAATAAAACTTTCATCTATTTGAGATTGCCTTACTTCTCCAGCCGTAATGGTAAAAGATATCAAATCACCTTGAGTACCTTTTACTTCAACATTCTCTTGCACCTTATTCTTGGTACAAAGTAAATCAAAACCACGCTTTTCAGATTCGACAGACTCGACTAACCAGCCACTTTTTTGGTAGTTGTTAGTAACGTATAAAATAGCGGCTTGCTCAACCTGCCGATTTGTTTCTGGGTTGCCAAAACCGCCACCTATTTTTTCTTTTTGCTCATCAACTTCGATAGTATAGTCAGATTGAATTTTATAGGTAATTTTGACTTCTGTGTTAGGTATGAGAATTAAATCAGAATTTTTTACTTTATATTTAGGCAGAACGCTTTCTATGTTTTGAACAACTTCAATTTCCATGTCGTACTCCCCTGCATTGAGAACACGCTAGCCGATAATCCGAGTCTAGATCTGTCTTGATTAAAACCCAACTTTTCGCAACATTTTCAGTGAACTCATCACAATACGGACATTTGAAAATATATTTTTTATGGCTTTTAATTAAGTCTGAATAGTTTAATTGTCGTTCCTTATCGTGAGCAGAAGGCTTTTGTTGTCTAAGGTAATCCGTGACTTTATAGAGATAATAATTTGCTATGACTTCTGTCAATTTAAGTTCATTATCTTTTGGTAATCTTTCTAAAAGTTCCGCAATTTTGGCATTGTATTTAATCTCTGTGCCGTTAACAGTTTTGAAGCAAGAAGATTTTTTATCATTGTTATTGGGATGGCAAATAGTTATTTCCTTTTTCTTGATTCCAAGTTGAAAATAGATTTCAAAAACATACTCATTTAGGATGTTTTGTCTGTTATATTCCCTTATGAGATTTATCTGGTTTGAATCCAATGCAAAAGCATCTGAAGGGTTTTCGTTCTCAAAATAATGGCTTGGTAAATCAGACAGAAAATCTTTGCCGAAAAAGGCAGGGTTTCTCGCAATATGAAATTTCTTAAAACCTGACAATGCTCCAGGTAGTGCGTTGATGGTATACGCCTTGAAATTGCTGTCCACCATTACCCCAATATATCTCTCCACATCAGCCTTAGTGAAGGTGTTAAATGGCATATTTTGGTAATCACGAAACCTAAAAAAATTTTTTATCTTATCATAATAACCTTTGCCTAAATTAGTTTCTTTTTTATACTCATCAAGCCACTTTTTATTACTTTTATTTATCTCGTTGCACAATAGTTCTTTTGGAAAAACTGCTTTTCCCATTTGAATCTCCTTGGATTAATCGATTCCTTCAGGTTCTGTATAGATTAATTGAGATTTTGCCCAAGTTGCCAGCCAACGGCTTGGTTCAGCGGGTTACGAGACTCCTTCCTATTTTCGCATCACTTCTGGAAATGCGCTGCGGTCGCGAGCGGCGAAACCTCTGTACGCTTGTAGCCAATGTTGAGCAGCCATTATGGTACTACCCATATAGAGGACGAAAACGATAGAGATAGGCATTTCTCATGAGAACTTCATCTGTCGCGTCTTAGAATCTAGTAATCCCACGAGTTCCAAGGTATGCCGTTCTGCTTGCAGATCATCTTTGCTTCCTTGCTTATACCGGCCTCCCGCGCAGCTTGTCGGGCGTGACCTGGATTTTGTGGGATAAGTTCCAGCATTCGCTCGAAATACTTAACAGCCAAGTCTTTTCTGTCGGCCTTTCCGGACAAGTGGACTAATAATGCATAACCAGAAACTGGCCTTTCTTGATACATATATGTCTGTTTTGGATAGCCCGCGATTATAGAAGCAAAGTTTGGATATAGTTTTAGGCTTTCTTCGAGGATATTTGTAGCTTGCTCATAGTTTCCGCTCATCGCAAGGGAATTAACTTGTTGAAGGATCGTGTCTTTACGGGTTTGTTTTTCATGTTCCTGCTTAACTTTTAATTCGGCTTGTATTTCATCAGAGTCGTAATCGTGCCCTTTGGGGCAAAAACGGTCTCCGACATAGAACCTTGAATCGCATCGTGGACATATCTTTATCAGCACAGACCCGCAGTCCTTGCAAAACTCTCGTATTTGCTCATTGTCTGCCCCACATACGGGACAGAGCTTAACCCCGAAACTCAGAGCCAGCGTTGAGCGGCGATCAGGCCATACAAGCGTACCTCCACAGTGACAGCACTTGAAAACCCTACCTCTTGTTACTTGATCGGGTAAATCTGCCCCGCATTTAGGGCAGGACAAACTCATTATCTCCATACAGAATCTCTCCCAAAACACGAAATGTCGAAGAAATAACTAATAGCAATGATGTTGAACCGCCTAACGGCTTGTGTAAGCGGCGGTGGGGCGGGCGTGGACTCTCTCCAAAAGCAGGATTCCGCTTGGGCTTAGAAAAAAGCCTGAGAAATGCTGCAGAATCCCCACCGTCCGCTGCACCCAAGATGATGGCGAGCTATCATTTTATACGAGAGAACGAAAATGTACGTCCTGAGAAACGCATTGTTGGCTTACCTTTATTTTAAGAAGTTTCATTTTTTTGAATTACTCCTTGAATTTCCTGAATGAATTCATTTGTCAGAAACAAGTTTACATCACCGCCAATAATTTCAAAGACTCTTTCACTCGTTTTTGCTAGACAATACCAACATAAACAAAATATTAGTCCCCAATTCTTTGGGGAAATATATTCTCCAATCTTTTTTTCATTTCCTAACCCCTGACGATATGTACCAGTGGCTACATGAGTTCCATGTGAATATTGGGACAGGAAAATATAGGTAGAGTATTTATGCTCCTCATTAATTACTTTCATCATGGATGCTAAATCTGGAATTTGTGATATGGGTTTATATGGTTTTGGGAGTGCTTTTGTGACATCTAACCTGAATCCTGAGATTTCATCTTTAATCCTAAGCGTATTGCTATTATCTACTCCAAGTTTACCCAATCGTTGAGAAATGCGGTTATAATAATTTTCCTCCGTTTGTAACTGGGCTAACCACCGTACTTCTCGGTAGAATGCGTCTTGAGGGGCTAACATCCATAAAGTTTTCATTGCCATTTCGAACAATGAACGAGTTAAATTCATTGCGCTTGGCAGGAAGACTAAATCTTTCCTTGCAAGGGTGATTACGGCTTCAACATTCCGAATCATTAAATACAATAAATTTAGACCCTCGAGGCTTGCTTCATATTCTCCGAGTGGAGGAAAAGTGTCACGAGCCTCAAGAAGGCGATGTATTAATTTTTCTAGTAAATCACATGCCTTTTCAATGTCTGGCGTAGGACATAATACAATATTTTCCATTTTCTAAAAACTTCACTATTTTTGCATGGGGCAAGCCAACGGTTTGCGTAAGCGGCGGTGGGGCGGGACTTGGACTCCCCGTCGAAACGGGATACGGCCTAGGCGTAGTATAAACCCAATTTACCCCACTGCACCCATGATGATGGCAAGCGATCATTTCATACGGGAGGACGAAGATTTACGTCCTGAGAACGCTTTGTTTAACCCTGCCCTTTGTTGGCTACTCATTTTCCTGCTCTACAAAAATTATCTGCCATACTTCCAATTTCTATTAAAAAGCTTTCAATCTCTGAGTATGATAATTCACTCTCAGTTGTTTGTAATCCGCTCTTGTCCGTTATCTCAGCTGTTTGTAATCCGCTATTGGTCAACCAAACTACATGTATGTTCCCCGCCGATAACTCAGAAGGCTTAAAATGCCTACTTTTATTGTAAACCCAATTTAGCCTTTGATACTTACTACCGTCTTTTTTTTTATATCGTTTCTGATTGCTGATTTCTCTGTGCAGATCATACGCTTGCGATAACATCGAAACAACCATTTCAAAATGGTGTAACGCCCTAAAATATAGTGATGGACTCTTTGGTGTTGTATTTACGAACTCTTTTAATGCCTGGCAAGCATACTCATATTCAGTAAAAGCTGCTTCGGAACGTCGAAGAAAAAAGAATGAAAATGTTTTGCTTTCTTTTGAGACTGTTCCACCAAAAATTGAATTTAAAGAAAAATTTGATACCCAAAACTTCCTTTGTGGATAACGATTTGACACTTCAGGAGCATTAAATTGTGTTAGTTGAGATAGTTGCTGTGACACAAAGTTGTCGAGAGCGTAATTTGTAAAAGGCATAATAATCTCCTTCAAAAGGGGCTAACGGTTTGGTTCAGCGGCGCGGGCCGCAGGTACGCGTCCGCTGGAGATGGTGTTGGGCAGGTTTGAAGCTGCACTTATCAATCAGTTGCTCTTTGGCTTGGCCCTGATTAAATTGAATAAGTGGGCCAGCACTTCAACCTTTCTGAAAAGCTCATCGTAAGTCACAATCTCTACATCACGAAGCCCGCCGCGAAAGAGTTCAAAAGATTTGCGCATATTTGCATCAATTAATTGCGCTTCTGCATTGCCAAGAATTAGCACGCATTTGGGATTGAATGCGGCAAGGTTGTAATCTCTTTCTTCTGTGATCGCCCGAAGATTTTTTACCAATTCTGTTTTGTAGGCCAGAACCTGTACGATTGCACCGGAAAGTTCCTTCGATGGACCGTATATCCCGCCGCGATATTTGGAACCAATAAGTCGAGTTGCTGGCGTCTTTATCTCAATTAAAATAGCTTCGCAAGAGGATTCGGTGGAGAAAATGTAATCAACAAATCGTGCCTCGGTGCTGTCCATTTTCATTCCACCAACGTACGCTTTATCTTCGATGAATACTACGGGGACAGCAAACACCTGAGAAAGAACATAACTATTCTCGTTGAATGTAAGTTGCCAGAATTGCTCATCGTCGTTTTGTTTGTTGTTGTCCCATGTAGT
>Ga0315289_10013312_pt1 | contig 11532 bp, 9 predicted proteins | sample YL17G11_40_MG_FD_203452 | JGI IMG/M metagenome (GOLD analysis project Ga0315289, IMG submission 203452) | Sediment microbial communities from Yellowstone Lake, YNP, Wyoming, USA - YL17G11_40 | ecosystem: Environmental > Aquatic > Freshwater > Lake > Sediment | place: USA: Wyoming | collected... | reverse complement strand
CCTTCTTGACACCTCAAGAGGTCAAACAGAGAATGGAGACTTTTTTACCAAAGAGATTGAAAGGGATCGAATTCCACATCGATATGGCTCATCATTATCCCAGACCGCTTAACCCATGGCATGAATCTGAGGGGACGACTCTTCTCATCTACGATCCGGGATCAAGAAGAATCTCAAGGGAGCCTCTCAGAAGATTATTTCAATACATCCCGGCAAAGGTCGCCATCTGCCGAGTCTATACCTCTACCCATCGTTACGATCGAGAACTTAGCCGAGCTGCTCGGCGGGCCCTCGTCTCAGAGAGATACTTAGAAGATTTTGAGACGAATGTTTAAACCTGTGAAAATTTTCTTATTGATTTTTTTATACTGTTTTGATAATGAAACAACAAGAAGGGGGGATGAACAAGGATTCTGAAAATGGTTCCAGTAATCCGTTAAATCTTTTAATTTTACTTCTCTCGATTCCTGACAAATTCTTTTACCTTTAATAATTATTACCCCCCCTAACTTTGAATTTTTTCATATCGAATCCGTCAAAAATATATAAGATATTCATCATCGATCCTGAAGGGGTTTCTTATTTTATTCAGTGGCGGCTTGTTTTTATCGTCAAACAGGACTTGTAAATTGTGAGAGTGAGGTTGAAAAAATGCTCAAAAAACTTTCACCAGCAATATTTGGAATTGCCTTAATATGCTTTTTTTTGCCATGGGTTAATGTTTCCTGTCAAGGACAGAAAGTAATCACTTTAAGTGGTATCCAGTTAGTGACAGGGACGACTATTGAGGAACCAAAAATGTTCAGTGAATTAAAAGGATCTAGTCATCCTTATCTTAAGGAACCGAGGCGTTCTTCTGAAGAATATAACAAGATAAAAGGGGAGGTACTCGCAATTCTTACTTTCTTAGCTGCTATTGTAGGATTAAGTTTAAATTTCCTAAAAGGCAAAATCGGGACTTTAGGGTCTGCTATTGCAGGTGGCATTGGAACAATTCTACTTCTCCTGCTCAGTGCCAAACTAAATAATGACATCTTTCAGCAAGGCCGAGGCTTGCTTCAGTTAGATTATAGGATTGGATTCTATCTGACATTGATTCTCTTTATCTTGGCAATAGGTGTAAATGTCTATTCCATAGTTCAGGTTAAGGTGGTATCTTCAATTTCCGCTACAGGAAAGAGAGGTTATAAGTACTGCACCCAATGTGGCTCTAAAAATGCAGCAGATAATTTGTTTTGCAGTGAGTGTGGATCTAAATTTGATTAAGGAGAGAAAGATATGGCAGATTTCTTTGACAAGGTAAAGCAGAGTGTAGGAAAAGGGATAACAACCGTTAGCGTCAGATCAAAAGAGATGGTGGAGACGACAAGGATTAAAGGTCAGATAGGGACGTTTCAGGGGCAAAGAAAGATTGCCATAGAGGAACTTGGCAATATTGTCTACACGATGTTTCTCAAGGGAGGTTTTGATGAGGAAAGGATTAAAGGAAAATGTGAAGCAATTGCAGGAGTTGATAGACAGATTAAGGAAAAAGAAGAAGAGCTAACCCAAATTCATTTGAAAGCCCAGCAGGAATTGGGTATGCCAAAAACCGTATCCGTCTGTGCGTGTGGAGCACCAATTTATGAAGATACCAAGTTCTGTGGTAAGTGTGGCAAGAAGGTAGAGGTATTACCAAGAAAAATCGTGGAGGAGGAAACAACGCCTGCGATTTGCCCTCACTGTAACGCTCAGCTTACTCCTGATGCAAGGTTTTGTGCAAACTGTGGTGGCAAAATTGGATGACATTATTTAACCAGTAGGGATGAAGCGATTTCATTAAGGGAACTCATCGATAGGAAAGGGGGAACAAGCCATGTTTTGTCCAGAATGTGGCCAACAGAATAGAGAGGACCATAATTTCTGCCAGCATTGTGGGGCAGGTCTTTCAACTTCTCGGTCAACGGTCGTTAGACGCTCAAGGAGGAAAGCCCTTCTAATTTCAATTGTTGCTATAGTTGTAATATTTTCGAGTGTATTCTATTTCTTCTTTGCAATGGGAAAAGGTATTTGCGGCACTTATATCTTTCAGGACCCACAGCAACCGGTACAAGTTTTTATCGAGCTAAAGGAGGATAATACTGTTTTCCAGGGTTTTTCTTTTAGATGGAAGGTCGAAGCCAACAAAATAGTGTTTATTACTGAAACTGATTCAGCTGAAGTGCATATAGAAGGCGACAGGATAATAGGGAAAACGGGGGTAACAGATGTAACAGGGTCCGTCGTTTCTGAGATTGGAAAGCGAGATGGAGCGAAGCCAATCAAGAGTAGTCAAGGGAGGCTCTGGAGCGCTTACTTTGATCAGCGGAGTGGCTTGCTTATTGAATTTAAAGAGGACGGTATTGTCAAGGAAGGCTACTTGGGCAAATACGAGAGCAAAGGTGATACTTTAACACTTTACTTCAAAAACCCAAAGGGTAAAGAGGAATCAATAAAATGTAAAATAACAGGTAACACAATTACGTTAAACAAAATGGTATTCGTGAAATATAAGGTGTGAAAAATAGAAAATAAGCCTGTCCGCAATTAAAGGGGGGGCTGGGGTGTTGAACGGAAACATATAAGATGCAAACCTCCTGCCGAATCAAAGGAGAGCCATAGGCGTCGGGATTTGCAAGCGCTTGAATATAGAGGATTTACATTTCTCCGAAGAGAAGACAATGAGAGAGGATTTATCCTATGATAAAAGAGATTCGGTATCTTATGGAGGACGAGATAATACATAGTTGGCCGCAACGAAATGAAAATCCAAGAGGCATTATGAAAAGGACCGCGAAGTTATAGGCAGTTGATTGGGTCCATTGGCATCGTGTGTATCTGTGCCTTACTCTCGTCATGCTTCTCAAAGCGAGAAAAGGAAAAAGAATGAATGACCTTAGGAGGGTGAGGAGAATTTTCAGCAAGGCATTGTTTTTCATATCTCTAACCCTCTTTGTTACATCTTGCCTTGAGGTGAAACAGGAGATAAACATCAATAAAGATGGCTCAGGTGATACAAGACTTGAGATTGCTGTTCAAAAGGAAATGCTTTTCGACTCGAGGGCAATTCCTAATCTTAAAAACAACCTCAATAAAGAAGGATGGAATATTCTTGGAGAGATAGAAAAAGAAGGGAAATATGTTATTACTGCGGGCAGGAGGTTTAAGGGCATATCCGAGCTCAACGATGATGAGGCCAGATATACATTCTCCTCTGAAAAAAAGGGGTTTATGAGAAGGTCCTATGCTCTTAAAGTCAAGTACATTAAGAGCCCTGAGATACCATTTCCTTTTCCGTATGAAATTTCTGCAAGAATGCCAGGGAGTATTGATGAAACTAATGGTCATAAGGTTTCATCGGATGAAGCCAAATGGAATCTTCAAGGTTTACTAAAAGGGACCGAGCTATCCGTCAAATCTTCTGGCTTCACAATACCTGCCCTTGCGTGGCTAGTAATATTGATGGCGGCTCTCCTGCTGCTTTTTGTTGGGCTTGTGATAGTAAATAAAACAATCAAACCAGTAATTCGCAAAAATAGAGTTGTTTCAAAGGTTATCTTCTGTACTCAATGCGGAAAGGAGAACCCCGCTGCTGCCTCCTTTTGCACAAATTGTGGGGAGAGGGTTAAGTAAAAAAGGGGTACTTTATGATTTGTGAAAAGTGTAAGACTTCCATTCCTGACAATGCAAAATTCTGCCCAAGGTGTGGGGCTAAGGTTGATATGGCCAGAGGTCAGATTGTTCAGACAAAGAAGTGCCCATCCTGTGGCGCTGAAAATCCTGTATCAGCGAAATTCTGTACAGTCGATGGCTATAAGTTCCAGCAAGTTGACGAAAAGCCAGTAGGAGGACATAAGGAGCCGGAAAAACCCCGTGATGTTCTTCTTTGCCCTCAATGTGGGACATTATATCCGCTAACCGCTAAATTTTGTAGAAAGGATGGGACACCGCTTCAGAAAGTTCCTCCTCCTGAACAGATGAAGCGGCCTGAAGTAACGGAAAAAGAAATCAGACCAGAAGAGATTGCTGAACCCAAAATAGAAGCGCCAGCTGAAGTCAAAGCAGAAGAGATAAAACCAGAGATTGAAAAACCAAAGGATTTAATCCTCTGTCCCCGATGTGGAACCCCCAATCCCTTGACAGCAAAATTCTGCAGAAAAGACGGGGCTCTTTTAAAAGAGGGGATTGAACCAGCAGTTATCCAGCCAATAGTCAGAGAGCCGGTCCCACCTGAAAAAGAGGTTAAAGGAGAGGTCATTAGGAGAACTTCGAGGGCATGGATATGGCTCACTGTTTCTGTGTTAGTCCTAACCATTATTGGCGTTGGTAGTTACCTGTACTTTTCTGGGGGAATGCTCAAAAGGCCAGGTGAGGTTATTACTACACCCGAAATATCCAAGCGCGCTGGGCCTGAAAAAGCAATGGAAGAGGCAGTCAAGCCTCCTCAAAAAGAAGAGCCAAAAGTGAAAGAGCCTATATCACCGCCTATTCGTGAACCTGTGCCCCAAAAACCATCTGTTGATATTGTCGATCTTGAGAGGAATGTAAATAGCACCTTAAGAAGTAGAGGGCTAAGCGGTGTAAATGCCAAGGTGGGTAAAGATTTGACAGCTACCTTGAAAGGTACAGTAGATAACCCTCGCGATAAAATGTTGGCATCAAAAATTGCTGAATCATTTAAGGAATTAAAGGGGGTAAGCAATGATATTGTGGTAAAAACATCTCCTCCACCTGCAGAAGCACCACGGCCTGCACCTGCTCCACCACCTGCTCCACCAGCTCCGGAAACGCCTCCACCTGGCCCGCCATCTACATCTAAAACAGACCCCTCTAAGCTTGCAGGTGATATTAACGGAGCATTAAGAAATGCAGGGTTAGGAGGTATTGTTGCCCAAGTAAGCGACGATTTGCAGGTTACGCTAAAGGGCCGAGTCAGCAGTCGCGCAGAAAAAAACAGAGCAATTGAAATAGCGAAAACATTTAAAGATAAAGGAGTTGAAAGGATACGAGACATAGTCTTTGTAGTAGAGCAATAGCTCGGATAGCAAACAAGGAAAGCATAAAGTTTATCGAGGATAGTGTAAAATGAGGAGGGGAAGTAATGACTGCCAGGTGTGCCAATTGTAAAATCAAATTGATAATGATTACTTTTCTTTGTCTTTTTATTTTCGGTTGTATAACGATTGAAACAAAAGGAGAAAGGACAGTAATAGACCCATGGAAGAAGATAGAAGAGAAGATAGCGGACTTCTGGAAAAAATTAAAAGGAGAAAAAACTGAGGAGCAGGTTGGAACAATGGAAGAGGCTACTAAGAAATATGAGTATAAGGGGTTTAAAGAGGAACTTATTGTTGAACCTCCAATCATAACGCCGAAGGTTGTAAAACCAGGAGATATTGTAAAACAAGAACTACGGTACACCCTCCTTGCTCCACAAAAAGACAGACAGTTTAATATTTCAGAGACTGTTTCCCTTTCAAGTGGTAAAGAAACATTTGAAATTATGGAAAGAAGCTCAAAAAAGGTACAGGGCATACATTTATGCACTGTTAAGTTTACTATACCGGCTGACTTGAATCCAGGGGTTTACACGCTCATAACTATTCTAAACATTGGGGAACAAAAGAAGACAGTGAGTGAGAGTTTTAAATTAATAGAGACAGGATATAACGATAAACCAACTTTATCCACAACGACTCCTAAGGAAATTGGAATTTTAGTGATAGGGAATCTTTGGATTGATAGCAAAGGCAAATTCTATCTAATGCCCCTGGCAGTCTATAGAGATGGTAAATACCTTTCCACTTATTTCGTGTCTGGTTCTGAGAAGGATGCTAAATCTAAAGAAGCAATAGAGATAAAGCAAATTCTTCATGGTAACAAAACATTCACGCTTTATGATAAAGGCACTTTTGTAGGGCGGTTTGAAGTAACAGGGACTACTCTTAGAATCACATATCCAGATTGTGGAGGAAACCAACTTGTCGCAACTGGTAGCCCATTATGGGAGAAAGGTTATGCACCAACCTTACCAGAAACGAGATATTATGGAGATTACCAGACAGGGAAAATAGAGGGTATTGTTGCTTTAAGCCAAACTATAGCTATGCAGCCTTTTTGGTTAAAAAGAGAAAATTTAACCAAGGAGCAAACTTCACGTCTAGATAAGCTCCTGCACTCTACACTTACTGAAGCTTCCGTTTCATTGGAAAATAAAGGTTATAAAGAAATTCGCCAAGCTGTTGTGAAAGCCCCTGACTCACATTCTGTTAAAGTAATGGACCTTGATAATGATCGCCAGGCTGAGGTTTACCTGGCCAGCTCCTGGAAAAAATTGAAGCTGTATACAAATATCTTTGCAACCTGGAAAGAAAGCGATTGGAAAATCATTCGAAAATCTACTTATATATCTTCTGAAAGCCTCCCTACAGTTGGAGATGTTCCTTTTTATCCTGAATTGCTTGCAGATATAGATGGAGATGGCATTGTTGAATTGATTTTAGAAGAAAGGATCGGATACGAAGTTTGGAGTCTTAAACTTTACAAGCTACGCGATAAACAACTGGAAAAGGTTTTAGACATCGCAGAGTATGGCTTATAAAAAGAGATCTTGGGTGATGCCGGGGGAATCCCAAGGAGATTGCAGTGAAGGGCATTAAATAACAACACAGGGGGTATGAAAGATGTCTAGTGGACAAATAAAAACATCGGGAAGTAAAAGTTACGAATTCCTTCGAATTCTATTTATTCTCGGCTGCATCTTTAATATTGGGATTACATTCGTTCCATCGGTAAAAGTAGGTGGAGAGCTGATGAGCGCTTTTGATGCTATAAGATTGGCGTTTCAAATGGGATCGGGTTTAGCTGTCTTGTATGTGCTATTTTTTGCTGCGTGGATTGCTTTCTTGCTTCTGGCCATGGTCCATCAGAAGCGATGGGTGTTCGTTACTGGTGCAAGTGTCGCAGCGTTTTCATTGCTTCTTAATCTATTCAGTCCTACAAATCCAATCGTCGAAGTCCTACTTGTTCCAAGGTTGGTTGACTATGTCGCAGGAGTTTTTATGCTCTTCGGTTTTATCGCAAAACCACCAGCTATGGGCAAATATCTTATTGAAGGGAAAGGTCTTGAAAAAATACAATACTGCCCGAATTGCGGAAGTAAACTCCGTCCCGATGCCCTCTTTTGTGAACAATGTGGAAGTAAGGTCGAAAGATGAGAATGTTTAGGAAATTCCAAATTTTTATTCTTTGCCTGACAATAATATTCATCTTGTTCGCTAATGCTTCTAATGCTTACCAAGAACTTAACTTTAGGCCTTCAAGTAGTAAGGATATCATTATTTGGCTCAATGCCAAAAATATAAGGAAAGAGGGAGATAAAAGTAAGGCTGATGTGGTGCTGGTTAATAACAAAGGCACTTGGGTATATGTAAAACAAGATTTTAGTGAGGGTAAGTTTCCAGTTCCTACTGAAGGCGCTTATTTAATAGGTCCTAATTACATTAAAAATCTTGGAGCTAAAGAGTTCACAAAGGGATCTTTTATAAAGTTTAATGCCGAAACTGCAATCGGCGTTGGACACCGACTCGGAAGTCCAGAAAGCAATATGCTTTTAGGTGCATTAGCAATCGATTTGGCGATGCGTGGTTTCTTCAGTAAAGAACTTCCACCTAATGCCTTTGATCGTCCTTTGGTGCTTCCGATAGAAGTTGGGATGACTTCAATAGATCCATTATTCTATACCATAACCTCTCATTGTTCAGGACCCTTGGGTGTATTTAGTAAAGCAGTTATTATGAAAGATGCGGATAAAGCTATTGAAGCCCTGGGTAAGTTTCTCATCTGTACAACGGAAGCTCCTGTTAGAGAAAAAATCAAAGAGTGGTTGATAAAACTTTTCTCTAAAGATGTGGCCGAGAAATGGGCGAGGATATTTGTAGGAAACATTGGGGACTTTGTTAACGTTCCATTGAAGGCAACGCTTATAGAATTAATTACTAAGAATACTTTTGCTGCACCGCCAGAAGGATGGGCAAGGATTGAGGCAGTAGAGGCAGTTAATAGACTCCAAATAATTTCTTACCTCAGAATCCTTGAACCATCACCTTACAAGGTAGGAGGCACTATAACAGCAGAGTTTTCGATTAAAAATATTGGAACAGCTCCTATCACTTTTGATGTATTGACTGTTGGAGGGCGAGTAAATGACACTTGTCCACAGGATATATGCCCTGACTTTACTTGGAAGGAGAATATTACTCTTCAGTCAAATGGAATTTATCCCTATAAAGGAAAATTAAGACTTGAAGCCTCTGGTAATTACCATTTCTTTACCGCATACAGAACGAAAGAGGGATGGAACACAGCTATTCCAACAGCAATAGGGGCTACAAATACGAAAGACATTTTTGTTAAGCCAATAGAGTGGAGGGAGTGCAAGCTTGGTACTCTTGTCTTTTCTGTTCCGCCTGATTGGAAGGTTGTGATTAGGGAAGAAGATTCTTTTGTTGCTGGTTCAACTGAAGACTATAGGGACAGAAGATATGTTAGCTTTATGGTAGGAGTAGCAAATTTAGGAGATGCGTTCAAAGATGTGGAACAGGAAAAAACCCGCATAATTCATTATGGTTCCAATGGCGGTGAGGTAGAAGAGCCGGGAAACCCACCAATAATCACTATAGGACATATGGGCCGTCTTGTGGATAGTTTCAAAGCAGAAATTGCGAATCGTCCGGTTACGATCTGCGTACTACATCTCACCGAAAAGGAAGGTATGGTCGTTGAGGGAGTGAAGTTTACTAATTGGTCTTTTGCTCTGATTGATGGCGGGAAGCATTACGCCTTCAGCTTAACCAGTGTGGACCCAGCATTTCAAAGCGCTATGTTCAGTCAGCTTGTTTCCAAAATACATCTTTTGTCTCAGACCACTAAAAAACCAGTTTCTAAATTTTTAATACCTCTTAAAGAAGGCACTTACGAAAAAGCACAAGGATTTAAAGGAACTGTTTATAAAGGACTTTTTCATTTAGGGAGAGATTACTGTGTTAAAAAAGCTGGCGTGAATAAGAACGGAAGTTTGTCCGGAACCACGGTTTACCCCATTGCTGATGGAACTGTTGTAGATTTACGATTTAATAAATATCCTGCCAAAGATTCAGAAAAGTGGAAGAAAGGAGACGGAGTCGGTAATTATGTAAGCATAGACCATGGAAATGGCATTGTTGCTGTGTATATGCATCTTGCAAAAGTTGAAGTAAGCAGAGGTCAGAAAGTAACAGCTCAAACTCCTCTTGGTGAGGCGGGAGATATTATACTTCATCCGGAAGATCCGGGGAAAATGTGTCCTCATCTTCACCTTGAAATCAGAAAGAATGGTGTCACAAGTCTGCATGTTCCTCCGAACTTGAGATATGGTTATATTTCTCAAGATGGGACAACAAAAATAGAAGAGGGAAACCGAATAGAAAATGTTTTAGGGTGGATTGATTTAAATTTTTATGACCCAGATTCAATTCTTGCTACTCGTAAAACCTCACCTGCCTCCGCCATGAGAATCTTGTTTATAGGGCAGGAGCAGAAAGATAGCGCTTTCACTCTCTTTGCTATAAATTCAGATGGATCGGAACTAACGAAGATCTTGACCGATGTTTTATCTGAGAGCAGAGAAACCACGCAAATCACCTTATCACCGGATGGTAAAGAAATAGCGGCTGTTTCGTCTCGCGAACGTAAAACCACAACCACTGCTATCGGAATGTCCCGACCTGAAGCCGAAATACGAATTATCAGTCTCGACGGAAGGGTAAAGAAAACCCTGCCACTACCGGTGTCACTGGGGGGATACAATGAACCAAAGTCTCTCCGTTGGTCACCGGACGGGGCAAAGATTGTTTTCACTTCTGGCAATGATGTTTACATGATAAACGCTGATGGGACTGGATTGACTCGCCTCACAAACGATGGAGATAATTACAATCCTAACTGGTGGCCAGATAGCAAGAGAATCGTATTCGACAAACACACCCGGGAAGGATGGAAGTCCTATTTGATCCATATCGACGGTCGGAGACGAGTTGAGCCTGCCAATTTGTCCTCTGATGTTTTAATAGTGCCTGAATGGTCTCCAGATGGGGGAAAAATTGCTTTTATCAGAGAAGGCACTCTTTGGGTGGGAAAATTCCGTGATGGTAAAATTACAGAGCCTAAGAGGTTGACCAAGGCCGCGAGTTTGAATATACGCTGGTCAAAAGATGGCAGTAAAATCGCCTTTATGGAAGATTTTGTCGTGTCGGTTACCGATTCTGAGTACGGCAACCCGAAACCCATCCTGCAGGGAGGTGTCCTATTAGGCTGGACAGCAACAGATGCTACAGAGAAAAACCGGTGACTTTAATTCGCGGCATTGTAAAAAATTCGGAGGTGCAAGATGAGGAAGACAAAAGAAACAATTTTTGTGTTGGGAGCAATTCTATTTTTTTTTGGAATGATGGTAGGCTGCGAAAAAAGGGAGAAAAAATATATTGGCAAGTATATTTACAAAGGCTCAAATAACTTGGTAAAGACTTTAGAAATTAATTCAGATGGTACATATAAGTTAATAGAAACATCTCCATATATTCCACATCTTGGCAAGCCTTGGGTTTTTACTGGGACATGGGAGATTGTACGGGAAGGAAGAGAAGAAGCAATAGTATTCTATCCACTAACGCTAGCAACACCAAAACCTCTTGTGAAAAAAGGCAATGATCTTTTTAGCCGTCTAACAGATGAAACTTTTGTGAAACAAGATTAGGTGATAAAGGAAAAAATTGAAAGCTAATAGATATTCCTTGAGGGATCAGGAAGGAATTTTAAAGGAGGGGGTGCCAAACCAATTCCAAACTTGAATTATAAAAGAGCTACAATCACTTCTGAGAAATGGCGAAGATCTTAGAGATTGTTCTGGGTCAGCTCATAGAGCGTGTAAGTATTTCAAGAGGGATAGTGTGGAGGACTGTCTTTTCTGACCTATCTCATACTTTTCCTTATGTCTTCCAACCTTAACACCCCAGAATAGCTTGCAGATATATCGTTTGACTTTTATGTTTCACCATCCTAAAATGAAATCAAAAAAGGAGAGGTTTTTATGCAAAAGACTATTGAAGCTATTAGACCTTCCAGATCAGAGCGAAATCTTTGTAATTGCTACCAACGACCCAGATTTTGATCGTGTCACCGACCTCGTGGTATGGAAACCTGCAACGTAGAGTTCTGGTAAAATCCAAGTGTAGAATAATATGAAAGAAAAAGTCTATATTGAAACAAGCATAGTCAGTTATTTTACATCAAAACGCAGTACTGATATAATAATTGCAGGACGACAAGAAATCACTCGTAAAAAATGGCCTCAAATATTAGACCTTTTTGATACCTATATCTCAGCATTAGTCTTGCAAGAGTCAGAACAAGGTGATTCTAGGGCGGTGCAAAAACGACTTAAGGCAATTTTAAGTATTCCCGTTTTATCTATTACCG
>Ga0315289_10013309_pt1 | contig 11532 bp, 8 predicted proteins | sample YL17G11_40_MG_FD_203452 | JGI IMG/M metagenome (GOLD analysis project Ga0315289, IMG submission 203452) | Sediment microbial communities from Yellowstone Lake, YNP, Wyoming, USA - YL17G11_40 | ecosystem: Environmental > Aquatic > Freshwater > Lake > Sediment | place: USA: Wyoming | collected... | reverse complement strand
CCCGGAGAGGGGGGTTCCCGGCCATGCGCAGCATATTTTCGGGATAGATCCCGAGCCCCCGTCTGCCCTCTCAGTGGATCTACCACTGAGAGACCAGGGCGGAGGTGATCAGGCGTCACCGTACCCCTGGCCGCGCCAGCATTTTCGTACATGAGTCCGTCGCCCCGCGAGCGTTGCCCAAGCGCCCGCAAAAAACAGGGTTCGCCGGCTTGGGCGGATCATGGCTCGCGCCGCCGAAGGCGGGAAGCCCGAAGGGCCGCAGCCTTGATCTGCCCGGACGGCGGCAACTGGCGGGCGTTGGGGCTAGAGCGGGGCAGGAGTCATAGAAAATGCCCGGCCTGGGGTCGGAGCCGGCACTGTTCCCAAAAAACCGCCCTGCAGGAAGGGAGCGCTTCGTTCGCGGATCTCCCGCCCCCTGATTGCGGGAAGCGCGATTCTACCGCCGCCGGAAGGGCATGACTAGCGGGAGCTAGCCCCCTCATTATGGGGTTACGTACTTCGGTTGATGCTAAAAACAAGCGGCGGTTAGCCATGGACGAGAACAAAGTTGCGGCATGATAGGATGGCGAGGTAAAAGCCGATCTAGGCCGCCGACAAGTTCGATTTACTGGAAAGAATTGGGCTGATCCCTTCCAGAGCAGCTATAATGATCTGCAGCGGTGGCCACGTGCGGGGGACGATAATTCCGCACATCTTTACGAGTAAGTAGAGCTTTGAGAGCTGCTTAAGGTGTCTAAAGGGTGATTTGCGAGAGGCTGCCAAGAGGGCTGTGGCGCTGTTGCGCTGTTGTACTCGCCTGGGGTAGATCCCGAAAATAGATAAAATCTCGAATATGTTAGATCTGCAAAGCTCGTTCAGAAAAGGCAATGGGTCTGATTGCTTTTGAGGCTTCACGGGGGGTGATCCCTCCATTCGGGGTGCAGCTTTCATTCTCTGTACAAAATAGAAAAAGGATGGAGCTGGAGATTTACCAAAAAACTCTTAGGCCTCAACCATGATGATCATGCGCTGGAAGAAGGTGACCCACGCCGGATCTCTAGATGGGCACACTAATTATTTTCTTGGCTCTAAGGACTTTATCATTTTTTAGTTACATAGTTACTCTCCTAAAATAAGCTAATAAGCGGGTTCAAGGCTAAAAGAGAAATATTTCGCGTAGCCTATAAGTAACTAGGCGTAACTTATCCTAGTAAGAACATCCTGGACACCTAACAATTCCCGAAAGTTGATATTGCTCAAGATTCATTGGCGATTACATGGCAAGGTCCGATACGCTAATTCTAGAGGTCACTGAATTTAAAGACCCACAAAATTGGCGCTGGGTGCTTAAGGACAGCTCGGGTCGCTTCCTTCAAGACCAAGAGGTCAACCTTGACATCGCCGATCCCAATTACCTTGCATTCTTGGACCTTGAGGGTCATCTTGATTCCTATTCTTCCCCGGATAAACGAATAGATGATCAAGAAAGGCTCTTGGGTGAGATGAGCAAATGGATTGGATCGAGAGTGCTTGGAAAGGTGGCGGATCGGCTGGCAGAGTGCCGTGTTCCCACAGTTGTCCGCGTCCTGACTCCAAGGGATGCCTCGGGCCTGACTTATGTGCCCTTGGAGCTGGCACGGGTGGACGACAAGGCTCTGGCATTGCGAGACCTCAGCTTGGTCTTCGAGATTGTGGAATCCAAACCGTTAGACCATCAAGAAATAACCGATAAACTGCGAATGTTGGCCATCTTCAGCCTTCCCAGCGATGTATCGGCCCTGGCAATGCGTCGCGAACGCTTCGAGCTTATGAGGCTGATCAGTCGCATAGCCCAGACCCACAGCCTAGCTATAGAGCTGAGGGTCCTGCAATATGGAGTTACAAGGGCTGCTCTGCAGAACATCCTAATGGCTGGCGAAGGCTGGGACCTAATCCACCTTTCAGGCCATGGCGAAAGAGCCGCAGTTATCCTTGAGAACCCGGACGGCACTAAAGATGAGATCAGCTCCCAGGAGTTGACCGATATGCTCAGTCTGGCAAGGGGCAGGCTGAAGTTCGTCACTCTGTCCTGCTGTCTGTCTGCTGCGGCTACTATGGAAGAGACATTGAGGTGGCTAAAACTGTGGAAGCCGGAGATGGCACTAAAGGATTCCTCAAGCCAGAACTGCAATGCGAGTCCTATGACCTCATTGGCCCATAAGCTGGTGCAAAGCCTGGACTGTGCTGTTCTAGCCATGCGTTATCCTGTGGGCAACGAGTTCGCAACTCAGCTGGCAAAAGGGCTCTACGGGCATCTGCTGGGCAATGGTCAGAAGCTTCCCAGAGCACTGCAGCTATCGCTCAGAGTTGCCATGAAGAGCAGGCGCAGTTCCTCCTTGCCGCCCCTGAGCGTGGCTACGCCCGCTCTGTTCGGTCGACAGGCGGTCGATCTAGTTATCGAGCCTCCAAAGATACTCAAAGAGAACTTCCTGCAGCCTCCACCTGGTCTTGCCTATTTTCCCCCGGAGCCCAAGAGGTTTGCGGGCCGGAGCGGGCCCTTGATTAAGGCAAGCTCGGCGCTGGCACCAGAAGGAGACATGCGAGGCGTTCTGTTCTATGGCATGGCCGGATCTGGCAAGACCGCCTGTGCCCTGGAGCTGGCCTACCACCACAGCCGCATACCTCGTTTCCGGGGATTCGTCTGGTATAAAGCTCCCGATGAAGGCAAGGATATCGATCGGACATTGGTGGATTTTGCGATGGAGATGGAGAGACAGCTGCAAGGATTCGAGATGGTTCATGTTGTAGATGACCCGAAGGCCTTCAAGAACTTCCTGCCCATCCTGAAACAATTCCTGGAGAGCAACAGCATTCTCATAGTGCTCGACAACCTGGAGTCACTCCTGACCACCCAAAGCACATGGATAGACGAACTATGGAAGCTTCTAATTGGAACTCTGCTGGAGCACGATGGCTACTCTCGTGTTATCCTGACGTCTCGCAGGCTTCCAGAAGACTTGAAGGCTAAGCGGCTGCTCACAGAACCCATTCATGCCCTTTCTCTAAGCGAGGCCGTGATCCTGGCACGAGAGATGCCCAATCTAGGAAGGATGCTCGCTGGCAGCAGCACCGTGGCACCAGAAAAAGGCAGGGAGCTGGTTGCAAAAACGCTTGAGTTGGTGCAGGGTCATCCCAAATTGATCGAGTTGGCTGATGCCCAGGCTAGCAATCCCGAGGCCTTGGAGAGGAGCTTAGAGAAGGCCGCCCAAGCATGGGGCGACCACAGCAAGCTTTCAATGTTCTTCGATAAGGGTGAATCCGCAATCGATGCTGAAGACTTCCTGAGACAGCTGCATGGATGGACTTGGAGTATGGCCGAGTCTCTGCCAGGACCTGCCAGGATACTCTTTGATTTTATATGCGCTCTGGAAGAAGCTGATCGGAATAGCTGGATCTTGGAGCAAGTCTGGCCAAGTCTGTGGAATCGCCTAGGTTTAGAGGGTCGGGCTCATGATATCAGCCAAATTTTTCCGAGTCTAAATGGGCTGGTGGATTCACAGGCCTTAGAAAAGAGTTCCCTGTACCTCATTCATCCGAGCATAGCTGAGGCAGGTCTTGCGAAGGTTGTGCATGGGTTCAGGCAGACTGTGGATAGTGAGATGTCAAGATTTTGGGTGGAGGCATTTTCAGCAGCTCAAGTCGATGAGTTGGATGGCATGGGCAGAATGATTATTTATTCAGGTCTGGGGGCTGCACCTTATCTAATAAGGCTAGGAAAATACACTCTAGCTGTAGGTCTCATTGAGCAGGCAATTGCCAGAGATCCATCGCCTGCGACCCAGGCCTTAGTTATACCAATGTTACGTCATATCATTTATCTTTGCCGGGGGAAAAAAGAAAAGCATCTTTATTCGGCCGTCTTGGCCATATCATTGCAATATGGTGGCCGATTATCTGAGGCTGAGGCAATTATTAGATCATCGATATCTGAATTAGCTCGGGAGGGCAGTTTCGATTCGGCATCGTCTGCTGCAAATTATCTTTTTATGATTCTCAAGGATACAGGTCAATTAGATAAGGCTATGGAGCTTCTCGCTGATAAGAAGAGATACACACTCCTGGCCGGACTTGGACCTTTGACAAAACTCTTAGATGAATGCTTAGAGTTACAGATCCTGCTAAGGAAAGGCCAAGACAAATATGTTTTTGAAACAGCAAAAATTTTGAAGAAGCGAATGGACTCGCTCTCTGTCTTTGAAGGAACGAAAGAGATCGTTGAACCCTGGAATGTCAATGAAACCATACTTAGTCTTTGTCGCAATGCCGCGATAAAGATGAAAGATTGTGAGTCACAGGCACTAGAGTTCAATGTTGCTATCTTAGAGTCTATGAAAGCCCGAGGAGCTACAGAGTTAGAGCTGGCACATGCGCGCTACAGTGACCATGCCCCGCTAATAGGGCTTAAGCGATATCCGGAAGCGGAGGATCTCCTCCGAAGCCTTACAAGAATCTTCGAACAGGAGAAGGATCTCTCCTGGTTGGGTAGAGTCTTTGGCGCTATGGCCGACTTGCGTGAAAAGTCTGGCAATCTTCCCGAAGCCATTAGGCTGTATGAGACGGCATTAAGGTATAACTATCAAGTAGGTGATCCTGCTGACATATCCCTTAACCATAACAAACTAAGCAATTGCCTGAATAAGAATGGATCAAAAGAAGCTCTAGTTCATAGATTGGCTGCAGGAGTGATCGATTATCAGACCCAATCAGGAACGATGAACTTAACTATCTCTCATCTCTCTTCTGAATTAAGCAATTGTGACCTTGGAGCCATTCCAGCCACCTTCGATCAACTCTGCAGCATAGTGGATGATGTGGAAGGCGTGAAATTTAGGGACCTGTTCTACCGATTGGCAGGACCTGATCGAGATGGTGATAAGGTGATGCGAAAGATCATCGGTCTTGCAAAGGAGGCAGATCATGAGAGAGGATCTGGATAAAGAAAAAGCAGATGATTATTACAAGGGGGGAGGGACTCTCTTCGGAGACCCTGATATCAAGCCCAAACACTCGTACAGTTGTGAGAACCATGGCATAATCCCCTCGTCAGAGATAGAATGGGAGGGCATAGAACCCCACTGTCCTTTCTGCAAAGAGAAGCTTGAGGTAATACACAGCAAGCAAGCCTAGATACATGATAACTGGTGATGAAAATATGCTCGGAACCTTCCTGGATAAAGCCACAGGCCTTTTGGATCGCAATTTTCTGCTGGCTTATTGGTTTCCTGTATTCGTCTCGGCTTCCCTAGCCCTTCTGATATACATCTGGGTCTTTGGCTGGGTGACCGCAGTGGAGTGGTGGCAACAGGATTTGCTGACCAAGGACCGGGAAGGTGGTTTCTATGCCCAGCTCCTGATTATGGCCGGAGCTCTTGTGCTCATAACCGTCCTGGCCTACCTGCTCCAGCCTTTCACCCGGACCATAATACGCATCTATGAAGGCTGCTGGCCTCTACGCTTGCGGCGCTGGTTCATCTCTCTTCCCAAGTGGGGAGAAGGCTGGGTATGGATGGAAAAATCGAAGAAGCGCCGCCAAGCTGAGAAAATTGGTGACTGGTCTGCTTACAACAATCTGCATGTGCAGCTCTTTAACGACTTTCCTACCAAAGCAGACCGCCTTATGCCCATGCGTCTGGGAAACGTCCTGCGCGCCGCAGAAGACTATTCCAAGTCGTCTTATGGGATGGACAGCATCTTCTGGTGGCCGCGGCTATTTCCTCTAATGCCCGAAGCGGTGCAAAAGGATATCGATGAGTCTTTGACACCTATGGTGGCCATGCTAAATTTCTCGTCTCTGATAGTGGTGGTGGCGCTGTGCAGCTTTGCATATCTGAGCCAGATGGGGCAGTGGTGGCGGGGTTTGCTGGTGATTGTGGGAGGCATCATTTTGGCCTTGGCCTCCTATCGTGCTGCAGTGGCCCAAGCTCAGAGCTACGGGGAGAGGATTAGATCGGCAATAGATCTGTATCGGTTCGATCTGCTAAAGTCCTTACATCAGGCTCTTCCCAAGACTCTTTCAAAGGAAGCCGAACTCTGGGAGCAACTTATGCTCTGGCTGTATAATGGCGATCGGGGAGCGATAGCGGGAATGGAGTATGATCATGGCGGTTCTGGAGGTAACAGCCCTTCCGGAGGAGGGAGTGCTACTGCAGATGCAAAAACAGATCATTGAATTTGTAGAGTCCTGTAAGTTTTTCGCACCTTCATGGTAGCCATTTGATCCATTGAATTCATACTTTATCACAACCCAAACAGCCTATGGCCAATGCCAAATACTGCTTCAAGTGGTATTTTTCGCCAGAATGCCTTCTCTGGGGTCTCAAGCCTGTCAAAATCCAAGCTTCCATGCGGCCTGTTGTTATACCAATCTATAAACTCTTGAAATGACCCAAAATCCCTTCTAAATCTCCTGGATGGTGGCCATGAAAAAGAATGGATCATCTGGACGGGAGCTGGGCTCTTGCCCGGACCAGCGAGTGACAGAGTCCCTGGATCCGAGATCCCATCCGGGGGTGACGCCTATTCTCCGGTGCAGAACCTCTCTGGCCACTGTCCCTCTTCGCTCCACCTCCTCTCCTCCAGCCGGGCTAGTATCATCTCCTTCACATCGCAGGCCGGGCGCCGAAGACCTCGGCCAGTATCTCCTTGGCCGTCTCCAGCTCCTGGCGCCTGGGATCTACAGCAAGCTATTGTGCGCTGGGCCTCCGCCTGTGCCACCAGGGCCATCTCATGAGAAGGCCTCCCAGGTGGTCTGGCTTGCCAGCTCCTCCGAGATGCCTCTGCTTTGGCTGTAGGCCTGCCTCTGCATATCATAGAAGCAGAAGACCCGGTCGGCGAGCTCGGCCATGGCTTCCAGGTGCCGGTCCAATACGGGGGCGTAAAGGAGGATGCCCCCCGAGAAGCCTGCTTCAGAGCCTGGGCAAACGTAGCCCGCCGTATTCCTTGCCCTTTCGTACATCAGGGAGTTGTGCTCTAATACATACGGCTTCAGTCGAGTGTGCGTTGCTGTCCGCCCTATATCAGCTCCTCTCCCATCTGCAGATCGCCCTATAATCACAGCTCTGGCAATGATGCCCTGGGTGTGGCCTGAAGTCTTTGGCCATTATGCCAACGATGTGCTTCTCAACGGCCTCTCTCGCACTGGCCAGCTGCCGATCGCTTACCTCTACCTCTCTGAGGGAAGCATCGTCCAGATAGGCTACCGAACCCTTTGATACCTTCTCGCCAATCATGCTCCGGCCCAGGGCATACATCTGCACCTGAAGATCAGGATCGTCATGAGTGGCGTCCTCTTTAGAGGTCTTATAATCCCGGATCTCGATGCATTTGCCATCACGGATCAAGACATCGATCCTGCCGATCACAGTAGCCTTTTGAAGCGGGAACTCAACCCTCGCCTCCACCTCCTTGATATGCTCCATATCCTCTGATCTCTCTTCGACAAACCGGACCAGCTTGTCTCGAGCTGCCTGCAGTATCTCCTCGCTCCGCTCCCTGGAGATGAAGGGCAAGAAGAACTGATCGTCCAGGGTGGTCTTGATGGCATTGACCGGGCTGCATCCCTGGCTGATCATCATATCCGATGCCAGACGGAGACAGAAGTGCAGGGTCTTGCCGTAGCCCAGATACTCCGAAAACCCCGGCTGGTATCCCCAGATGCGATTCAAGCGGTACGAATGGGGACAGGTCCTGTAGGAGACTATCTCGCCTGCGCTAAAGGCCTGAATATCCTCTGGATCGCCGCCGGAAGAGACAGGGTATTCGGGCAACGAATTGTGTTCCGATAACTTCTGACATGATCCGTCAGGAAGCTCTGAGACGAACGAGCTTTCAGCTGCTCCTTCAAACGAACTGAGGACGAGCACGTCCTTGGCCCGGGTCGATGCAACGTAGAAGAGCCGGCGTTCGTCCTCGAGCGAGCCCTCGTACCTCTCAGCATCAAAGATCTCCCTGCCTATCATAACTCTCTTCGGCTTTCCAGTGAGGCTTGAAGGGAATATGCCTTCTACCAGGGATGGCATGAATACAACCGGCCACTCTAGGCCTTTGGCCTGGTGGATGGTGGTGAGCTGGACTGCATTGATCCCACGCAGGTCCTCGCCTATCTGTTCTCTGTAGGCTCCGGTGGCATGGCCTTTGATATACTCGAACAGGGCTTCTGCATCCCGCCCCCAGTTACGATCCACTCCGCCCAACATGGCAGCAGTCTCATAGTCGGTGAGGATGGTGTTGAACCTCCCCAGGTTGGCCATGACCACCGCCTGAGCCGGGTCTGCGGGGTCGAGGGCCAGATAAGCAAGGAAATTCAAAAGCTCTTGATAAGCTTCGGTGAAGTGCCTGAACTTACCCGAAAGGGTATCTTTCTTCCACTTGATCAGCTTGGCCTCGATATCCTCTGGCAGAGGAAAAGGAACTGCAGACCGCCAGGCGCTGAGGGCTACACGAAACATATCCTGACCGTCAACAGTGGATTCGGGCCGGCGGGGGTCCAGCCTCCAGAAGGATCTTTCGAACAGCCAGGAGAACAGCATGCCCACTGCTCGTGCCTCATTCTTCCTGAACAGACCCACGCCCCCGGCTATAATCAAGGGTATTCCTTTATTGCGGAATACGTCGACGAAGGCTGGCGCGGAAATTGACACGCTTCTCAGGAGGAGTCCGATATCGCTGTATTCGCAGAGACCTCGATCGATATAGCTCTCTATCTGGTCGGCTATCCATTGTGCTTCTTTTTCAGCTGTGCTGGGAACCACATGGGCCACTATCCCCCGGTCTGTCTTAGTCGGCTGCATGTGGTCATACCGAACGGATTCGAAACGGTCTGAGAAAGCGTTTGCCAGGGCGATTATGTCTCGCGCGCTCCTCCTGTTCTCCGTCAGGCTGATCGTTTCGGCATCGGGATAGAGCTGGATGAAATTCTCAAAGCAGCTCTCATCGGATCCGCGCCATCTGTAGATGGTCTGCCTCGGATCGCCCACGACGAATATGCCCCCGGTCCTGCCTACGAGCTGGATGAGCTTCTCCTGGGCCCGGTTTATATCCTGGTATTCGTCTACCAGGAGGTACCTGACGTATTTTAGGGCATCTGGATCTTCTTCCAGTTTGTCCGCCGCCAGGCTGACCAGTTGGTCAAAGGTCAGGCGTCTGTTCTCCTTGAGCTTGGATCTGTACAAGCTGAGAAGCTTGAGGAACTCCGGCGAGCTCTCTTGCAGGATCTGATCGCGAATTCTCTCTGCCTCGACCACCTTCAAGGTCTCAAGAAAAGCCCTGCAATTCCGGGTGTAATTTCCTGTATCTCCCAGCCCCATATCCCGGCCCACGATGGATAGAAACGCCCTCTCCTGGTTCTCATCGAACACATCGTGATTGCCATAGTTGAAATGATCCGCAAGAAGCCGGTAGCAGTATCCATGGATCGTGCCTACATACAGATCTCCGATGCGAGCACGGAGGTCATCTCGACCCAGATCTCTGAGCCGATCGTAGATCCTGCTCTTCATGCCCTGGGCGGCCTTATCGGTGAATGTCAAAGCTACGATGGCAGCAGGATCGATCCCCCCGTGGATGAGGTGATATACGATCCTCCTGGTCAACGTCTCGGTCTTGCCAGCTCCGGCGCCGGCGACGATTCTTATGTGCCGTCTGCTGCAAAGGACTGCTCTGCACTGAGCTGGCGACAAGGGCTGGGGGTGGTTCAGTATCGTCTCTGTCAGTTGATCTCTATCCATTCTGCAATCCAAATTGCAGAAGCACAGAGATGCATCTTTCGGTTTCTTTTTGCTCGAACCGAATCGGAGTTCATTTGCTGGAGCATGAGAACCTCCATCGCTCATCATTACTCGATGCCTTCAGGCGCATGCCACCTGATTGCTCAGGTCTTTGTCTCAAGCGAAGAGGAGACAATCCTCCGCTTTGGGATTTCGATCCCTCCAGCTCGCATTTAGTGGGAATCCCATCGGAGAGTTCGCCTCTATTCGCAATTTTCGAAAAGCTGTTCCATCGCTCTGTCTTGAGCCTCCAGCGATAGTGGATCTCCTGCCAATCAGAACTCATAGCATGCTCATCGATCGCGTCTATCAGTCAGATGAAGGGGATGCAGGATCTGTCTCATCGCACTGACTGGATCACGATGTTTCACATCTAGACGAGATGTTCGCCTAGAATAGCCAAAATAGGAGGATAATGACGAGTATGGGCAAACCGATAGTTATCAAGAGCGTCCAGAGACCATATCTCTCGGCTACCTTGCACCATGGTTCGCAGAGCCTGCCGCCAGTTAGCCGTCCGCAGATTAGGGAACACCACCAGCGAGTGAGTGTTGAGTTTGCAACTTTCCAATCTTTGCATTTCTCAGGAATGCTGCTCATCAATGAGAACTGTTTCTCGAGAGTATATAAACCTACTAGATATCGATAACGATGCTTCTATCATGCACGATTAAAAGAGATCCGAAAAGATTCCGAAGCCTCCGCCTCAAGACATGCTCGCTCCAGCCTTTGGTCTATCATCTCTTCTGCGTCGAAGAGCCAGGGCAGCGAAGATCTCGGCCTGGATCTCCTTGGCCGTCTCCAGCTCCAGGCGCTTGGAGTTTAATGTCTTATGTGTACATTCTATGTGGACTGGATTTCTAGGCCACATAAGATATTTCCGCGCATGAAATTTTCCGGTGAAATTCTACAGCCGGTCCAATTCGAATCCCCGTCGCTTCAAATTTCCAACTATTGACTTATATAAAATTAGGTCTTCTACTTCATCCACTGGAACAGGAAGCCTAGAGGGATCAACAACGGGGGACATCACAGCGATGCTGTGGTTGATCCCGGCATGTCTGAGGTTTTCTGCCGCTTTGATCTGATTGGAGAAGTACTCTGCCCTGGCTCCTGTAATCTTTTCGAAATCAAGGCCACTATGGGCTTTGATGCAAAGCCTGACATGGATGGGTAGAGGCGAGAGTGCATCGATTAAGGATGTATCATAGCCTAGCATCAAGCCGTTTGTCTCAATTATAAATGATCCATCAATGCGCCTAATAACATCCACAAGGTGTGCCATTGAACCAGTCCCGAGGATAGGTTCTGAACCAGAGATTCTATACTGATCGCAGTCGCGTTTTTCGGCAATAGCTTTGAGTCTGGTAGCTACCTCTCCTGGGCTATAGAAGGCGCCAGCACTTGAAGGTTCAAGATTCCGCGAATAGTTCCAGCAATAAGCGCAAAGCAGATTGCATCCGACTGCATCCGCAGTGGCAATTCCGCCATAGAATTTGGCATATCTGAAGCGATAATATCTTCGACTATCGCCGCGCATGACGACCTCTTCGACATCGCGTGAGTATTTAATCGGATCAAAAGGCAGTTCAGGCATGTTCTTTCATCTTGCAGTCAATGATCCTATGAGGGTTTCGAAAAACGTTTCTATCGTTAACTATATATACTATTAAAACTATAATATAGTTTCATGAGGAATCTCATTGATTATGCCATAAGAGTAGAGTACGGTCGGATTAAAAAACTCGGT
>Ga0315289_10013308_pt1 | contig 11532 bp, 11 predicted proteins | sample YL17G11_40_MG_FD_203452 | JGI IMG/M metagenome (GOLD analysis project Ga0315289, IMG submission 203452) | Sediment microbial communities from Yellowstone Lake, YNP, Wyoming, USA - YL17G11_40 | ecosystem: Environmental > Aquatic > Freshwater > Lake > Sediment | place: USA: Wyoming | collected... | reverse complement strand
ACATTAATAAAAAGATTTCCATTTTCATCTTTAAAAACGAAAAGAATGCATCCATCAGCTTCGTCGGTATAACCAGTTTTTCCGCCAACAACTTCTTGAGTTAAAAAAAGATCAAAAATACCGTCTTGGAGCAAATAAAGATGTTTTTGGCGAGATAATTCAAAAATCAATGGGCGCTCTTTCAATATATATTGGGCAAGTTTGGTCAAATCTTTGACACTTGAATAATTGAAATAGTGTAAAATGGCAGGGTCAGGGTCATAATGCAAATCATCCGGGTCCAAACCCGTCGGGTTTACAAAATGAGTATTTGCAAGCCCCAAATCATTGGCTTTTTGATTCATCTCTTCGACAAAGTAGTCTGGCCCGATGACCTCTGAAAGAGCCCAGGCAGCGTCATTACTTGAGTAAATGAGCATTAAATCCAAAAGATCTTTTACTTTTAACTTCTTCCCAACCTGTGAATCCAAATTCCCATAATTTGGAACATTTTCTTGATTTGCAGCTTTCTCCGAAATAACCCAACTGTTTTCCAAATCATAATTTTTATTAGGGGCCCCGCCTTCGGCGGGGAGGGTGGTGGGTGGGTTGTAGTCTAAAACAATTACGGCTGTCATTAGTTTAGTCAAAGAAGCGATTGGTAGGGGTTGATCTATATTTTTTTTAAAGAGAATTTTCTCTCTGCCAACTTCGTTGACTTTCATTGAAATAGCGGCTCTGGCCTGGAGTTCTAAATTTGGTTCTTGAGTTTTTTCTGGAATTTTGACCAAATTTATTTCTTCAAGGGGTTGGGTAATTTGAGCATAAAAAAATTTCTCCAGATTTTCTTGGAAAAAATTAACTCCACACCAAAATGGTAAGCTCAAAAGTAAGCTAATTAATAAAACTTTTAGATTTTTTTTCATTTTTTCCGCTTTTTAGGCTGTAAAACAGATAATTTCTGGTCAATTCTTTCCATATCTCGAGGAAAGAGGCTGGCTTCTCGAATATTTCCTAATCCTAAAATTTGTTTGACAATTCTTTCAGATCCTAAGGCAAATCCGCCTTCGGGCGGCATCCCATATTTAAATGCCTGAAGATAGAATCTGAAATCTTTAACTTTATTTCCCCATTTTTTAATATTTTTTATTAATTTTTCATATTCATTAATTCTTTGGCCACCGGTCACTATTTCTAATCCTCGACACAAAAGATCAAAACTCAAAGTATATTCAGGGTCTTCAGGATCAGGGAAAGTATAAAAAGGCCTTTTTTTGGCCGGATAATGAGTAATAAAAATCAGTTCGGAACCATATTTTTCTTTTGAAAAATCGCAAATTTCTTTTTCATCTTCTGGCTCTAAATCAGGTTCTTTTCTGTGGTCTCTTCCTGTCCTCTTAAAAATAATTTCCTGAGCCTCTCTCATTTTTAGGCGAGGAATTTTTTTACTTAATTTTGGAAGATTTTCCCCAAACATTTTTAATTCTTTTTGACAATTTTTTTCAATTTCAGAAAAGATATTTCTGATTACCACATCACAAGTGTCTAGCAATTCTTCCCAAGATTTTATGAAACCCATTTCTGCATCTAAACTAATATACTCTGTGATGTGGCGAGTGGTAACGCTTCTTTCAGCTCGATAAGCACGGGTGATGGTAAAAACCCTTTCAAAAACGCCCACCAAGATTTGTTTATAAAGCTGAGGGCTTTGAGCTAAATAGGCGTCCTTATCAAAATAATCAATATGGAAAACTTCTGCCCCTCCTTCAGTTGCAACCGGAACAATTGTCGGGGCTTGAAATTCGCTAAATCCTAAATTTTTCATTGTTTTTCTAAAACTTGAAACTACCTCTTCCTCAATTTGAAAAATAGCTTTGATTTTTTTATTTCTGAGAGTTAAAGGTCGATAATCCAAAAGCACAGGCAAACTTAGTTTTAAATCCTTCAAATCAAAAGGCAGAGGCCGGGCCTCTGCTAAAATCTTAATATTTTTAGCTTTTACTTCGATTTCTCCAGTTTCTAATTCCGGATTTACCATTTTAATTGGTCGTTTTTGAACCTCTCCTTCTATTTCCAACACATACTCTTCTTTAATGTTTTTAGCCAAATCTGGTGAAGCCACTATTTGCAAAATTCCGGTGCGGTCTCTCAAATCTAAAAAGACGATTCCTCCATGGTCTCTTCTTGAGTTAACCCAGCCACAAACTTTCACTAATTTTCCGACATATTTTACTGTTTCTAAATTAAGAATCCTTTCCATTCTATTCTTTGAGATAATTTTTAACCTCATTAATAATTTCTTGGGGAGTATAGTTTGTTTTAATTAAATAATCTTTCACTCCCAGGCGTAAAGCTGTTCTTTTTGTTTCCGGGTCGTCAAAATTAGAAAAAACCACTACTGGAATGGAAGAAATTTCTAAGTCGTTTCTTAACTCAGTCAGGAAATAAATTCCGTTTTCTCTTGGTAACAAAATGTCGAGGACAATTAAATCCGGCTTTTCTTTTTTAGCTAGTTTCAACCCATCTTTTGCTTCAAAAGTTACCGAAACTTCGAATCCAGCTTCAGTGAATTTATCTCGATACATTTCAGCTAAAATTTTTTCATCTTCGACTAATAAAATTTTTTTTGTCATAGATTTTGAACGAAGGCGATGAGATAAATCTCATCTTCTCCCTCAGCTAACGCTTCGGGAAGCAATGAATTATATCCGCGCAATCGCTATATTATTTTAAAAAATATCATTTGGTGCTTTTGTAATTGTTTTAGTTTTAGTTTTAAGTAGTTTGGGATCTAAATGAATTGGCAACTGGATGTAAAAAGTGCTTCCTTTGCTCTTGCCTGGAGACTCGGCCCAGATTTTACCTCCGTGCATTTCAATAAATTGCCTAGCAACATAAAGACCGAGCCCAGCTCCTTCAGCATGAAGTTGAGTGCCGGCCGTTGCTCGGGAAAACATCTGGAAAAGACTATTTAATTCTCCTTCATCCATTCCCTCGCCAGTATCGGAAACCTTAATTTCTTCTTGTTCGTCGAGTTTTTTCAACTCAAGGGTGATTCCGCCTTCTTTTGTATATTTTATCGCATTATCAACAATATTTAAAATCACCTGCCTCAATTTATCTTGGTCAGCCATAATTTTTGGCAAGGGTTCCGGAGGTTTTACCATTTTTATATATAAACCCTTCTTTTCAGCATTAATTCTTAATTCCTCAATGATATCAGAAACCATCTCTTCTAATGAAATCAGTTCTGGGCTAAATTCAATTTTCCCAACGTCTAATCTCGATAAATTCAAAAGATCATTAACTAATCTTATCAACCTTTCATTACTTTGATAAACATTTTCCAGGGGCCTCGCCTGTTTTTCAGCTAATTGGCCGTAAGTTCCCTCCAAAATCAGTGAAATATATCCCTTAATAGCCGTCAAAGGAGTTCTCAACTGGTGAGAAGCAATGGAAATAAACTCTGATTTTGCTTTGTCTATTTTTTCTATTTCTTGACGACGTTGAATTTCAAAAAGGACACTCTGAATAAGGAGATAGCCAAAATAGAGAAAAACGGCTAAAGTTATTCCCTTAATGATCTGAAAAGACAAATTTTGAGTAAAGACCAAGGTATCCAACAAAAGCAAAATAGCAATTAATCCCACCAGCAAAGCAGTTAAAACAACCTTAATCCCAAACAACTCCCGCTTAACAATCGCGTAAGCGGTGAAGCCAAGAAAAAAGATAGCAGAATAGTTACCGAATTGTGAGTATTGAAAAGTCTCCTGCCAAGAAGGCAAAATTACATTAAAAATAAAGTTCAGTAAGGCAAAAATAAATACTCCAATTAGAAAATATTGAATTTTAAGCTTTTTTTGCTTGGAAGACCTGAAATACCCTATTAAAAGCCGGACATTGATAAAAAGCGTTAAAAAGATCACTACTCCCCAGAAAATAATTTTTCCTTTTCCTAAAATAAAATTAACTCCCCATTCCGTAAATTCAATATCTTTGACAATTAAATTAGTAAAAATTGAAGTAAGAAAGAGAGTTATTCCAATGCCCAAGACAATTTTGTTTAAAATTGGAAATCTTTTTTCTTCATTTAGAAAGTAACTAAAAAAGAAATAAGCACTAATAAAGAAAAGAGTAACCGCCCCAAAACCTAATTTACTCCAGAATAAAGCTAAATGAGCTAAACTCGGTAAATTTACAGTGTAAGCAAAAGTAATCCACAAAAGAATAAAAATTGTTATTAAGAAAAATAACTGATTAATCTTCACTTTCCTATTAGCTAAATAAACCCAAAAGGCTAGCCAGATACCAATAAGATTAATAAGGAAAACAAAAATTTGGCTAAGAAAAGAAAAATTTACCATTGAAATTGTTTTTGATTATTTTTTTACCTTCTTCTTTAGATATATCCTTTACTAATAAAATGCAAAGTAAGGACGTCTTCTGCCCAAGAAAGGATCTCTTTAACATTTATTGTTTTAACTTCTTTACTAAATTTCTTAATTTCCCAATAGCACTGTTCCCATTCTTTTAAGATATTTTTTTCAATCTCTGATTCTTTAATTTTTTTAATGATCTCTAATTTACTTTCTTGCTCTAATTCATTAGGAGTAATGATATGACACTCTACTGCATAATTAATGATTCCACTGGTAAAATCTCCTTCATTTAGTTCCCTTTCCCAAGTGCTAACACAATTTCCAATTCTTACCATTTTTTGAAAATACCAAGTAATCTTTCTCATTATTCTAAATTCTTGAAGGTTAAATTTCGGAGAACACATTAAATCAATTGTACAACTGATAAAAGATTGCATATTATATGGTAAATATAGCCAATATTCTATTGTGTTAACTAAATAACGATTTTTATTAATAAGATAAGAATATTTCATTGCATTGATAACTTGGGCGATATCATACTCAAAAATATCTTCGAATTCTTTATATCGTGGATATGTCTTAATTGTTTTTTCGATATAATCCCAAATTTTTATAGCGAATTTAAGGTATTTTTTTTCTTTTTGATTTACTCGAACTGATTTTATACAAACTGGCCCTAAGGGAACTTTCAACAATTCATTTAGCAGGGTTTTACTTTGAGCTCTGTCAGCAAAGTCATCTACAAACGTAACATACACAATTGTCAAAAACTTAATTTCTCGTACAGATTTTTGATGTTCTTTCCACACAGTAGGAAAAGTGGTTTTTTGAACACCCTTATACACCCATTTCCAAAGAAATTCATTCCTCTTCCCTACTTTCTCATATTCCCTCACCCACTTTTGCAATTCGCGGGGAAGTTTTATTTTCTGAATCGCCTCAATTTCTTTTTTTACCCTTTCTGGTGTAAGTTGTTTTAAAATTTTTTCAATTACCATAAATTTTAATCTCAATAATTCCTTTTTATCATAAAATCGGATAAATCAAGTAATATTTTTTTCCATTTGTTTTCTGGAAAAATTTTAAAAAAATTTTTTGCCTTATTTGCAAATCGTTCTGCTAATTTTTGAGCTTTTTTTAAAACCCCACTTTTCTCGATTATTTCAACAGCTCTTTTAATTTCATTTTCACTCGGATTCTCATTCTTCATTATCTTTAAAAGATTTTCTTTTTCATTTTGCCCAATTTTCTCTAAAGCATAAACTATTACAATGTTTCCTAATTTCCCTTCCTTGATATCATGGGCAATTTCTTTTCCAAATTTTTCCCTTTTTCCGAAAATATCTAAAATGTCATCCCTTATTTGACCTGCGATTCCTAAATTAAAGCCAAATTTTCTTAAATCTTCTAATTCCTCTTTATTCGCTCTGGCACAAATTCCACCAATTTCACAGCAAGTTTGAAACACAACAGCCGTTTTCATACCAACTATTTTAAGATAATCTTTCACATTTATCTGATGATATTTTTTCTTTTTAAGATATGGTTCATTTTTTCTTTCTTTTGTTTCAAAAAGCAAATCTAAAATTTCCCCATTTACCGCTATTTTTGCCGTGTTAACATAAAGTTCAGAAATTTCCTTTGAATATTTTGAATGATTCGCTGCCTCAAAGGCTGAAGCAACATAATCTATACTAATACACTTAGCAATTGCCTTTCCATATTTTTGCCATAAAGTAATTCGATTTCGTCGAATTGGACTTTCATCAATAATATCATCCAAAATTAAACTGTAATTATGTAAAATTTCACAACCAGCTGCCGGATACAAAACATCATTTATTTTTCCACCTAATAATCGACAACAAATTATTGCTAAGGCCGGTCTTAATCTTTTCCCACCAGTAAAAATTTGATATTTGACAATATCTCGGTATTTTGGGTCAACATAAAAATTTAAGAGTTCTTCAATAACCGGGTCAACAATTTTTGCAATTTTCGTCAAAACCGAATTAATTTTTTCTTCTTTAGATAACATTGATTCAAAACATCATAAACCTCAAAATAATTTGCCCAGAATTTTGAATTGAGCATCGCTATATTTCAATTATAAGCCAATTTTCCCAAAAACAAAAGCCCCTGACTTTATTCAGGAGCTCGTAAATCAAACCGCAATTGACTTTATTTAAATGGTAAAATGGGGTCAACTCTATTTTTCTCAAAACATCATAAACCTGAAAATAATTCGCCCAGAATTTTGAATTGAGCATATTTTTTTCGATCTATTCTTTCTCTTGTTTTGCCTTCTGTCGGAACAGAATAGTTTATTGAATTAGACGACTTTTTTATTAAAATAAAGGGGGAACAATAAAATTTATTGCAATAAAAATTGAAATTTGAAAATTCCTTATGTTCCAAATATATTTAATTTATCTTTTATTTCTAATATTACTTTTTCTAATTCTGATATTTTTTGGCGCTTTTTGGAGAGCACCTTGGATACCTACAAAGAAAGAGGATTATGACCGAATAGCAAAATTAGCTAATTTGGGACCTAAGATGTTTTTTTATGATCTGGGCAGCGGTACGGGTGATATGTTATTCTATCTATCAAAAAAATATAATATAAATTGTGCAGGGATAGAAGTTTCTCCGCTTTTGTACTTTTATTCGAAAATTAGATCTTTATTTTATAAAAAAGTCAAGATATATTATGGTAATTTCTTTCAACATGATTTATCAAGGGCGGATGTAGTCTATGTCTTTTTACATCCTAAACTTTACGATAGACTAAAAAAGAGAATTAATAGTGGACTAAAGAATGATTCAAAAATAATATTAGCAGGTTGGCCATTTGAGAAGTCAAACCCAATTCGTATAAGCAAAGAAAAATATAGAGCTACTTACTATTTATATAAAAAGCCGCTTTAGATAGTATTTAAAGCGGCTGATAAAAACTTATTCTTCTCGTTTTCTAGCTTCTTTGCCCGCTTCATATCCAGCGGCATATCCTTGCGCATATTTTTCTTGCTTTTCAGTGTCTGTAAGATCCGAAATAAGACCGTAAAGAAACCCATATCTAGAAGGTTTTCCGGCAAGACCATCTTCATAACCTTTGTCATACCCTTCTTGATAGTAATCCATGATTTTTACCTCGTATTTTGTTTTCAAGCTTCTACTTTTTTATAGCAGACTAAAGAAATTTTGTCAAATTGTAGATTAATTTTTAGCAAAATAAAAAAATTTGCCAAATCCCAAAGTAACTTTTTTCTGGATTTGTTGAGATTGATTTAGATAACAGGTGGTCTTGCCGGGGGCGTAGGTGTTTGTGGCGGCATAGGTGCTTTAGGTTCTTCTGGTCTTGTAACTTCCAGTGCCGTTGTTTTTCTTTTTCCGGTAAGAAATTGATAAACTACCCAGCAAATCACCACAATAGCAATAATTATTAGTAAAAGAGTATATTTCATAGCCCTACGAATTACGAATTTTTACGAATATACGAATAAAATTATAATTCGACCTTTTAAAGTTTTGCATTTTGCATTTTGAGTTTTGAATTTATTTCATAAATATCTCCTGCTCCCATAATTATCACCACTTCCCCACCCTGTAAATTCTTCTTTAAAAAGTTCTCAATTTGTCTCTTGGGAAGATAAATCGCCCAGGGCTGATTAATTGTCTCAATTAACTTTTTTGAGTTTATTTTTTCTTTAATTTTCTCGTCTTCCCTGCCAGCCACTTCATAAATATCGGTAATAATTAATTTATCTACCGGGACTTTTTTTAATACTTTAACAAAATCATTCCACAAATAACATGTCCTTTGATATTGATGAGGTTGAAAGAGGCACCAGATTTTTCTTTTGGGAAATTTTTCCCTTGCCGCCTTCAAAGTTACTTTTACTTGTGTGGGATGGTGTCCGTAATCATTAATAATTATTAATTTTTTATTATTAATTTTTACTTTTTTAATATCGAATCTTCGCCAAGAACCTTTATATTCCGAAAGAGCTTTAAAAGAAATTTTATCGGGAATTTTCAGAATTCGAGCCACAGCCAAAGCCGCCAGAGCATTTGACACATTAAATTCCCCAGGAATTTTTAAAGTTTTCTTTAGTTTTTCACTTTCTTCATTCCTCAAAGAATACCATCTTACATTTTCTACGGCCGTAGAAAATGTACTATAGATGTTTTTATCGTCTCTATTTCCGATAAATATTCCTTTTTTAGGCAAATGAGAAACAAATTTTTTAAATGCTTTCAAAATGTTATTCAAATTTTTAAAAAAATCTAAGTGGTCCTTTTCAATAGTGGTTAAAACAATTATTTTTGGCCAGTAATTTAAAAAAGAGGCAAAATGTTCATCTGCTTCGATAACTAAATACTTAGACTTCCCTACCCTACAATTTGACCCCCCACCATTTTTTTGGTGGGGGGCAAACTCTTTCACTTTGGTCCCGACAATAACTGTTGGATCAAGGCCAGCCTTCATTAATAAAATCCCAATCATTGCTGCTACCGTGCTTTTCCCGTGACTGCCGGCAACGGCAATGGTAAAGTGCTTTTTAGTTAAATCTCCAAGGGCCTGAGGATAACTTAGACATTGAATACCCAATTTTTTCGCGGCAATTATTTCAGAGTTATCCGGCAAAACCGCCGGACTATAAACCACTTGTTTAACGTCGGGTGTTAAACATTTTGGGTTGTGGGAGCCAATATAAATTTTTACTCCCAATTTTTTAAGAGATTCTGTAATTTCCGATGCCGCCAAATCAGAGCCACTGATTTTGGCGCTTTTTCCCAAATAATATCTCGCTAAAGCTGAAACCCCAATTCCGCCGATGCCAATGAAGTGAATTTTTAACTTTTTAGCGGACATGATTCTAAGATTGTATATTCTGCTCCTCCTCTTTTTAATTCGCTTTCCATCACCTCTATTGAGTTTACTTCAAAGCTCAAAGAAATATCTTCATTTACTTCCGGCCTTTCTTCTGGTTCAATTTGTCTAAATTCCCACTGCCTAATTCTCCCTAAAGTTATGTGAGGAGCGTATGGTCTTGCTTCAGGTTCCTTTAAACTTTTAGTTGGAGATGAAAAAAGAGAATTTTCTAAATCTTTTTGTAGCTTTCCCAACTCAGTACTCTTTTCTCCCTCTACCCAAATCATTCTTGGGGGCATTTTTTTGGGCGGACCGTAACAAATTTTCTTCAAGTTTATTGAAAAAGAATTATTTCTCTGAGCAACTTCTTTTGTAATTTTGATTATTTCTAAGAGTTCCTCATCCGCAAGATAACCCAAAAAGGCCAAAGTGATATGCAAATTTTCTGGCCCTACCCATCTTACCGGCAACTTGGGCCATTTGGACTGAAAACCCATCAACTCTTTTTTAATATTTTCCGGAAAATTTATAGCAATAAAAATTCGATGGCGCATATTTTTTTATTTTACCATACCCTAAAATTTAATAAAAATTGATTTTTTACTTGACTTCAGCTCCCCAAATGATAAAGTTCAAAATAGACCTTTGTAAAAAGGAGTTGAAGAAAAAATGACAGCAAGAGAAAGTGAACTAGTTTTCCCTAACGTAGGGATAAGCCAAATAGGAGTAGCGATACCCGAACACTATATAGAGGTAACTGAAATAGCTAAGTTGCGAGGAATAGACCCAGAATTTCCCACAAAAGGATTGGGACTTTTGGAAGCCAGAATACCATATGAGACCTCAATAGAAGACCTCATTGTCAAAGCGGTCCAACAGATAGACTACCAGGATGTAAAAAGATTTTACGTAGGAACCGAGTCAGACTCTGATATGTCAAAACCCCTGGCAGTAACTGCCCTGAATAAAAAGTTAGGACTTACTATTGTTCCAGTTCAGTCAAAATTCGCCTGTGTCGCAGGACTGATAGCCTTGCTTCAGGCCTCTGAATACAGTATAGCTCACGGAAAACCGGCGATTGCCATAGCCGCAGACCGGTCAATTTATCACGAGGAAGATTCACAAGCTGAAATAACGGCGGGATGCGCAGCAGTAGCAACGAGAATAGAGATGAATCCTGAATTGTTAGCCCTCGACTATCTACATTATGGACAATATGCTGAAGACATAGATGATTTTAGAGTTCCCTGGCACACTGCTCCCTTTCCCCTTGTCGATGGCCCCCTAACAAAACCCGCTTTCATAAAATGCCTGAAATGGGCTGTAAATGACTGGGAAAAATCTAATCCAGGTCTTGGAGTAGATATATTCGACTACTTTATCTTGCACGTTCCCTTTGTAAAAATGGTAGAGTGGTATATGGCAATGTTCTACAAAAAGTTCGGTGAGGAAAAGAACCTAACTCATTTCTCGATTGAGGAATGTGTGAGGAATCCCGAGCGGTGGAATGAGTACAAAAAAATAATTGATGAGATAAGGGAGACACCAGAATTCAAGGAGTTCTTTGCCAAAAAAGTAAAGCCAGGCTTGAAATATAACCCTTATATCGGCAACTGTTATACCGCATCTATTTTTATTTGCCTTATTGCGGTGTTGGAGCAGATTCAAAAAGGTCAAGAGATCGGCATGGCAGGATACGGTAGCGGAGCCGGGTCTATTGTCGTAAGAGGAAAAGTCCTCAAAAGTGGGTTCAAAAGCAATCTCCAAGAGCAAATAGAACAAAAAAGGAAAAAACTTACAATTGAACAATATAAAGAATGGAGAGAAAGAACCTTAAAGGGAATTCGAGCTACTCCCCAGCCTTAAAAAGGAAAGAGATTCAAAATCTTTCCTCTTTTTTTGAAAAAATGATAAAATTAAAGAGATGGCGATGAAGTTTGCCCCCTTCGGGGTTTGCCTTCATCTTTATCTTCGTTTTTATTTCATAAAAACTCGATGAAAGAAGCATATTTATATAAAAAATTGTCTAACAAGTTGGTTCAGTGCTTAAATTGCGCACATCGATGTCTTATTTTGCCTGGCAAGAGAGGAATTTGCGGTGTAAGGGAAAATCGAGATGGCAAACTTTATTTTTTGGTTTACGGAAAGGCTGTCGCCATACATATTGATCCAATTGAGAAAAAACCATTCTTCCATTTTTTGCCAGGAAGCCATTCTTTATCAATTGCCACCGTTGGTTGCAATTTTATTTGCCGGAACTGCCAAAATTATGACATTTCCCAAGGTTTTAAA